>JAEEGL010994544.1_pt1 | contig 37521 bp, 48 predicted proteins | sample 9134231 | NCBI WGS metagenome assembly JAEEGL01 (sample SAMN16246548, study PRJNA631951) | gut metagenome | biome: gut microbiome; feature: rumen; material: fiber-attached | host: Bos | place: Iran: Karaj | collected 2018-10 | reverse complement strand
GCTCCGGCGGCGGTCAAACCGCGGAGCGCGCTTGCGAAAAGCTTATATATGTTGTTGTTTGTCATGTGCTTCCGTTCATCAGAGGCAGATGCATCCGTGCCGGGCGCTTCCGTTCTTCAGATGCGGACGCTTTTAGACGACACCGCGCGTTGTCTCATCATTTCCTGATAATCCCGTATTTTGCCTCGAAATCATTGAGTATTTCGAGCTGATCCGGTTTCAGGAACGTCAGCGCCTTTTTGCGTATCCCGCGTGCGGATAACGCTGCCCCAGTTCCTGCATGCGAATAACGGTGTTCTCCGATAACGCGGACAAGTCGTCTTCGGAGTCGAGGATCGCCCTTGCCACGGCCAGCGTCATAACGCTGTCATCCGTAGGCCTGCATCCCTTGTGATGAGAGAGCAGCTCAAACTCTTTACTTTTTCTGTTGTTCCGCTCAAATCTCGAGCCGGCAATGTCTCCTATTATCGCTCCAAGCATGATCGCACCTCGCTTTCGGCTTAATAACAAGTATCCTTAACTGTGAATTAAATATACCACATCTCAGACACCCCGCGGTCGCCCGGCAGGCGACAAATTGATATCATAATAAGTTAACCTCATTCATCCTTTTCACTCTTACAACAGATTCTTTAACAGTCTCGATGGATTGCCATAATAAGAAATCCAAGCGAACTGGCGGGCCCTCGTTATCGCTACCGATAACAGGTTTGCATCTAAGCGCATCAAGTCTTCCCGCTCCTCTTCACTTACACCTGGCTTGTTAACTAAGAAATGAAAAGGCATGTGTTTATCAGTCACCGCAACAGCGTAGATATGGTCAAATTCCATACCTTTCACTCGATGCATTGTCGCCAATCTTACGCCCCCAATATTCGTAGCAGTTCCTGTTACATTTTTAAGGTTAATACATAAAATGCCTTTGCTTTCTAATTCTCTCTCATAACACTTAACAGTATCATTCTTCTTCGCTACGATACATATGTCAGATAGCGAAACGCCACTTTTTTCTTTCTTTTCGATATCTTTAATCACGGCCTCCATTTCCAAAGCTTGTGTTTTAAAACTATTAATCGATGGCTTGTCTCCATGCCGTATGATTATTCCTCTTCCCTCATCGTTTTTCCCGCTGTCCAAATCATCATATTCAAAATCCTTTTGAATAAGTCGAGACATTTCATATATTTCTTGAGTTGTTCTATAATTGACCTTCAACTGTATAGATCTGTTATTAACACGAATACCGCATTTGGATAAGGAACTCTTTCCCTTATATATTCTTTGTCTGGAATCTCCCGCAATAAACAAATCATTCTTTCTTTCCTTGCCTGCTAACGCCCTGATTAAACGTAAGGCAGCCGGCTTGAAATCCTGACATTCATCCACCAATACATATTTATACATGCCAGAAGCACTATCCTGGTTTTCCGCTATTTTGCTTTCAGCCCAATCTATATCGGCCCATTTGTATTGTTCCATTATTTTCTTGTATTCCTCTACGACCTCAAACACATTATCGCGTGTACTTCTATCAAGCGGCTTTCCCATTCCTTGGCGATCTGCCTTTAAATACTCTTCTTTAGTATTGATCTTTTGCGCCAGGAAAACACCGCTCCATTCATTTTTATAAAAATCAGCATCATAATTTGTAAACCCAACTTTTTGACACGCTTTATTCCAAGCGGAGTCAAGCGGCGATGTATTAAAGCCCGGATCTGGTTGGTCATATTTAATATGCACCCCGTTCAATAACTCTTTGGCTTTTTTATCCAAAGTGCTCACTTCGATATGAGATAATTCTTCTTTGCTGCATATTTCTTTGAGCCTATTACTAATATCTGCTGCAAGCGTATTCGAAAATGTTGTAACTAATACTTTTTCTCCCGTTTCGCACTTTTTAGCTAAAGCCTTTGCTCTATGAACCACTATTACAGTTTTCCCCGTACCTGCATCACCAAGCACTCTTGCAGGGCCATTAAAATCCGCCTCGGCAAGGTATCTTTGGCTTTGGTGTAAGAAAACTCGCCATTTTTCAAGCGGCATTTCTATCAGTTTTCGTGCCTCTTCATCATTTTCCACTGCAACTATGCTCTGTTTTGTTCCGGCATTATTAAGCGCAATTGCTAAGTGATCCGGATCTGCTTTTGTGTTCCACCTTGCCATATCCGCAATTAGTTTTTTGACATCTTCGCCTCCTAATGCGGCATAAAGATTCTGTAGTGCTATTTCGGGAATCTTGTTTTTTAACTCTTCGATGTCGCCCTTGATTTTAATAGATTTGACCCTATCTATATACTCTGATGGCACTCCTAGTTGCCCGAGTTCCACCTCTGTAATAGTGATAAAAAGAGGTTCAGGTATTATTTGTTTAACACTATTCGCCACTTGTTGTGCCGCTTCGGTGCAATAATTATAATAATCTAATACCGTTTCCCGATCTGCTCCTGTCAATACCTGTTCCAAAACATCATACGTCAAATCACTCAGCACTGCTTTATAAGGTACTAATGCCGAAGGATAAAAAACTCTATATCTCAAATCATCTCTGCAGTCTTTTGGCACTTCTATCGCATCAAAATCAGCGTTGGAAAAAACACTAAGACGTGAAATATATTTACCGTCTTTCTTTGTTTTAGTTTCAGGTGCGTTCTCAATAATGCTTACTACTCCATTTGCGTCCACAAAACTACTATGCCGTTCAGCCCACCTATATGCGTCGTCGTGTTTCCCCACAAATCCCAAAATGGCCGTGTTATTATCCAGGCACTCTAATATAATTCTATAGTCATCATTAACACGTATTGATTTTTTACGACCACTGCTATCACCCTGAATGCTTTCAAGATTTAATCCCTTTGACGCAGTATTCTTGTTCAGCTTTGATTGAGTATCTACTACTTTTGATTTCACATTCTTTGGGAGCTTATCACACGCATCAAGAAACGACTCTGATAAATAGATTTTCATCACCGATCTCCTTTAAACGCTCAAATCGTTTGACTATTCGTGAAATAATTATAGCAAAAATGTCGTTCATCCGCAATCTAACTAATATACGTTTATCATTACAAGATATTACGATTATCCTGAGTTATTTAATTGTAATCCCGTCTTCAGACACCCTGCGGTCGCTTGGCAGGCGACAAAAGCATTTTATCTCTGGATTCCAGATAAACTCCGTATACCGAAGTGCGTATCAGATACTTTTTACCGTTGTACCGATAGAAATACCCGGAATGCTCCTCGCAATCCTCGAATGCCGCATACATATTCTTCCAGACAAAGTTGCCCACGCCGCCGTAAGCCTGCGCAAAACACTTTGCAGGGTCATCGTGGCGTTCTGCGTACGTGTACATTTTATATCCCGGGGAGGATTTCATCTTTTCAAATCTGTGGTGATACGTCTCATACGAATAATCACGCATCAGTTCTTTTATTTCCCAGAACAGTCCGTCCTCGCCTCTCGGGCCGCAGTCGGTCACGTATTCGACCGGCTCATCATCTTCAGTGTTAACGTAAAACACCCGCGCAGTGCCGCAGCATCCCATCGCGCCGGGATCGGCCCACTCGGCGTATATGATCCGATCCATATTCCTGCGCATCTCCAGATAATCCTCCACGATCATCGGCCGCGTTTCAACAACAATAAAGTCATCCATTTTCCGTCCCCTCTCCGCGGCAGAATCGCCGCGCCCGTTCTCTTATAACCGCCCCATCATATACCTTAATCTGATCCGAAGAGTATATCTCGAATCCTTCAGTGTGAGCTTGCTCCCTTCAGGGGCAAGTTCCTTTGCGATAACGTCGTTTTCGATCAGCCGGAAGTTGCCTACGTGCCTTGGTCCGTTCGCCGAGAACACCCGGGCAAACCACAGCTCCTCAGGTTGAATTTGTTCTTCCACTACCCATTCGGCGAAGTCGTGCAAAAGTTCATCGATTTCCTGACTGAACGACGTCATCCTCCGATTGCCGTCTTTAGTCCGCGTGTCGAGTAAATAAACCGGCCTGTTCGGCATATACAAATCGCATCCCCTCCCTTTCGCCTTATTTAAAACGTCTTTATCAGTATTGTACTTACGTAATACCATATCTCAGACGCCCTGCGGTCGCTTGGCAGGCGACAAATATCCGGGACTTGAATTACGCTCAATTCACAAGCGGCGCGCCGCATGGTATGTTTGTTACGAAAGGGGGGCACCGGGCATGGATGCAGTCAGAACAGGAACGTTAATAAGGGAAGCAAGAATTCAAAAGGGGTTTACGCAGCAGGCACTCGCTGACGCGATAAACGTGTCTCCTACAGCCGTATCAAAGTGGGAGAACGGTCACAGTCTTCCCGACATCTCACTGCTTGAACCGCTGTCCGATACGCTCGGCGTCTCCATATCGGAAATCGTAACAGGGGAAAGGAGTATTGAAATGTTGAGAATTGATGGAGCGTCTGGAGATAACAGCCGGAGCATCACAGGCGGTGAAGAAAGCCCTCACGCGAGAGAGGCCGCTTCCGGCAGCGGGCCGGCGGACAGCGAAAGCGCTATCCGGTCAGTGATAAGCGAATCGTTGAGGCAACGGCGCAAAAGTGTCGTGAAATGGGTGGTGATCGCGCTGGTCATCGCTGCCGCCGTGGCCGTCTTCTTTATTATGATGACTATGATAGGTTTCAAAGCCGAAAGCGACGAGGTTTTGGTCATGACTGAAATTCAGCGCCAGAGCGACGGCAGTCCGGAATGGGTGATCCATTTTGAAACAAAAGACGGAAGACCTATTTACGCGTATACCGAGGCCGGTTCTGCAGTATCCGATGACGGTTTAACTTCGGTGAACGCCAGAGTCATAAAGCTACGCATACCGCCGTTGGGCTTTACTCAACCGGATAATTACACCTGGGGTTACTCTATAGAAACCGGACTGGCCCCGACTGACACATACGACTTCTACGTGTTTGTAGACTACGCCGACGGACAGGTAAAGTACTCAATGCGGGAAGAAGGTCTGTTTGAGGCAGAATAAGGCACTCCGCCGGAGCAAACGCATGAAATGACGAGAAAGCCCTCGCAGTATAAACACTCTGTATCCGGAAGTGTTTACAACTGCGAGGGCAATTATTTATTGTGTAATCTTATTTAGTTCTCCGCACAAATACCTCAGCCCATGCACTTTACGAGCGCCTTCTCCATGATCTGGAGGCCCGCTTCGAGCTGCTCGTCGGTGATTACCAGCGGAGCAAGGAATCTGATAACGTTGCCGTAAGTGCCTGCGCTCTCGATGAGCAGTCCGTTCTGAGCGCATTCGAGCACGAGCGCTCTGGTGAGCTCAGGAGCAGGTTCCTTTGTCGCCTGATCCTTTACGAGTTCGAGACCGATCATGCCGCCGAGACCGCGGATGTCGCCGATAACGTTGTACTTCTTCTGCCATTCGCCGTATCTCTCGGTAACTTTCTTACCGATTTCGAGCGAACGGTCAGCGAGGTGGTCGCGCTCCATGATCTCGATCGTCTTGAGCGACGCGGCGCAAGCCAGAGGGTTGCCGCAGAATGTGCCGCCGATGGTTCCCGGAGCCGGAGCTTCCATGATCTCTTCGCGCGCGATGATTGCCGAAAGAGGAACGCCCGCCGCGATCGACTTGGCGGTTGCGATGATATCAGGCTCTACGCCCGCTTCCTTCCAGTACTGCGTTGCGAACATTCTGCCCGTTCTGCAGAATCCGCTCTGTACTTCGTCCGCGATGAGCAGGATACCGTTTTCGTCGCAGATCTTTCTTACAGCCTTGACCCATTCGATAGGAGCCGGAACGAATCCGCCTTCGCCCTGCAGCGGTTCCATTACCATAGCGGCGATGGTGTTTGCCGGAGCGCACTGCTCGAATACTTCGCGGATGCTCTGGAGATAGTAGTCGCAGGCTGCTTCCTGAGGCATTCCTTCAGGATTTCTGTAGTAGTAAGGGAACTTCGCGCGATAGATACCGTCAGGGAAAGGTCCCATGCCTACCGCGTACGCCTTCTTCGAAGTCATCGACATCGTCAGCAGAGTTCTGCCGTGGAACGCGCCGGAGAATACGATAATGTTGTTTCTCTTAGTGAACGCCTTCGCGATTTTTACGGCGTTTTCGTCAGCCTCGGCGCCGCTGTTCGCGAAATATGCCTTCTTCTTGTCGCCGCGTACAGGAGCGATCTGGCAGAGCTTTTCAGCCAGTGCCACGTATCCCTCATGTGTCACGATGTTGAACATGCCGTGGAAATACTTGTCTGCCTGCGCCTTTACCGCTTCCACGATCTCAGGCTGCGTATATCCGATGTTAAGTACGCCTACCCCGCCGATCCAGTCGAGGAATTTGTTGCCGTCCAGGTCTTCGATCATCGCGCCTTCGCCGCGTGCTATCGCGACCGGATACATGCATCCGATGGCATTAGGTACTACCGCGTGTCTGCGGTCGATCAGGGCCTTCGATTTAGGTCCCGGAACTGTAGCTGTCACGATCTCAGGTAAATCAGTTCTTAACATGATACATCCTCCATTATTAAAGTGTGTTATAGTTATGCGCCGCTGCGCCTTTTACCGCTCGCGTGCCTTGATTATACAACTATAAAAAAGCCATTTCCACAGATTTGCCATTTTCGTAAAATTGAGATTGCGGGAGCGAAAAACGGCTTAAACAGGCGGTTTTTGCGTGTCTGAATATTTTGATAACAGTTCCCGCGGTAAGTGTGTTATAATGTCGCCAATGATTGAAACGGCGCTGCCGTAAGGAAGGCGACATTGAACCACCTTACTTAACTGGTTTTGTGGTATAATGCAGTTGCGGCGCAGTTCAAAGCGGTGTTTATCTCCGCGCGGCGCGCCGAAGCAGCGATTCTGAAAGCGAGGCAGGAAATGAATAACGCAGACAACGGTACGCTTTTTCTGAAAACCATTCCATATGATCTGACCGTATGCAAGGTCGCGTCCATGGCGGATATCGACACGGGAGCCGGCTTCTTCTTTATCGGCAGAACCGACGAAGAGATATCTCTCGTCTGCCCGACCCCGGATACTCCCGCGGAAACGACCGCGCGCGAAGACGGCTGGCGCGGCTTCCGCATCGAAGGACAGCTCGATTTCTCGCTGATCGGCATTCTTTCAAAGCTCTCTTCGGTCCTCGCCGAAAACGGCATCGGCATCTTCGCCGTATCGACGTACAACACCGATTACGTCCTGGTCAAGTCCGAAAACTTCGGCCGCGCACAGTACGCCCTCGAGCGGGCCGGATACAGGTTTCTGTAAAGCGTGCCGCGGAGCAAAGCCCCGCCCCGCCCTGACCGGAAGCGCAAAGCTCCGCAATCGCCTGAAGCCCTCACACGGCAAATAAAAAACGGATCCGGTTTCCCGGATCCGTTCATTTGTTTTTTGGGTAAAGCCTATACGAGCTCTACGAAAACGGCCTCTGCTGCGTCGCCTCTTCTAGGTCCCAGCTTCAGGATTCTTGTATATCCGCCGTTTCTGTCAGCATACTTCGGAGCGATCTCGTCGAACAGCTTTGTTACGACGTCCTCGCTGTAGAGGTACGCAAGCGCCTGTCTTCTCGCGTGAAGATCTCCGCGCTTAGCCAGCGTGATCAGCTTCTCAGCTTCTCTTCTGGTTTCCTTAGCTCTGTCAAGCGTTGTCGAGATGCGGCCTTCCCTTAAGAGGTCGGTCACGAGATTTCTCAGCATCGCCTTTCTGTGAGCCGTAGGTCTGCCTAATTTCTTATAACCCGGCATTTCGGAATTCTCCTTTCATCTATCAGTCTTCGCTCGGTTCGAGTCCGAGTCCCAGTTCTTCGAGCTTGTGCTTCACTTCTTCAAGCGACTTCTTTCCGAGGTTTCTCACCTTCATCATGTCGTCTTCCGTCTTGTGAGTGAGCTCTTCCACGGTGTTTATGCCCGCTCTCTTCAGGCAGTTGAACGAACGTACCGAAAGTTCCAGCTCTTCGATAGTCATCTCCAGAGCCTTTTCCTTCTGGTCCTCTTCCTTCTCCACCATGATCTCGAGCGCGCCCGTGTTGTCCGCCAGCTCGATGAACAGGTTCAGGTGTTCGAGCATAATCTTGGCGCCGATCGAAACGCCCTCTTTAGGCTCAATCGAACCGTCCGTCCAGATCTCAAGGATCAGTCTGTCGTAGTCAGTTACGTGGCCTACTCTTGTAGGTTCAACGGTAAAGTTTACCTTCCTTACCGGAGTATACTTCGAATCCACCGGAATAACGGCGATCGGCATGTTCTCGGTCTTGTTCTGTTCGGCCGGAACGTAGCCTCTGCCCTTTGCCAGGTTGATCTCCATAACCAGCGTCGCGTTCTCCTCGAGCGTAGCTATGTGAAGATCCGGATTGAATATCTCGACGTCGACATCGCCTACGATATCGGCAGCCGTAACTTCCTTAGGTCCGAGAGCGTTGATGATGACTCTCTTCGTCGGCTCGGATCCGTTGATCCTTACTGCGAGGTTCTTGAGGTTCAGGATGATCTCGGTAACGTCTTCCTTTACGCCCGGGATCGTCGAGAACTCATGCAGTATACCGTCGATCTTAACGGAGGTGACTGCGGCTCCCGGAAGCGAGCTGAGAAGAATTCTTCTCAGGCAGTTGCCGAGTGTTATGCCGTAGCCTCTCTCAAGCGGCTCTACGACGAATTTCTGGTAATTCGGATCTGTTTCCGAAGCAATACATTCGATCGTCGGCTTTTCGATTTCTAACACTTAAAATCCTCCTTTCTCCAATAAAAAACTCAGTCTTAAAGGCTTCAGTGTTTTTATTTGGAGTACAGTTCGACGATGAGGTGTTCCTGGATCGGTGTATCGATCTGGTCTCTCGACGGATCCTGAAGTACTGTTCCTTCAAGCTTGTCTCTGTCAACGGAAAGCCATCCAGGAACGCCAACTTCCATGTCCTTGATTTCCTTGAACTTCGGCGAGCTCTGGCTCTTCGTCTTAACTCTGATAACGTCGCCCGGCTTAACCTGATACGAAGGGATATCCACCTTCCTGCCGTTTACGGTGTAGTGGCCGTGTACAACGAGCTGTCTCGCTTCGCGGCGAGTCATTGCAAAGCCCATTCTGTAAACAACGTTGTCCAGTCTCTCTTCGAGCATAACGAGGAGGTTTTCACCTGTCATACCCTTTTTCTTAGCAGCCTTGTCGAAAGTGTTTCTGAACTGCTTCTCAAGAACGCCGTAGATGAACTTCGCTCTCTGCTTCTCGCGGAGCTGAAGGCCGTAGTCACTCATTTTGCGGGTGCTCTGCTTAGGCGATCTCTTGGACTCTTTGTATATACCAAGATGGCTTGGGTCTATCTGAAGCGATCTGCATCTCTTCAGAATCGGATCTCTGTTTACTGCCATATCTCAATTTCTCCCTTCTATCAGACTCTTCTTCTCTTAGGCGGCCTGCATCCGTTGTGCGGAATAGGCGTGATGTCCTTGATAAGCGTGATCTCCAGACCAGCTGCCTGAAGCGCTCTGATAGCTGCTTCTCTGCCGGATCCCGGACCCTTTACATATACTTCAACGGTCTTGAGGCCGTGCTCCATAGCAGCCTTGGCAGCCTCTTCGGCAGCCATCTGAGCCGCGAACGGAGTGGACTTTCTTGAGCCCTTGAAACCGAGCGAGCCTGCGCTCGACCACGATAAAGCGTTACCGCTTAAGTCAGTGAGAGTGACAAGAGTGTTGTTAAAGGTGGATTGGATATGTGCCTGGCCTTTTTCAATGTTCTTGCGTTCTCTTTTCTTTTTTCTAACTGTTTTCTTAACAGCGCCTTTAGCCATTTTTTCCTACCTCCTTTTCCTTACTTTGCCTTCTTCTTTCTGCCGACGGTCTTCTTCGGTCCCTTGCGGGTTCTTGCGTTAGTCTTAGTCTTCTGACCTCTGACCGGCAATCCTCTTCTGTGTCTGATGCCCCTGTAGCATCCGATTTCCATCAGTCTCTTGATGTTCAGCGAAACTTCTCTTCTCAGATCACCTTCTACAACGTACTCAGTATCGATGATCTTTCTGATGGCGCCTGCTTCTTCTTCCGTCAGATCCTTTACTCTGGTGTTCGGATCAACTCCGGCCTTTTCCAGGATCGCGAGCGCCGTTGGTCTGCCGATTCCGTAGATGTACGTCAGACCGATCTCTACTCTTTTTTCTCTTGGTAAGTCGACACCGGCTATACGAGCCATATTTCCCTCCTGTTCCCATCTTCCGTCACGCAACCATCGGGTGTGTCGCCCCGGGGCGTAATATAAACGGGATGTACAACTGTAACTGTGAAAAGTTAACCTTATTTCCAAGCCGCGCGCGTTCCGGCCGTTTCAGACCGCCGCGCTCCGCTTAAAAAACTTTTGAATGATTTAGCCCTGAACCTGCTTGTGCTTAGGATTCTCGCAGATAACCATAACTTTGCCGTTTCTCTTGATTACCTTGCACTTTTCGCAGATAGGCTTTACTGATGCTCTAACCTTCATCTCGTATCCTCCTAACTATTTGTCTCTCCAGGTGATCCTGCCGCGGGTGAGATCGTAAGGCGAAAGCTCGACCTTAACTCTGTCCCCCGGAAGGATCCTGATGAAATTCATCCGAATCTTTCCTGAAATATGCGCGAGTACTTCGTATCCGTTCTCGAGCTTTACCTTGAACATCGCGTTCGGCTGAGCGTCGACCACGGTCCCGAATACTTCTATGACATCTTTCTTCGCCATAAACAATCTCCTCCTACACGTCCAGGGTGAGCAGCTCAGGCTCGCCGTCCGTGATCACCAGGGAATTCTCATAATGTGCGGCGTACTTGCCGTCGACCGTTACCGTAGTCCAGTTGTCGGTCAGTACGTCGACTTCGTAGCTGCCGGCCGTGATCATCGGCTCGATCGCGAACGTCATTCCGGCCGCGAGTCTCGGGCCTCTGCCCGGTTTGCCGTAGTTCGGGATCTGAGGATCCTCGTGGAGCGTGCGCCCCACTCCGTGACCTACGAAATCCCTTACCACGCCGAATCCGGCGCTTTCGGCATGCTGCTGTATCGCGTGCGATATGTCGGAAAGTCTGAAACCGACCTTCGCGAACTTTATTCCCTCAAAGAAGCTCTCTTCAGTAACTCTTATCAGGCGTTCCGCTTCAGGCGAGACCTTTCCGACCGCGTAAGTCCTCGCCGCGTCCGAAACATAACCCTTGTGGGTGCTTCCGACGTCGACGCTTACTATATCGCCCTCATGCAGCACTTTCTTTTTTGAAGGTATGCCGTGCACCACCACTTCGTTTACGGAAACGCACGCTCCGGCCGGGAAGCCGTTGTAGTTCTTGAACGTCGGGTACATATTGTGGCCCGTGATCGTTTCCTCGACGTATTTGTTTATGTCGTAAGTGGTTATGCCCGGTTTAATGATTTCCCTGAGCGAGGCAAGGACGTATGCCGTAACCTTGCCCGACTCGCGCATCAATTCTATCTCTTCCTTAGATTTGATGATGATCATGTTACGCACCCAGCACTTTTACTATTTCAGCGAATACCTGCTCCATTCCGGCAGCGCCGTCGATGTGAGCAATGTTGCCTGACTTCTCATAGTAATCGATAAGAGGCATCGTCTGCGTCTCATATACTTCGATTCTGTTGGATACTGTCTCCTCGTTGTCGTCGGCTCTCTGGTAGAGCTCTCCGCCGCATACGTCGCACACGCCTTCCTTCTTAGGAGGCATGCTCACTACGTGGAACGAAGCTCCGCAGCTCTTGCAGACTCTTCTTCCCATGAGGCGGCTCATGAGCTCTTCCTTCTCAACCGCTATGTCGAGGACTGTGTCTACCTTCCTGCCTGTCTTCGCGAGGTAAGCGTCCAGGGCCTCGGCCTGCTGGACTGTCCTCGGGAAACCGTCGAGCAGGAAGCCGTCCTTGCAGTCGTCTTCCGACAGTCTCGAAGTCGCGACCTCTATTACCAGTTCGTCCGGAACGAGCTTTCCGGCGTTCATGTACTCGGTTATCTTCTTTCCGAGCTCGGTCGCGTTCTTAATGTTTTCTCTGAAAATATCTCCTGTGGAGATGTGAGGAATATTATATTTTTCAACTATTCTGGTCGCCTGAGTACCTTTGCCGGCTCCCGGAGGCCCTAATAAGATCAAATTCATATTATCCTCCTTATTTCAGGAATCCCTGGTAGTTTCTCATAACGAGCTGGTTCTCCAGCTGCTTCATCGTATCGAGCGCAACGCCGACAGCGATGAGGAGCGAAGTTCCGCCGAATCCTACGTCGAGCGCCGTGAACTGGTCGATCAGCGTAGGCAGTATCGCTACTACAGCGAGGAATAAAGCGCCTACGAACGTGATTCTGTTCATAACTCTCGTGATGTACTCGGTAGTCGGTCTGCCCGGTCTGATGCCCGGGATGAAGCCGCCGTTAGCCTTCATGTTCTCCGATACTTCAACAGGGTTGAAAGTTACAGCCGTGTAGAAGTAAGTGAAGAAGATGATCAGGATAACGTTTATCGCCAGGTATACCCATACGCCCGGGTTGCCCGCAGGCGACAGATACTTGGTTACCCACTCGGAGAAGCCCGAGTTAGGAGCGAAGTACGTGATCGTGAGCGGGAACTGGAGCAGCGACAGCGCGAAAATGATAGGAATTACGCCCGCCTGGTTAACCTTGAGCGGAATGTGCGTCGACTGGCCGCCGTACATCTTTCTTCCAACAACTCTCTTCGCGTACTGTACCGGGATCCTTCTCTGGCCCTGCTGTACCATGATGATGCCGACTACTACGAACAGTGCGAATATGCAGAAGATGATCAGGGTTATTACGCTTACTTCGCCGGCCTGAGCCTTGATGAGCGAAGTGTGAACGGCGCTAGGCATTCTCGCAACGATACCGCCGAAGATTATCAGCGACATTCCGTTTCCGATGCCGTGCTCGTTGATCTGCTCGCCGAGCCACATCAGGAACGCCGTACCTGCCGTAAGCGTAAGTACGATAACGATGATCGAAAATGCGTCCGTGCTTACGAGCGCTCTTCTGAACAGACCTACGGTAAGACCGATAGCCTGTACGAACGCGAGCACTACAGTAAGGTAACGCGTGTACTGAGCGATCTTCTTTCTGCCTTCAATTCCCTCTCTCGCGAGTCTTTCGAGCGAAGGGATCGCAATCGCGAGGAGCTGGAATATGATCGATGCAGTAATGTACGGTGTAACGCTCAGAGCGAATATCGTAAAGTTACTGAACGATCCGCCCGAAAACAGGTCAAACAAAGCGAACAGGCCTGTTCCGCTGGAGAATACTTCTTCGAGAACCGCTCTGTCCATTCCCGGAACCGGGATGTTTGCGCCGATTCTGAAGATCACCAGCATCAGAAGCGTAAATAATATCTTTTTACGGATATCAGGTACCTTCCACGCCTGGGCTATTGTCGTGAACACACCCATTTAAATCACCTCTGCCTTTCCTCCGGCAGCTTCGATCTTTTCGATCGCTGTTTTGCTGAATTTCTGAGCTTTAACGGTTACATTCTTTTCAAGATTTCCGTCTCCGAGGATCTTGATTCCGTCCTTGGCCTGCTTAACCACGCCGGCTTCCTTAAGGAGCTCCGGTGTAACGACAGTGCCGTTCTCAAATCTGTTCAGCTCGCTAACATTGATCGCAGTGTATTCGGTTCCCCAAATGTTCGTGAAACCTCTCTTCGGTATTCTTCTGTATAAAGGCATCTGGCCGCCTTCGAAGCCGAGGCGAACGCCGCCGCCCGATCTCGAGTTCTGACCGTTCATACCTCTGCCGCCGGTCTTACCCTGACCGGTAGCGGTGCCGCGGCCGCGTCTCTTGGTCTTGCCGGTAGAGCCCTCAGCCGCCTTCATTTCATGCAGTTTCATTATTGAGCACCTCCTATCCTACAGTTCTTCCACAGTAACAAGATGCTTAACCTTTTCAACAGCGCCGCGCGTCTGCGGTGTGTCCTGCAGTTCGACCGAGTGGTGCATCTTCTTCAGGCCCAGAGCCTCAACGACCTTCTTCTGCTTAGGGGACGATCCGATGGTGCTCTTTGTCAAAGTGATCTTGATCATTTTTGCCATTTTGCCGAACCTCCTATCCTAAGATCTCTTCAGGGGTCTTGCCTCTGAGTTTGCTTACCTGTTCAACGGTCATAAGTGTCTTAAGAGCTTCCATCGTAGCGTAAGCCATGTTTCCGGTGTTGTTCGAACCGATCGACTTAGCTCTTACGTCCTTGATCCCGGCAGCCTCGAGCACTGTACGTACCGAGGATCCGGCGATAACTCCGGTACCAGGAGCGGCAGGCATGAGCAGTACGCGGCCCGCGCCGAAGATTCCGAGGTTTCTGTGAGGGATCGTTGTTCCGACCGTCGGAACATAGATTATATTCTTCTTAGCATCTTCAGTAGCTTTTCTTACAGCTTCAGGGATTTCCTGAGCTTTTCCGAGACCTACGCCTACATAGCCTTCGCCGTTTCCTACTACTACGGTAACGGAGAATCTCATGTTTCTGCCGCCCTTAACGGTCTTCGCAACACGTCTGATGTTTACGATAGTCTCTTTCAAGTCCAGCTTCGATGCATCAATGATGTTCTGTCGCATTCTTTTTCTCCCTCCTGTTAGAATTTGAGTCCGGCTTCTCTTGCGCCTTCAGCCAGTTCCTTAACTCTTCCGTGATATAAGAATCCGCCTCTGTCGAAGCAAACAGTGTCGATGCCCTTCGCGAGAGCTCTCTCGCCGATCAGCTTGCCGACCGCCTTAGCCGCGTCCTTGTTTCCGCCGTAAGCGTTCTCAGCCTTGAATTCCTTGTCGAGCGAGGAAGCTGCCGCCAGCGTAACGTGGTTAACGTCATCGATGATCTGAGCCGATATATTCTTGTTGCTTCTGTATACGCAGAGCCTTGGTCTTTCAGGAGTTCCGTGAACATCTTTTCTGACTCTTTCGTGTCTCTTGACACGTCTGTCGTTTCTTGATTCCTGTGCCATCGTCTATTCACTCCTTTCCTATTTCTTAGCTCCGGCTTTGCCTTCTTTTCTGCGGATAGTCTCGTCTGCGTACTTAACGCCCTTGCCCTTGTAAGGTTCAGGTGCTCTCCACGCTCTGATGTTCGCAGCGTAGTTGCCTACGAAAGCCTTGTCGATTCCCTTTACGATGATCTCGGTCGGGGAAGGTACTTCCGTCGTGATCCCCTCAGGATCAGGAAGTACTACCGGATGTGAATAACCGAGGGACATAACCAGATCCTTGCCCTTCTTTTCAGCCTTGTAACCAACGCCTACGATCTGGAGCTTCTTCTCGTATCCGCTTGTAACGCCTACAACCATGTTGTTGATGAGCGTTCTAGCGAGACCGTGCTGGGATCTGTGTTCCTTGTCGTCAGAATCTCTCGATACGAGGATCTGACCGTCTTTGCTTTCTAACTTGATCAGCTTGCTGATCTGCTCCTGCAGCTCGCCCTTAGGTCCCTTAACGGTAACGCAGTTGTTCTCGTCTACCTTGACCTCAACGCCGGCAGGAATCGTGATCGGTTTCTTTCCTATTCTGGACATTTCAACTCCTCCTACCAAACATAACAAATGACTTCGCCGCCGACTCCGAGCTTTCTCGCTTCCTTGTCGCTTATAACTCCGCTCGAAGTGGAGATTATCGCGATACCGAGTCCGCCGAGTACCTTTGGAACCTCGTCAGCCTTTGCGTAAACCTTCATGCCAGGCTTGGAGATCTTCTTGATACCGCTTATAACCTTTTCCTTGTTAGCGCCGTACTTCATCTGGACTCTGATGATTCCCTGCTTTTCGTCATCGATGACTTCGTAGCCGGCAATGTATCCTTCGTCAGCGAGGATGCCTGCGATCGACTTCTTCATCTTCGAAGCAGGGATGTCAACAGTCGCGTGTCCGACGGTGTTAGCGTTTCTGATTCTTGTGAGCATATCCGCAATTGGATCTGTCATAGTCATATTGAATATTCTCCTTTCTTGTGCGGTTCCTCCGCTAAGAGGCCTTCACAAAACTCTTTTCGTTATTACCAGCTTGCCTTCTTGACGCCCGGGATCTCTCCCTTGTAAGCAAGCTCTCTGAAGCAGACACGGCAGATACCGTACTTGCGGAGAACGGAATGAGGTCTTCCGCAGATCCTGCATCTCATATATTCACGGGTCGAAAACTTCTGTTTTCTCTGCTGTTTAACTTTGAGAGATGTCTTTGCCATCGTTTTCCTCCTATTTCTCAAAAGGCATGCCGAGCATTTCGAGCAGCGCAGCAGCTTCCTCGTCTGTCTTGGCCGTAGTTGTGAACACGATGTTCATGCCCTTGATCTTGTCTACCTTGTCGTATTCGATTTCAGGGAAGATGAGCTGTTCCTTGATGCCCATGGAATAATTTCCGCGGCCGTCGAACGAATTTCTGCTCACGCCTCTGAAGTCTCTTACTCTAGGAAGAGCGATGTTGAAGAACTTGTCTGCGAAGATGTACATGTTGTCGCCTCTGAGGGTGACCTTTGTACCTACCGGCATACCCTGTCTAACCTTGAAGTTCGCGATCGACTTCTTAGCCTTTGTGATGACAGGCTTCTGGCCGCTGATGATGGCAAGCTCAGCAGCTGCGGTCTCAAGCAGCTTCGCGTTGTCCTTAGCTTCGCCGAGACCCATGTTGATGGTAATCTTTGTGAGCTTAGGAACTTCCATCGGATTGTCATAGTGGAACTTTTCCTTCAGTGCGTCGAATACCTTAGTGTTGTATTCTTCTCTTAATCTGGCTGTCAAGATCGTCTCCTCCTTTCTTAGTCTATTGCAGCGCCTGTTTTCCTGGATACTCTGACCTTCTTGCCGTTCTCGATCTTGTATCCGATCTTTACAGGAGCGTTAGCGTTCTTATCAAAGTACATTACGTTGGAAACGTCGATCGGACCTTCCTGGTGCTTGATCTCGGATCTCATGTTTCTCGTCTGCTTCTGGTGCTTTGTCTGTACGTTGATGCCTTCTACAATAACGGTGTTCTTCTTAGGATCAGCCTTCAGGACCTTGCCCTTCTTGCCCTTATCCTTGCCCGTAATTACCATTACGACGTCGTCTTTTTTGATTTTCATCTGATCGACACCTCCTATAATACTTCCGGTGCCAGGGACACGATCTTCATATAGCCCTTGTCTCTGAGTTCTCTCGCAACAGGTCCGAAGATACGGGTTCCAACAGGAGTTTTATCGTCTTTGATTATAACGGCAGCGTTCTGGTCGAACTTAACATAGCTTCCGTCAGCTCTTCTGACACCGTGCTTTGTTCTTACTACTACCGCTTTTACAACGTCGCTCTTCTTTACGACGCCGCCCGGAGTCGCGTCCTTAACGGCGCAAACGATAACGTCGCCGATGTACGCGTACTGACGGGAAGTACCGCCGAGAATACGGATGCACAGGAGTTCCTTTGCACCGGAATTGTCAGCGACTCTCAATCTTGTTTCAGTCTGGATCATTATTCGGTGCCTCCTTATTTAACCTTCTCTACGATGTTGACGAGTCTCCATCTCTTATCCTTCGAAAGAGGTCTCGTCTCCATGATTCTTACCTTATCGCCGATCTGGCATTCGTTGTTCTCATCGTGAGCCTTTACCTTCTTGGTCACCTTAACGGCTTTTCCGTAAAGGGAATGTCTTACGAAGCCTTCCATTGCAACAACGATCGTCTTGTCCATCTTGTCAGATACGACTATGCCGACCTTGGTCTTTCTGCTGTTTCTTTCAACTGTCATATTACATCCTCCTTTCCTTTAGCCCTGAACCTTCTGCAGTTCTTTTTCTCTGATGACTGTCTTGATCCTGGCGATATCTTTCTTTGTATCCCTCATCTTGATAGGGTTTTCAAGCTGTCCCGTTACATGCTGGAATCTGAGGTTGAACAGCTCGTTCTTTGCCTTCTTGAGCTCAGCGTTTAACTCTGTCTCAGTCATTTCTCTCATTTTCTTCAATTCCATTATGCTTCACCACCCTCTGCTGCCTTCTGGTCCTTGATGGCAAATTTGCACTTAACCGGGAGCTTGTGGGACGCGAGTCTCATAGCTTCTCTTGCCTGAGCCTCGGTTACTCCTTCGATCTCGAACATTACTCTGCCCGGCTTAACTACTGCTACCCAGTACTCAGGAGCACCTTTACCGGAACCCATACGTACTTCAGCCGGCTTCTTAGTTACAGGCTTGTGCGGGAAGATCTTTATGAAAACCTTACCGCCTCTCTTTATCGATCTCGTCATAGCGATACGAGCTGCTTCTATCTGATTAGAGGTGATCCAGCCGCATTCCTGCGATACGAGGCCGTACGAACCGTAAGTGATCGTGTTGCCCTTTGTCGCAATGCCCTTCATTCTTCCTCTGTGGACTCTTCTGCGTTTAACGCGCTTTGGCATTAACATCGCTAATTCCTCCTTTCTCCGTTAGCTTATTCTTCAGTTGCCGCAGGAGCTTCAGCTGCTGCCTCAACCTGTGGTTCCGCTACAGCTTCAACTTCGGCTTCAACCGGCTTCTGCTTTCTTACTCTCTGGAAGGCTGTCTTCGCAGCTTCAGGCTTAGCAAAACGATCGTCTCTTCTGCCTCTGCCTTCGCCGTCTCTTCTAGGCCTTCTCTCGCCGTCTCTTCTAGGTCTTCTCTCGCCGTCTCTTCTGCCTCTCTCAGGCTTTTCTTCAGGAACAGCGCTCTTCAGACCCTTGTCGAGGATCTCGCCGTGGTTGATCCACACCTTGATGCCGATCTTGCCGTATGTCGTATCCGCTTCAGCAAAGCCATAGTCGATGTCAGCTCTGAGTGTATGGAGAGGAACGTTTCCTTCGCTGTACTTTTCGCTTCTCGCGATCTCGGCTCCGCCAAGACGTCCGGACGCCAGGACCTTGACTCCCTTGGCGCCGGCCTTCATTGTTCTGCCGAGGGCCTGCTTCATAGCTCTTCTGAACGAAACTCTTCTTTCGATCGCCTGCGCGATGCTCTCAGCTGTAAGCTGCGCGTCGAGCTCGGCTCTTCTGATCTCTACGATATTGATCGAAACTGTCTTGCCGGTCATCTTTTCGACTTCAGCCTTCAGTTCGTCGATACCGTTTCCGCTTCTGCCGATCACCATACCCGGCTTGCCGGTCAGTACGGTTATCGTCATCTTGCTGTCAGCCGCTCTTTCGATTATTACTTTCGAAACGCCTGCTGCGTATAACTTCTTCTTAACGAAAGTCCTTACTTTATTGTCTTCGACAAGGTAATTCGCAAAGTCCTTTTCGCTGGCGTACCATTTGGAATCCCAGTCCTTTATGATTCCCACTCTGAGACCGTGTGGACTTACTTTCTGACCCATTTAGTGAAAACCTCCCTTTCTAAACTCTCTCCTTAAGAGTTACTCCAACGTGGCTGGATCTCTTAAGGATCATCGACGCTCTGCCCTGGGCTCCGGCTCTCCATCTCTTCATGGTAGGGCCCTGGTTCGCGTAAATCTCCGCGACGTACAGATTGTCAGGATTCATGTCAAAGTTGTTTTCAGCGTTGGCGGCCGCCGACTGAACTACTTTCTCAACGATCTCCGCGCCTTTGCCCGGCGTGAACTTCAGGATCGCGAGAGCTTCGTTCAGGTCCTTGCCTCTTACCAGGTCCGTTACCGGCTTCAGCTTGCTCGGAGACATTCTTACGTATTTTGCGATAGCTTTTGCTTCCATTTCAGATTATCTCCTTTCTACTATTTAGTCTTTCTGTCGCCGGCATGGCCTCTGAACGTTCTCGTCGGAGCGAATTCTCCGAGTCTGTGTCCGACCATGTCTTCGGTAATATATACAGGTACGTGCTTTCTTCCGTCGTGAACGGCGATCGTGTGACCTACCATCTGAGGGAAGATTGTCGAAGGTCTCGACCAGGTCTTTACTACTTTCTTTTCGTTAGCCGCGTTCATGGCATCGATTTCCTTGAGCAGCTTCGCGTTTACGAAAGGACCCTTTTTAAGTGATCTACTCATTTATTTACGCTCCTTCCCTATCTTTCGTTTCTCTTCTTAACGATGTACTTATCGGAAGCCTTGTTCTTCTTTCTCGTCTTGTATCCGAGAGCAGGCTTGCCCCAAGGTGTTACAGGGCTCTTGCGGCCTACAGGCGCTCTGCCTTCGCCGCCGCCGTGAGGGTGATCGTTAGGGTTCATTACGGAACCTCTTACGGTAGGTCTGATACCCATGTGGCGCTTTCTGCCGGCTTTACCGATCTGGATGTTGGAGTGTTCGCCGTTGCCGACCTCACCGATCGTGGCTCTGCATTCCATTCTGATCTTTCTTACTTCGCCGGACGGAAGTCTTACCTGCGCGAAATCGTCTTCCTTAGCCATCAGCTGAGCGCCGTTTCCTGCCGAGCGGGCAAGCTGTCCGCCCTTGCCAGGCTGGAGCTCAACGTTGTGGATTATAGTACCTACAGGGATGTTCGCGAGCGGAAGCGCGTTGCCGACCTTGATGTCAGCGCCTGCGCCGGACTCGATAACGTCGCCTACTGCCAGGCCTTCAGGAGCGATGATGTATCTCTTTTCGCCGTCCGCGTAAACGAGGAGAGCGATGTTGGAGCTTCTGTTAGGATCGTATTCGATCGCCGTTACCTTTGCAGGTATGTCGTCCTTGTTTCTCTTGAAGTCTACGATTCTGTACTTAGGTCTGTATCCGCCGCCTCTGTGACGAACGGTTATCTTGCCTCTCGAGTTTCTTCCGGAGTGCTTCTTCAGAGTAACCGTCAGCGACTTTTCCGGTGTGGTCTTCGTGATCTCCTCGAACGTGGAGACTGTCATTCCTCTCAGACCAGGAGTCGTCGGATTATATTTCTTGATTCCCATTGTCAGCTACCTCCTGTATTAGAGCGACTGGAAGAATTCGATTTCCTTACTCTTTTCGGTAAGGGTAACGATCGCCTTCTTGCTTGCGGCCGTTCTTCCGACTGTTCTTCCCTGTCTCTTTACTTTTCCGTTAACGTTCATGATGTTGACCTTCGCTACTTCCACACCGAAGATCTCCTCTACAGCGTCCTTGACCTCAGTCTTGTTAGCGTCTACAGCTACCTTGAACGTGTATTTCTTTTCAGCCGCGTTGTCCATGCTCATTTCCGAGATGACCGGCTTGAGTATTACGTCGTAAGGGGTTTTCATTATGAATACACCTCCTCAATCTTCTTAACGGCTTCCTTGGTTACGATGAAGCTTGTGTGGTTCAGGATCTCGTATACGTTCATCGTCGATACCAGGCATGTTCTTACGCCGGGGATGTTCGACGCCGACTTAACTACGTTCTCGTCCTTGTCAGCCATTACGATGAGCGCCTTGTTTGCTGCGCTTACGTTTCCGAGCACCTTGATCATTTCCTTTGTCTTCGGCTCAGCGAACGTGAGCTCGTCGACAACGATAATCTCGTTATCCGCAACCTTGGAGGATAACGCGGAGAGCATCGCAAGTCTCTTTACTTTCTTAGGCACCGAATATCTGTAGTCTCTTGGCTTCGGTGCAAATACGATTCCGCCGCCTACCTGTGTCGGGTCTGTGGAGCTTCCCTGTCTGTGACGGCCTGTTCCCTTCTGTCTGAAAGGCTTTCTGCCGCCGCCTCTTACTTCGGATCTCGTCTTAGCGGACTGTGTACCCTGTCTCTGGTTAGCCAGGTAATTCTTTATAACTTCGTGAACTGCGAATTCGTTAGGTTCGATTCCGAACACAGCGTCGTTCAGTTCGATAGTTCCGGCTTCATTTCCTGCCATGTTGAGCACTTTAACTGTTGCCATTTCTGTACTTCCTCCTTTCCGAAGTAATTATTTTGTCTCCTGACCCTTTACCGCGTACTGGATGCGGAGAAGACCGCCACGGCCTCCCGGTACCGCGCCCTTTACGAGCATCAGGTTTCTGTCTGCAATAACCTTTACGAGAACAACGTTCTGGACTGTAACGGTGTCGCGGCCGGTTCTTCCCGGACCGTCGTTGCCCTTGAATACTCTCGAAGGGTAAGTCGCCGCCGCCAGGCCGCCCACGAGTCTCTTGTGCTTCGAGCCGTGAGTCATCGGGCCTCTGCGGTGTCCGTGTCTCTTGATGTTGCCCTGGGTACCTTTACCCTTGGAAGTGCCGGTGATGTCCAGCTTCTTGCCTTCCTCGAAATCAGCTACCGTGATCGTCTGGCCGAGCTCAAAAGCTTCGCCGTCTTCAGGTCTGAATTCTGTGAGGTACTTCTTCGGCGAAACGCCCGCCTTCTTGAAGTGTCCCGTCAGCGGCTTGTTGACTCTCTGAGGCTTTGCTTCGCTGAAGCCAACCTGTACAGCGTCGTAGCCGTCCGTTTCAACGGTCTTGATCTGAGTTACGGTCTCAGGTCCGGCTTCGATAACTGTTACCGGAACGACCTCGCCCGACTCAGTGAAAATCTGCGTCATGCCGACTTTCTTTCCTAAAATCGCTTTCATATCTTTTCCTCCTACGATTCTTACAGCGGATCGCCTTCGATCGGAGTTCTTCCGGACCAACCCTGTCCGGTCCGCCCCTCTCTCCGGAGATCATTCTAAGGGGAGTGCCCTTAATTCACTTTTCCGATCAGAGCTTGATCTCGATGTCAACACCGGCCGGCAGATCCAGCTTCGTGAGCGCGTCTGTTGTCTTCGCCGTAGTGTTTGTGATGTCGATCAGTCTCTTGTGCGTTCTCTGCTCGAACTGCTCTCTCGAGTCCTTGTACTTGTGGACCGCTCTCAGGATCGTTACGACTTCCTTGTCTGTAGGAAGAGGAATAGGTCCCGAAACGTCTGCGCCCGTCTTCTTGGCCGCTTCTACGATCTTCGCAGCCGACTGGTCGAGCAGCGCGTGGTCATACGCCTTAAGCTTGATTCTGATTTTCTGTAATTCGCCCATTTTGGCCCTCCTTGAAAATTTTGTACTGTTTTCGCTATTCTCGTACAAGGGGTCCGTTTGCCCGATTTTTCAACGTGTGCGGCGGTTTTTCGACCGCCTCGCCTGCCTTGCACACGGCTCCGTGTGTTTCTTTTATTTTTACACAAAGCAAAAACCGGCGAATCCCTTCGCCCCCATCGAGTGAGGACAATTCTCGGCGGAAATTACCTGATAGCTCAGCAACTTCCCGCTTCTTCGCCTTACGCAAGCTTTTACAGTGTATTATACGAATTAAAATAATGCAAGCGTTTTCTGTAAAAAAATCGGCCGTCGGCGAAAATTTTTTTCGCGGTTTTCCGGGGCATCTCCGGACCGTATTGCGCGTCTTTTCAACGTTTGCGGCGGGCGCCCTTGTACACTGAGCCGGGCGTTTCTTTCCGTGCGCGGTCCCCCGGCGTCCGTCCGCTGCGCAGGATCCGTCCGCGGAACGCTCCCCGGACCTCCGCTGTACGCCCCGTTCCTTGCAATTCCGCGCTTTTTCACGTATAATTGATGCATCATAAGGGACCGCAACAGGGAGGGAAATAATGCGCATAGAACTGAGGCCAGACGCCAGAAGGCCGGAAACGATCGAGATCGACGTCAAAAAGGGCACTAAGATAATAGAAGTCGTAAAAGAATACGGGCACCTCGCCCCTTATCCGATAATAGCCGCCAAGCGCGACAACATATTCGTCGAGCTCGGCGCGTCTATAAAGAAGGACGGAAAGCTGGAATTCCTCGACATTCGCTCGCAGGCAGCGTATCTGATATACCAGTACAGCCTTATCCTGCTGTACCTGAAGGCGATGCGCGACGTCATAGGGCCTGTCCAGGTCGAAGTCGACAATTCCATCGTAAAGAGCCTCTACACGCTAGTTCACTCGCCGGAGCCGATCACCTCCGCGCAGGTGCGCGCAGTCGAGAAGCGGATGCACGAGCTTGTCGCCGAGGATCTGCCTTACGTAAAAAAGAAGATCCCTATCGCCGAAGCACGCGCCTTGCTCGTGGAGAACGCTTTTACCGAAAAGCTGAAGCTGCTCGCCACGACGGACGCCCGGCACGTAAAGTGCTACCAGCTCGGCGACTATACCGACTTCTTCTACGGTTTGATGGTTCCTTCGACGAGGTTCCTCTACAAGTTCAGCCTCCGCAAGTACAAGGACGGCGTACTTCTCCGCCTGCCGGACATTATGCAGCCGGACAGGATCCCGCCGTTCAGGGATGACGCTCTGATGCACCGCGCGTTCGTCGAGGAGAAGAAGTGGGAGGCTCTCATGGGCGTTTCGTTCGTGACCGAGCTCAACAGCTGCATCACCGGCGGCAATTACCGCGACCTGGTCCAGCTCTCAGAAGCGCTCCAGAACAGAAAGATCGTGGAGATAGCCGCGGATATAACCAGAAAGGGACGCCGCATCATACTGATCGCGGGTCCTTCCTCCTCCGGCAAGACCACGTTCGCCAAGCGTCTCTGCATACAGCTCCGGGTAAACGGCCTGAAGCCGCTCTACCTCGGCACGGACGACTACTTTATCAACCGCGCGGACACTCCGCTCGGCGACGACGGCAAGCCCGACTACGAAAACCTGAGCGCGCTCGACATCGACCTGTTCAACAGAAACATGAACGATCTGCTGGCGGGCCGCGAAGTCGATATACCGCAGTACAACTTTATTAAGGGCGAGAAGGAATTCGGCCGCAGGAAGATCGCCATCGGCCCGGATCAGCCAATAGTCATCGAGGGCATACACGCGCTGAACGACGAGATGACGCCGAAGATCAGCGCCGACGAGAAGTACAAGATCTACATCAGCCCGCTCACTATGCTCAATATCGACTCGCACAACCGCATCCCGACCACCGACGCCAGGATGCTCCGCCGCATGGCGCGCGACTACAAGTACCGCGGCCACTCGGCGCAGGCCACTATCGATATGTGGCCGAAGGTTCGCGCGGGCGAGGACAAGAATATATTCCCTTACTGCCGCGAGGCGGACGTGCTCTTCAATTCGGCGCACATCTACGAGATCGCCGTGCTGAAGAAATACGTCGCTCCGATACTCGAGGCGGTTAAGGAAGAGGAGCCGGAATTCGGAGAGTCGCGCAGACTGCTCAAGTTTCTCTACTTCTTCGACGTGCTCGACGACGAATCGGTTATACCGAACAACTCAATCCTCCGCGAATTCATAGGAGACAGCGTATTTCTGGATTAAGGATGAAAAAGCGCGCCCGGACGGCGCTCATAATAATCGTGTGCGTGCTCGCGGCCCTGTATATCACGGCCGCGGAGCTTCTCTGGCGCACCGCTCTCGAGCCCGACTTCATGCGGAAGCTGGACGCTTTCGAGGATTTCACGCGGAAGGGCTACTCGGAGCAGGTCTATACCCCCGATATCGTAAAGACCGAATCAGATACGTCGAGGCGCACGTCGGAATGGCTGGCCGCCGTCGGAGAGCCAAAGGCGGCCCTGACGGCAGATGACGGCACGCGCCTCATAGCGGCTATGTTCGCGCAGCCGCTCGCCGAAAGCGGCGGCAGCGGCGATGCCGGCGGAACCGCGGGCGGCGCGTCGGGCGGTGAAAGCGGCGGAACCGCGGACGGCGATGCTGGTGCCGCCACAGAAACGGCAGATGGTGACGTCGATGCCGCGGCCGCAGCTCTGAAGCCTGCCGCGACAGATCTCGAAAGCATCGATCCGGACGCCCCGTGGGTGCTTATGCTCCACGGCTATACGGGCTGGAAGGAGGAGCAGTATCCTGTCGCGATGGAATTCTATGAGCGCGGCTGGTCGGTGCTCGTGCCTGACCTCAGGGCGCACGGCGAATCCGAAGGCAAGTACATCGGCATGGGCTACGCCGATATGGATGACGAACTGAAGTGGCTGGACGCGATTCTGAATGTCTCTCCGGACGCCGACATAGTATTGTTCGGCCGCTCAATGGGCGCATCGGCGGCGCTGCAGCTCGCCGCGTCCGACAGGCTGCCGGAAAACGTGCGCTGCGTAATATCCGACTCGGCGTTCAGGGATCCGATCGAGCTGTTCTCCAGAAAGATGAAAGAATGGACCGGGCTTCCGACGACGCTTGGGCTCGTGGACGCCGCGGCCCTCTCGTTCAGACTCCACGGCGGGTACGACCTTCACGACGCCGCCGCGATAAACGCCGTGCCGCGCATACCGCTGCCGGTGCTCTTCATACAGGGGACCGAAGACAAGATCGTTCCCGTCGAAAACGCGTACATACTGTACGAGGCGTGCGGAAGCGCCCTGGCCGAAGATCCTTCCGGTGCGCCGGAAAAAGAGCTTCAGATATTCGAAGGAGCCGGCCACTGCCAGTCGGCGGACAAGGACAGGGACCGCTACTACGGCGAGGTGTTCGGATTTATTATTGACAATATATGGTAATTATACTATAATATGTAACGCAGGGGAACGGATCGGACGGCTGACGCGTTTGCTCCTAAAGTGAACATACGCATGCCGCTTTCGGATGTATTCCGGCCGGTCCGGCGTTCATAACGGTATTGGGAAAGGAGGTAATCAATGGCTTCGAAAAACGAAACGTCGAAGGACGAGTTCTCTTTCGAGATAGTCGAACACATCGGCGTCATCAGCAAAAGCCAGACGGGCTGGCTCAAGGAGCTCAACCGGGTCTCGTGGAACGGCACTCAGCCGAAATACGACATCAGGGAGTGGGACACGAAGCACGAGCACATGAGCCGCGGCATAACGCTGTTCCCGGATGAGGCGAAGACTCTCGGCGAACTGCTCGGGAACCAGTCGTTCTGACGCGCGGGCGCTCAGAAAAAGCAGAGCCGGACGCGTGTCCGGCCATGAAAAACAAAGCCGGACGCGCCGCGCTTCGAAAAGCGCTTCGGTCCGGTCATTCATCAAACGGCACTCAGAAGGCCGTTATATCCGATTCATTTAACAACTTGTCCCGAAAACACCGCCACGGCAGCGCCTAACAGCGCCCCGCCGCCAGGCGGTTTTTTCGTTCCCGGAATATCGCACACGCCCGGCGCGTCCCCGCCTGTACCCGGAAGAGGCGCCGGCAGTTCTCAGCAGATCCGCGGCAGCCCTCAGCAATTACCGGGCTGAACTCAGCAGATCCTCGGCAGTCCTTCCCCGTAGAGCACGTCCACAACTCGCCGCCCTCCGAGCCTCGTGATCATCGATACTCCTCTGCCCTCTCTGAAGCGGCCGATGATCGCCGCGTCCTTTCCGTGTTCGGCCGCGCGTACCGCGGCCAGAGCCTGCTCCGCCTCCGCCTCCGGCACCACCGCGATCATCTTCCCCTCGTTGCCCATGTAGATCGGCTCGAGGCCCAGAATGCCGCAGAGACCCGCGACTTCGTCCCTGACAGGTATCGACGTCTCTTCGATTTCGATTGCGAAGCCGGAAGAATCCGCGAGCTCGTTCAGTATCGTTCCGAGTCCTCCGCGGGTAACGTCGCGCATCGTCTTTACGCCGATCCCCGCGCCGAAGAGCGCCCCGGCGACGTCGTTCAGGCAGGCGCAGTCGGAAACTATGCCGTTTTCCATGCCCATGCGCGCGGAAAGAATGCACGCGTGGTGGTCGCCGAGAGTTCCGGACAGGATTATCGCGTCGCCCGGCCGGCCGTTTGCCGCGCTTATGTCGCGTCCGTCAGGAATCGTGCCGATGCCCGTAGTGTTTATATACAGTCCGCCTCGCCCTTCGACCACCTTGGTGTCGCCCGCGACGATCTTGACGCCGGCCGCTTCCGCCTGCGCCGCCATCGAGCGGACGATCCTGTCGAGCAGAGCGATCTCGAGCCCCTCTTCCATAACGAATCCGCACGTGAGGTATCGCGGCTCGGCGCCCATCATCAGAAGGTCGTTCACCGTGCCGCAGACGCTCAGCTTGCCGATGTCGCCGCCCCTGAATTCGAGCGGCGTAACGACGAACGTGTCGGTGCTGCACGCGATCCTGCCGCCGGTCTCGAGCACCGCGGCGTCCTCCATGCGGTCGAGCACGTCGTTATGGAAGTACTTTCCGAATATGTCTCTCATAAGCTCCTTGCCGGACATGCCGCCCGAACCGTGAGCCATCGTTATCCTGTCCATATGTTTCTCCGCAATTATTCCGCGCTCCGCGCGGCGTTTCAGCCTGGCGCGGGCGCCCCGCCGGTTTTCCGCACGTCCCCGTTCAGACGCCTCTGTTCCTGTACCAGATCCCGCAGGCGCCTTCCGCCGAAACCATGCACGGTCCGTACGGCGATACCGGGTCGCACCCCCTGCCGAACACCGGGCACTTGTCCGGATCGTTCCTGCCGGTAATAACGTCGGCGCACCTGCAGCCGGCCGGGAGCTCCCTGTCCCTGTCCAGGCCGCGGCTTCCGCCGTCATACGCCGCGTATTCAGGCCTCAGGCAGAGCCCGGAACCCGCTATCTTTCCGAGCCCGCGCCACACGGCGTCCGCCGGCTCGAAATACTTGTCTATCATCTCAAGCGCCTTCAGGTTGCCATCCGGGCGCACCGCGTTGCGGTAAAGATTCCTGACCTCCGCCGTGCCCGCCTCGGTCTGGCGCACCAGGTCGTAAACCGCCGCGAGTATATGCTCGGCCTCAAAGCCCGCCACGACGCACGGCTTGCCGAAGCCGGACGCGATCTCTTCGTAGATGCCCGTTCCGGTGATCACGCTCACGTGCCCCGGGCAGAGGAAGCCGTCGATCCCGCTGTCGTTTTCGCATATCCACCTGAGCGCCGGTATTATCGTCTTGAGCGCGGTCACGAACTTCACGTTCCCGACGCCTCTCCGCGCCGCCTCTTCGATCGCCAGAGCGTAGACCGGCACTGTGGTCTCGAAGCCGACCGCCGCCATCACGTATGTCGTGCCGGGATCCTTCTCCGCCAGATCGATCATCTCGAGCGGCGAATAGATCATGCGTACGTTCGCGCCGCGTCCCTTTGCGTCGGCAAGGCTGCCGTCTGTGCCGGGGACCTTTATCATGTCGCCGAACGTGCAGACAGAGAAGCCGGGCGACGTCGCGTATTCGACGCACCTGTCGATATACTCCGCCGGAGTCACGCACACCGGGCAGCCCGGGCCCGAGATCAGCTTTATCTTCGGCGATATCAGGCTGCGGATGCCGTTTCTGAAGATCGACGAAGTATGCGTGCCGCATACCTCCATGAACTTCAGCGGCCTGCCGTCGTATTCACTTAAATACTTTGTTACCTGCTTTACATCCATTTTTAAGTATCGGAAACCGGCAGCCGGATTCTTCCGCCGCCTTCGCTCCGTTTTATTCCTCCGGGCCGAGCTCGTCGAACAGTTCAATCAGCTCGAGCGCCTGATCCTTCTCCATTACCTCTATAGCGCAGCCCGCGTGCACAAGCACATACTGGCCGGGCTTCGGCTCAACGAGTCCGGTATTGACCCTGACCTCGCTGCCTCTGAAATCGACCTGCGCGAAGTTGCCGCTGACCGACACGACGCGCCCCGGTATCGCTATACACATGATTATTCCTCCGCACCGCGGCTTTCCGCCAGCCGCTTCATTCCGATATACGCCTGCCCGAGCGCGATGCCGCCGTCGTTAGGGCTTACCGAAACGTTGTAATATACTCTGAACCCCGCCTGCCTGAGCAGCGCGAGCGTTTCATCCATCAGGACCCTGTTCTGGAACGTGCCGCCCGAGAGAACGACTGTATCGGTGCCGCTCACTGTCGGTTCGCTTTGCGCTGTGCCGGCGCGCACGGCCTCGCCGCCGCAGTCCCGCGCGCCGCGTATCTCCTCACACGTATCGAGGATCATCCGCGCGATCCCTCTGTGGAACGCGTACGCCAGATCGTCCGCCTCGCTTGCGCCCGGCGTCCTCATCCCGCGCGCCGCCGCTTCCTCGAGCATCATGGCGCACTGACCCTCGTAGTCGTTGTAATCCTTTATTCCGAGCATCGCGCTCACCGCGTCGAAAAGGCGCCCCATGCTGGAGCTTTCGATGCAGTTAACTCCGCTTTTTATCGCAGCGCGCACGACCGGCCTCGCGGCTTTCATGCGGCCGTACTCCGCTCGGCCTTCCGCTTCTCTCTTTTTTGCGTATTCCAGTATGCGCGAGAGCTCCGGCATTACCTCCCGGGCGCGTTCGCCGTCAGATTCGGCACACTTCCCCGCCGCCGCGGTTTCCCGGCCTTCTGTCCGCCCGCAGTCCGCGTTTTCCAGCGCGTATTCCCAGCAGAGCGCGGACTTCCACGCCTCTTTCATCGAGGAGTCGCCGCCGAGCATCCTGACGTATCTCAGATGAGCGGCCCTGCTGAACTCAGCGCCTTCGCATATCAGGAACTCTCCGCCCCATACCGCGCCGTCGGTACCGTATCCCGTGCCGTCGAAGCAGACTCCGATGGCAGGGCCGGTAAGGCCGTGCTCGGCCATGACCGACGCCGCGTGAGCGTGGTGGTGCTGCACCTCAATAAGCGGCAGCCCGCGCTCCGAAGCGTATCTCTTCGCGAAAGCCGTCGGCGCGTATCCGGGATGCATGTCGCAGACCACGGCATCCGGCTCCGTCCGGAAGAGCGCCTTCATGCGTTCAACGTCCGTCTCGTAATCCTCTATGTTGTCGGCCGAATCCATGTCGCCGAAGTACCGGCTCATGTACGCGAACGGTCCCTTTGTAAGGCAGAACGAGTTTTTCAGCTGGCCGCCGCAAGCGAGCAGCTGAAGCGGTCTGCCGGTTCCGGCCTCCGCGGAAGGACTGCCCTCCCGCGCCGCGGCGCGCGCGCTGTCGCCGGCTTCAATATATACCGGAACGGGCGCGTACCCCTTGGACCTGCGGATCATCTGCGGCTGCCCGTCTATCACACGCGCCACCGAGTCGTCCGCCCGCGCCCGTATATCTCTCATATTGTAAAACGCCGCCGAGATCATCGGCTCGCGCCTCATAAACGCGAACATCGCGCCGTCGTCCTTGATCATCGGCATATCCGACACGTTCGCGCTCGTAAAGATCAGCGGATAGCCGCAGGCGTCCAGCATCAGATACTGCAGGCCCATAGACGGCAGAAACGCTCCGGTGTACCGCGTATCGTTTCCCGCGGCCGCGACTCCGTCCGCCGCGGCGCGCCTGTCAGCCTCCGCGCCGTTCGTTCCGTCGCCCGCTCCGGCCCCGTCTCCGCACGCTTCCGCCCTGCGTTCGAGCAGGATTATCGGTCTCGCCGAAGACGCGAGCAGCTTCTCCTCCACCGGTCCGGCTTCGCAAAAGCGACGGACCTGCTCCATGTCGCGGAACATCACCGCGAACGGCTTGCTCTCGCGTCCTTTTATCTCCCTGAGCAGCGCGACCGCTGTCTCGCTCCGCGCGTCGCACACGAGGTTATATCCCCCGACGCACTTTACCGCTATTACCTGCCCTCCGTCGAGCAGCGCCTTCGCCAGCGCGAGCGGCCGTATCACCTGTTCATAAATCTTAGTGCCGCATTCGACTCCATACTTCCGTGCAAGCTCGCGCGCGGCCGTTCCCGCCGGGTATCCTGCCGCTTCAGCGCCGCGCTCCGCCGCGCTTATACCGCTTTCGTTCCCGGCTTCCGCCCCGCGAGGCATCACTTCTCCGCGAGGCATCACTCCTCCCCGAGGCATCACTTCGATCACCGGGCCGCAGTCGTGGCACGATATCGTCTGCGCGTGATACCTTCGCGCGCTTCTGTCCGCGTACTGCTCCGCGCACATCCCGCACATCGGGAAATCGATCATCGACGTGTTGTCGCGGTCGTACGGCATCCTGTCGGTTATCGTGTACCGCGGGCCGCACGCCATGCAGCTGATGAACGGATGCAGGTACCTCGGGTCCGCCGGGTCGAGCATCTCTCTCAGGCAGTCCGGGCAGATCGCGAGATCAGCCGGCAGCATGGCCGCTTCGTCGTCGCCAGCGTCGCTCCCCACGATCGTGAACGCGCCGAAATCCCGCGGCGCCGTCTTTTCGCGCCTGATATGCACTATCTCGGAAGGCCCCGGCTTTTCGGCCTCGAGCGCCTTGCAGAACGCGTCGATGCGCTCAGGCGCGTCGGTCACGGTTATCTCGACGAGCCCGCCCTTGTTCAGCACCTCGCCCCTGATGCCCATGCGGTCGGCCAGTTTCGCCGCGAACGGTCTGAAGCCGACGCCCTGCACTATTCCCCAGAGCGTTATCCTCTCGGTTATTACGTTTTCACGTGTTCCGGCAGGCATGTCCGTCAGCACCCGCAGTCCTCGTGCGGATGGCTGTGGCCGTGCTCGCCGTGAGTGTGGTCATGGCTGTGGCCGTGCTCGTGTGAATGGCAGTGGTCGTGGCCGTGCTCGTGCGCCTGAGCCGCGATCTCCGCGGCCTTCGCGTTCAGCCACGCCGCGACCTCGTCGAAGCCCTCGCCGGTCCTGGCCGATACCTTGAATACCGGCACGTCCGGATTCAGCGCGCGCACGCCCTTCATGAAGAACTCCTCGTCGAAGTCCAGATACGGGATCAGATCCGCCTTGTTAAGCACGATTATATCCGCCTTCTCGAACGCGAGCGGGTATTTGTACGGCTTGTCGCTGCCCTCGGTCACCGTCGATATGAGCATCATAACGTGCTCGCCGATCGTGAACTCCGCCGGGCATACGAGATTGCCGATGTTTTCGATAAAGAGCACTCCGGGCTCTTCGAAGTGCATATGGTCGATCTGGTGGTCGATCATCGGCGCGTCGAGGTGGCAGGCGCCGAAAGTGTTGATCTGCGACGCCGTGATGCCGAGCTCGGTCAGGTGGCGCGTGTCGATGTCCGATTCGATGTCGCCTTCTATAACGTAGGCCTTGGATCCGAGCTTCGCTATCACCTGCTTAAGGACGCTCGTCTTGCCGACGCCCGGCGCTCCCATCTCGTTGACCACGAGCACTCCGTGCGCGGTCATATGCTCGTTGATATGCTCCGCGATATGGTCGTTTTCGTCCAGAATGCCTTCCATAACGTCGACTCTTCTGATGTCATGCATTTTCTGTTCCTCCAAATCTGATCCGCCCGCGCGCGTCACCGGCGCGTTCAGGCGCCGCCGCGAAACGCGGCCGCATCCGGTTTTATTCTATCTCTATCGATTCTATGTAGAACTCTTTTCCGATATCCGTCGGACCGCCGTCAGCCCCGCATTTCGGGCACGCGAAGCTCATGTGCGGCTTCTCGAAAAGCTCGCCGCAGGCAGGGCATTTCAGCATCGGCTTCACGCGCCTGAACTCGCACTTCGCGCCCTCGCAGAGAGTCCCTTCCGAGATGATGCCGAAATACATGTCGATCGACTCGCCCACGAAGCCCGAGTAGTCGCCCACAACAAGGCTGACCTTTGTGACGCGGCTCCCGCCCTCCTCCGCGCACTTGCGGGAGGCGATCTTTATAATCTGTTCGGTTATCGGGTATTCGTGCATCTCATCCTCCGGCGGTTTTCCGCTCATTAACCTTGATATTATACCACATCCGGCCGTCTTTCACAAACGACGGGCGCCTCGGCCGGTGAAAAAACACGCAAGACCGCGCGCGGCCCGCCGTGGCGGCAGCCGCCGCGTGGGCGTTCCGGGCGCAAAAACGCAAAGACCGCGCGGCAGGTGCGAAAGCACCGGCCGCGCGGCCTCATATTAAAGCGTAAGAGTTATTCCTGTTCAGCCAGCTTCTTGTAGCCCTCGTACCTCTCCTTCGCGTACTCTTCGGTAAGTTCGAAGAGCTGTTCCGCGCTTTCCGGGAAGTCCTTGGTCAGCGAAGCGTATCTTACCTGGCCCATGATGTAATCCCTGAAGTTGCCCTTAGGTTCCTTCGAGTCAAGGATGAACGGGTTCTTGCCTTCTGCCTTGAGCTCAGGATTGTATCTGTAGAGGTGCCAGTAACCAGCCTCAACAGCGTCCTTGATGTTCTGCTGAGCCTTGCCCATGCCTGCCTTGAGGCCGTGGTTGATGCAAGGAGCGTAGCAGATGATCAGGGATGGTCCGTGATACTTTTCAGCCTCGATTACAGCCTTTACGAACTGGTTCTTGTCGGCGCCCATGCCTACCTGAGCTACGTAAACGTAACCGTAGGACATAGCCATTCTTCCGAGATCCTTCTTCTTGATCTTCTTTCCGGAAGCAGCGAACTTAGCTACGGCAGCCACAGGAGTTGCCTTCGAAGCCTGTCCGCCGGTGTTGGAGTAAACTTCCGTATCGAATACCAGAACGTTGATGTCTTCGCCGGATGCCAGAACGTGGTCGAGTCCGCCGTAACCGATGTCGTACGACCAGCCGTCGCCGCCGAGGCACCATACCGACTTCTTAACGAGGTAATCCTTCTTGTCAACGATTCCTTCAGCCAGTTCCTTAGCGGTGCCGGAGAGCTTAGCCTTCTTGATCGCAGCGAGAACAGCGTCCGAAAGGTCTCTCGAGTTAGCGCCGTCGTTCATGCCCGCGAGCCATGCTTCGCAAGCCGACTTAAGACCGGCAGGGATCTTTTCAGCCATGAGAGCTTCCATCAGATCCTTGATCTTTGCGCGCATCTGGTTTACAGCCGTAGCCATTCCGAGGCCGTACTCAGCGTTGTCCTCGAACAGCGAGTTGCCCCACGAAGGACCTCTGCCGTTCTCGTCCTTGCAGTAAGGCATCGAAGGAACGGAAGCGCCCCAGATCGACGAGCAGCCCGTGGCGTTCGCGATCATCATTCTGTCGCCGAACAGCTGTGTAACGAGCTTGATGTAAGGAGTTTCGCCGCAGCCGGAGCATGCGCCGGAGAACTCGAAGTATGTCTTTGCGAACTGGCTGCCCTTTACGGTCTTCTTGTCCATGATGTCGTCTCTGATAGGCAGCTTGGTGTAGTAATCCCAGTTAGCTACTTCAGCCTGCTGAGTGTCGAGCGGCTTCATAACGAGTGCCTTCTCCTTCGGAGCCGGGCAGATATCCGCGCAGTTTCCGCAGCCGAGGCAGTCGAGTACGTCTACCTGCATTCTGAACTTGTAGTTCTCGAAGCCCTTGCCCTTGGCCTGAACAGCCTCGAAGCTCTTCGGAGCCTTCTTGGCTTCCGCTTCGTTCACGAGAGCAGGTCTGATTGCGCCGTGAGGGCAAACGAACGCGCACTGGTTGCACTGGATGCAGTTCTCAGGCAGCCATTCAGGAACGAACGTAGCTACGCCGCGCTTCTCGTAAGTCGAAGTGCCCATAGGGAACGTTCCGTCCGGAGCGTTCTTGAATACACTTACAGGCAGATCGTTGCCTTCCTGTCTGTTTACAGGAACGAGGATCTTTTCCACGAACTCAGGAACGTCAGCCTTCTTGGAGGCCTTGTCCTTCGCTACGGCCCACTTGGCCGGAACGTCGATCTTAACGAGTCCGTTGATACCCATATCTACGGCATCCTGGTTCATCTTTACGATGTTCGCGCCCTTCTTGCCGTAAGTGTGATCGATCGAATCCTTCAGGTACTTTACAGCGTCCTCAACAGGAATTACGTCTGCGAGCTTGAAGAACGCGGACTGCATTACCATGTTGATCCTGTTGCCCAGACCGATGTCGTGAGCGATCTTAGTACCGTTGATCGTGTAGAAGTTGATGTCGTTCTTTGCGATGTACTGCTTCATCGACGCAGGCAGGTTCTCTTCGAGTCCCTTCATATCCCACGTGCAGTTGAGCAGGAACGTGCCGCCCTTCTTGAGGCCTCTGAGCAGGTCGTACTGGTTAACGTACGCCTGGCAGTGGCACGCGATGAAGTCAGGAGCACTGATCAGGTAGGTCGACTTGATCGGAGTGTTTCCGAATCTCAGGTGCGACATCGTAACGCCGCCGGACTTCTTCGAGTCATAGTCGAAGTAACCCTGAGCGTACTTGTCGGTCTTGTCGCCGATGATCTTGATGGCCTGCTTGTTCGCGCCTACGGTACCGTCGGAACCGAGTCCCCAGAACTTGCAGCTTACTGTTCCCTTAGGTTCAGCGTTGAACGGTCTGTAGCTGAGCGAGGTCTTTGTAACGTCGTCGTTGATGCCTACGGTGAAGTGGTCCTTAGGCTTGTTTGCCTTCATGTTCTTGTAGATAGCCACGATCTGTCCAGGGGTAGTGTCCTTGGAGCCGAGACCGTATCTGCCCGCGAAGATCTCAGGAGCGTTCTTCTCGCCGTAGAACATGTTTCTTACATCGAGGTAGAGCGGATCGCCGAGAGCGCCGGACTCCTTGGTCCTGTCGATAACGGTGATCTTCTTTACTGTCTTAGGGAGTACCTTCTTGAGGTATTCAGGAGCCCACGGTCTGTAGAGTCTTACCTTTACGAGACCGATCTTTTCGCCCTTCTTCGCGAGAGCGTCGATAGTCTGCTCGATGGTTTCGCATACGGAACCCATAGCCACGATAACGTTCTCAGCGTCAGGAGCGCCGTAGTAGTCGAACGGATGATAGCTTCTGCCGGTGATCTTCGAGATCTTCTTCATGTAGTCGGCTACGATCGCAGGAAGCTTTTCGTAGTAAACGTTCGCCGCTTCTCTTGCCTGGAAGAATACGTCAGGGTTCTGAGCCGTACCTCTTACTACAGGATGTTCAGGATTGAGAGCTCTCGCTCTGAACTTCTCAACGGCATCCATGTCGATGAGCTTTGCGAATTCCTTGTAGTCGATAACTTCAATCTTCTGGATCTCGTGCGAAGTTCTGAATCCGTCGAAGAAGTGTACGAAAGGAACGCTGCCCTTGATAGCCGAAAGGTGAGCTACGCCGCCCAGGTCCATAACTTCCTGAACGGAGCTCGAACAGAGCATCGCGAAACCTGTCTGTCTTGTCGCCATTACGTCGGAGTGGTCACCGAAGATGCAGAGAGCGTGAGTTGCAAGAGTTCTCGCCGATACGTGGAATACGCAAGGGAGAAGCTCGCCCGCGATCTTGTACATGTTCGGGATCATAAGGAGAAGGCCCTGGGACGCTGTGTAAGTAGTAGTCAGCGCGCCTGCAGCCAGCGAACCGTGTACAGTTCCGGAAGCGCCCGCTTCGGACTGCATTTCGACAACCTTAACCGGCTGACCGAAAAGGTTCTTTTCGCCGTGAGCCGCCATTTCATCAACGACCTCGGCCATAGGAGAGGATGGTGTAATCGGATAAATCGCAGCTACGTCAGTAAACGCGTACGATACGTGCGCGGCAGCTGTGTTACCATCCATGGTTTTCATCTTACGCTTTGCCATTTTTTCATGTCCTCCAAAACACACTTGCGTCAGCCTCGACGCCATACAAAATCAATGTATATCAAGGTTCAGCCCGTGTCAAGTGCAACATGGGCAATTGCATAAATGTATAAAAAGCCCGGGGATGTATACATCCCCGGGCGATACGCCCGAATCCGGCGAACGTCGGAAACGATTCCGAAAACGCCGCCTGTATTCAGTCATGTTTTTGGATTTCCAAATACCCGCTTACGCCAGCGTCAGGCACTTCTTCGGGCACTTCTCGACGCACGCGCCGCACTGTACGCATACGTCCCTGTCCACCGACCAGAGCTTTTCGGCTCTGTCCACGGTTATGGCGCTTACAGGACATGTCCTGGAGCACATTCCGCAGTATACGCACGCTTCGCGGTCGCAGTTCAGACCCGGCTCGAGTTCAGCCGGAGCCGCGGTTTCTTCTATTGCCGCCGCTGCCGCCGCAGGGGTCGCCGCTTCCGCAGGCTTTGCTTCTGCCGCAGGCCCCGCCGCTGCCGCCGCAGGTGCCGCCGGTGCTGCCGCCGCTTCGGCAGGCTTCGCTTCAGCCG
>JAEEGL013466726.1_pt1 | contig 37522 bp, 40 predicted proteins | sample 9134231 | NCBI WGS metagenome assembly JAEEGL01 (sample SAMN16246548, study PRJNA631951) | gut metagenome | biome: gut microbiome; feature: rumen; material: fiber-attached | host: Bos | place: Iran: Karaj | collected 2018-10 | reverse complement strand
TTTGCTTTATCCATCTTTGTTCCCATATCAATACCGAACATACCATCATCATATAAATGAAATCTTTTCCATCCACTCACATCAATCAGATGCTTTGTATCATCGGCTTTTTTCAGATTCTCAAGGCTTTTTTCAGATTCTTCCATTACAGCCTTCATATAAGATTCCATATAATTCCAATCAGGCTGACCATCTGATGTGGCAGGGAGTTTAATGGTTTCATTTTTTAAGGCTGTCTGTGAACGCTTATCATTATAGGCATATTGATAAAATCGTGCAGAGGCATTTAACACCGAGGCTAAATACTGACCAATTAACTCATTGATTTCAAATTTTGGAATCAATTTTTCAACATGATCGGACGCTGTAAAATTATCTTTTTGATAAAAGGCTGTTCCTAAAACAGCACTGTCTATAGTAATAACTTTTCCATCTTCTGTATATTTATTACTATATCCTGCAATACCATTATTGGTTGCAGCCGTTGTAATATACGGATATTTCCCGTCAGACGATAAGTTCAAATCATTTTTTGGTGTTGTAATAGAACCTTTTACATCAAATAATTCAATTAACGGAAACTCTTTCCAAGTGCTTGTATCAATCATTTGAACCACCGCCTATCTTGATATTAACACCAGTATCATCAGATGATACCTCACTACCATACAGAACAGCATTAAGAAGTTTCTCACCGAACTCCTTGGTATCAATGCCGTTCTTAAAGCAAATATAATCCATAGCAGTCTTCTTGAAATCTTCTTCTGAAATCTCAAAAGGCTTTTCAGGCATCTGATATGACAGATGTTCGTTAGGATTTATCCATTGTGCTGTGTTATGCTTTGTATCACGAAGTTTACCGATACTGTCAATCCAATAATCTTCGATAGCCTTCCACTTATGCTTAATATCCTGTCTACCCTCATTCTTAACGGTTTCAAGACCATCATCTTCGATATAGCATCCGAAGATTTCTTGTCCATTCTGAGGCTGTCCTGTCTTGAATACAAAGATAGAAGTAGTAACACCTACGCCAACGAATAAAGGTTCAGGCAGTTTGATAATCTTTGTAAGCGTATGATTTTCAAGAATGCGCTTAATCTGTGTTTTAGATGTTTTTTCCAACTTCTTATCAGGTAAGATAAACGCACAATCTGTTCCTGCTTTGACTGAATCAAGAACATTCTCAACAATGGTCATACAACCATATTTGTTTTCGTAAGGAGGGTTCATCAGAACCTTTGTGATAGGCTTTGACTTAATCCATAAACAGGCTTCCTGTGTTCTCATATCACTCTGTTCAAGATTTGTCTTACCATCTTTGTGAATAAGCATATTCGCACAGGCAAGAGCATAGATTTCTTTATCAAACTCAATGCCAAACAAATGACCTTTACGAATTTCCTTTGCCTTATTAGTGTCATATCCACCTGCTTCACGCATCATATTAGACATACCCTTGACAAGAAAAGCACCTGAACCACAAGTGAAATCTCCAAGATAATCATTCTGTGTAACACCAATAAGACGATACATAAATGATGTGATATGTTCAGGAGTAAAGACCTGACCTGCTTCGGACTTCTTCTTATATCTGTTGAACTCATTAAAAAAGATACCCATTACATCTTCGCCACGCCATTCATTAGAATTAACGCAATCAGATATAGTGCAAACATCATCAATGAAATCATTGATGGCTTTCTGATTTTCGGTATAATTCATCTCAATCTTTTGGTAAACATCTTCCAAAATATGTAATTTTATATTTTGCTGTTTACTGTTTTCCAAAGATTTATTGATGGTACTTAAAATCTGACCGTGAAGCATTGAGAAATCTCTATCTTTCAGACTCTCAAGCCTTGCTCCGTATCTCTGAGCAACTAATGCACAGGCTGTGAAAATCATACGGTGATACAGATTCTTAACACCAAAATTTACGTGAAGATTATTATTGATGCTACGAGTAACATCATAAATCTTCTGTGTCGGGATTCCCTGTTCATTCATCAAATCAATATAAAATTTCTTAGGCTGAATTTCATTCGGAATATCAATAGGTTCGTTATTAAAGAACCCAGCAGTTTTATATCCGTTGTGAAGGATACCAACGACTTTCTTATATCCTGCATCCATAAGAATCTGACAGTTCTTCTTGATTTCATCAACAATCTTTTTAGTGCCAATGTCTTCATTGCTATTTTTGGTTTCAAGCAGAATAGCAACTGCATTTTTGTTGTCAGGGATATACCATCCATCGGGCTTATCAGATACACCCTTGATACCTAACTGATTGAAGGTGGTAATCTGTCCTGTTCCCTGCTGAACACCTTTTTCCTTTTCATTGAAGCCAAGAGCCAGCTTATCAGCATCTCTGATTTCATCTTCGGTTAAAAACTGTGCCATAATATCAATTCCTTTCGTTCAAAATAGGACATAATCCTCTACCAAATACTATACCATAAGTCAAAATGAATCTTCTTCAATATTATTTTCTTTTTCTTCTAGAAGTTTCTTCCACTCTTCTTCTCGCTTCATCAATTCATATTGATATTGGTTTTTACGGCTTTGGATTTCATGTTCCATCAAATACTTTAATGTTTCTATTCTCATTCTTAGACTTGATCTATTTGCTGCTGTGTTCTTTAATTTACCATTTTTACGTAGAGTCTTTAAGGCTCGCTCATTTCTCTTTTGATTTTTTGATCTCAGCTCATTATAAATTCGTCCTTTTTCGCTATAATCATAAGCCTTCATTTCTTTCAAAATTACATTTCCAAGTCTATAATGTAAATCATCAAGCTTATTCTGTTTGTACGAAGATATTGGTTTTCCATAAGCTTCGTTATATTTCATCTCTTGCTTGTCCAGGGCATTAATAAGTTCTAACAGATCCTTATGATTATATTTTTCAATGAACATATCAGAGAGCTTGTCTATTTCTGTTCTTTGATTAGTTATAGCATTTGATTTATAGTTCCATAATCTTTTATCATCTGGCATCGTTGAATATATCTTAAGGAATAAATTTGCTAATTCTGAGTCCTTAAATACAGACATTTCTTTCTTGTTATCTATTATATTATGCCTTATTATCTGATTGATCAACTGATTTTCTGGCTGATTATTAATTATACTATTAACTACACTCGATTTAGCAGCTGTAATGGATCCGAGTTTATACTTTCCTCTTCTCTCTTCTATTCCACTTGTACTTGTTTGAATCTTTCTTTGAGGTTCCGGTTCTACCATTGCTATATGTACATGTATATTGTCAGTATTATAATGTATTGCTGCGGACCAAAAAGCATTTTCCAATCCCTCTTTCTTTTGCAATACACTCATAGATTTTCTTGTAACATTTTCTATTGTTTCTTTATCTAGGAATTTCGTTTCTGAGTTATATAATCCATTTTTTTCAAGCCAGGAATTATCAAACGATATTACGTTTTGCCACATTAAGGAACCGTTTTTTTGAGCAAGCTTAAAAATCTCTTTTACTTTATCTTTTTCTTCTTTACTTAGATCGGATCTTTCGCTGGTAAATAGTCCTGTAGTTTTCTCAGGATTATCCATATAATCCTGATACAAATTGAAAGCACTCATATTATCATTTCTGATTGCCTCATCACGATTTACATAATCAATATACTCTTTAAATGCTTTTGTTCCAGGCTTGCAAAATTTAGTTACAATAACTACTCCGGCTTTTATATCCATATTATCTCCTTTTGTGATCAATTGATCACAAAGTATACTTTCAATATGTGTTCAATTGACCACATATTATTTTAATACATTTACATATTTGGTATTTGGTTCTATTGTCATTTTCCTTGCATATCCTTTTTCTAAAATGATTTTGTTAAGCATCTTTTTATCAACATAGACATATGCGAGTACTCGATCATACTTATCTGTTCTTTCAGCATCAAATTCTAATTGAATCTCTTTTACGTCCTTCAAGTAATCTTTTAACCACTTAGAAGCTTCTATTCCTTCCGGTGTATTTTTAGTTTCATCTGGATTAACTGATTCAGGAGCATCTATTCCAATTAAGCGAACATAGACTTCTCGATCTTCAAAATTTACAAGTAATGTGTCACCGTCAACTACTCTTATTAGCTGTGCTTTATATAATTTTTTCTCCGAATCTTTCTGCTTTGATCTTCCTGGTAAAAAGATTATACCGATCAAAACTAAAGAAACTATTATCAGAATACTATAGGTAAATTTGATTTTCTTATCTTTGTCCATAATTTCATTTTGTGTTCAATTGACCACAGTTTATTTTTTGTTGTCCTTTAACTGTTTGTAATATGCTATTCTATTTTTAATCTGTTTCTTAGAGTCTGCTACGACTTGAGATTCTACTGTATCCGTCAAAAAACTCTTTTTTATATTCATGTTGATGATCATGGAATTGAGTATTTCAACAATTACTTGGCTATTGATATCAGCCGAATTTCCAGCTAATCTCAATCTCGTAAATAAATTATCATACTTATCTTCTATTTTTCTCAAGATACGATCTGCTATCAGATCAACATTATCAGTATTCATACTATGCTTAATTATCGAATCCAACGCTTCAGATATAGATCTGTAATTATTTTTTTTCTTATACTCTTCTATGTAATTCTTACTCTGTTCAGATATTGTCAGATTTACTCTAGTTTTTTCCATATATGTATTTTCTCCATTATTTTCTTTTTATTCGTACCAACGGTCACATTGGAGCAGATTCCTCAAGTCCTCCAACAGTTCCATATAACCATTTTTGTATCCTTTTACGAAGTCATCAGATACAGCCGTTCTTCTTTCCATCATGGCAAGGGTGTCCTGCAGCTCATCCTCTCTCCGATCCAGAACAGCAAGAATATTCTCGTTCAGCTCGTCAGCAGATATTTTGATGTAATTATTTTCGTCCATCTTTTCTTTTTCCTCTCGTACTATTACTTAAATATTTTTTTCAATAAATTTTTTCATAACATCTGTATTCTGTTCTATTACCATTGATATTTTTTTCACCAATGCTGAATACTTTAGATCAAGATCCTTTAATTCGTCCAGGACAGCTAATGAATTAAGATATTGTCTTAAATATTCTTCCTGGCTCATTCCTTTATTGGCAGCATTTTCTTTTATTTTTGCCACAGCGGCAGCATCGACATTTCTAACATGTACATTCATTGAAGTCCCTCTCTTTCCTTTACCCACTTTTTTATTAAATTGACTTCTTCCTGTATATTTGGTTCTTTTTCTATACATTCAACATTATGAAGCTCCTCATTCCAATCAATCCATATTTCTTGTAATTCTTCTTTCCATTCACTTATTAATTCATCTAGGATTTTTGTTTTATATCTCATTTTCTTTTCTTCGTTTGCTATCACAATTCGGTCAATTGTGTTCATATAATCCTCCGGATCATATCCATGCTCAAGCATATATCTTAACATTGTATGTTCTGGATAAGAACCAAACCAACATCTTTCGAACCAATTCCATATCAGATCTATTTCATCACTTCCATTTGAATTGACTCCATCAGTTAAATCCGAGATAAAATTTTCTATTAGATCACTTATTGTAATACTATGTTTTCCGCACATGCTGGCAAAATGATTCCATTCATCATCTGATATATTAATTCTAATATTTCTTTCTGCCATAAATCGTTCTCTCCTTTCCATTTCTGTGTTCATTTGACCACAAATATTTATATTAATATTATACACCTAATATACAGTAATTACAAGTGAGATATACATATAAGATACATAATATTTCACTATAATGTACGCACTTACTTTTACTGTAAATGTTTGGCTTTGCCAAACCACTCAACTTTAGTTGCGTGCATATTTTCCTTATGCTCTTTTTTTCAAGAAACTTGAAAAAAAACATTCGTTTTCACTTGACAGATTTTCCAACAAGACGTATAATAAAAATGTGCTCAAATAAACACAAATAATAAAAAAGGAGATGCCTATGATAACAATAGCATTCATTAATAACAAAGGTGGTGTTGGAAAAACTTCCAGCACAACTACAATATCGCACATGATATCTACTCTCCACAATAAAAAGGTGCTGCTAATTGATCTTGATCCTCAGGGCAATTGTACCTCTCTTTATTCAAACGTTAACATGATAAAAGTACTCTCTTCTATGCTCAAAGGTGAAAGCTATTCAGAAACAGAGTATTCTTTAGAAGATATGCTTTTAGATTCTACATTAGATATTCATAAATGCATCAAGCATACAGATTATAACAACCTTGATATTATTCCGGCTCTTTTGACCTTGTCGCAGTGTGAAGAAAGATTAAAAGCAGATATTAAAGTACCACAACAATTCAGATTAAAAATGCAACTTGCCAAAATCCAAAACGAATATGATTATTGCATTTTAGATTGTTCACCGTCAGTTTCAATCATAAATGTAAATGGATTAGCAGCTGCCGATTATGTATATATTCCTTGTAAATGTGATGCCTGGTCAGCTGTCGGAATTTGCATTTCAAACAACCTGATTGACAATGTTGCAACTTACAATAGTAATTTAAAACTTGGTGGAATTTTCTTTACGCAATGGGAAAACAAAAATGTCAACAAGATGACATATGAGCTTTTAAAGGAGTTTTTAGGTGACAAAATAATTCCAATAACAATCAGAAAAAACAAGAGTATAGAGGAAATGACATATATGCAAAAGCCACTATTAGAATATGATAAGAAATCGCCTGTAACAGAAGATTATATGGAATTAACAAACTACATTTTACAGAATGCAAAATAGAAGTGCTCAAAAGAACACATTTTAATATTTATATGGGTATGTGGTCAAATAAACACATATAGCATTTAAAGCAAAAAAGTAGTCAAATAAACACAAAAGGAGGTTCTTATGATAACAGCCGAAGATTTTGAATACAACCCGGATATTATTAAACAACTTAGAGTTGCCAGCATCAATCCAAACAAGATTCCTAATCTGACTTATTATGATGAAATTGTAAGAAGAATGGGAAACAAAATTTTCTTGTCACAATTCAGAATAAAAAACTTTCTCAGAAACAAAGCTTGTTTGTATAACTTCAATTACACTCAATCTCTTGGCATCTGTGCAATAGATGAAAATGGTGTATGTGTTGATACTATTGAGAATTTCACAAATACATTTGCAGATGGTAATTTGGAAACATATGGTCGTGCATTTGCTATCTTAGATTATACAAAAGAGCCGTCATTGTATTATATGTATAGTTTTAACAATTGTGAGAATGTGGAAAATCGATTTTATTATCTTGCGGACATTAATCCAAGAGATGAATTACTTCCATACATTTCCAAGTATCTCAAAATAAAATATAACATTAATGTTGAGGATCACAATCTTAGAAATGCACTTGAAAAAGTAGCTGATTATTATACAGGCATCTTTTGTATTTGCAATTCAAAAGAAAATTCTTGGATGGAAGAACCAGGAGTTTTAGAATTCGTATGGAGCTGCATTACTTATTCTCTATTCATATGTTTTGGTGAAAGAGAAGACTTTAATATAGATATTCCTTTTATAAATAGATATTCAATTGAAGTTCACGCTCACCTTATGTGTTGGATATCATATTTTATTAATGATTTCTACGAACAATATATTGAATACAGAAAGATGTATTATAGAGCCATTTCACCAAATTACAATGAAAAAAAGGTTAATGCTTTGTACGATGAAATGGATTACATGATCGACAGAGATGAATTCTTCTTAAACCTTAATATCGATTCAGATACCCAGGCTGAAATAATTGATTATTATAAAAATAATCTGTTGGAAAAATGTTTTGAAGAAAGACGTAGCAAAGGTATCTATAAGCTACCAGAATATGAAAAAGGAATATATGCAGTATCATACCTTCAGGGCATTGATTATGTGAAGGTTGAAGCAGATAATCCTGATGACGGATTTTTCATTCCATATATCGTATGTTCTAATGAACACAATATTGGTAAATATGGTGCTGCTAAACTATCTTACATGACTAATCATGCGCCGATAGTTTTGGACGAGCTTAGTGTTACCGGTGTCCTTTATGAAATCTTGGAAGATGCAAATATCGGATGTAAAAATATCTACCATGATCTAATTGAATCAGGATGTGATGAATATGAAGCAGATCATGAGATTGCTAATTATTCTCACTCGATACCTAAAACTAAAGCAAGAAAAGAATTAGAAGAATTTTATCCGTTACAATCATACTAATTAGGAGGAAAAAAATATGGCTAAATTTAACACAAATTCCTTTTTGAGAAATGCTCAAAATAAGGACAATTCTAATACTAACAACAACATTAAAACGAAAGAGGCTCTTAATCTTGCTTCGTTTTTAAATGCTGCATCACAAGCAAAAAAGGCTTATTCAAAAGTAACACAGATCGAACTCAGTAAGGTCCTCATGAACGATAAGAATTTTTACTCAATCCAGGATGATGAGATTGAAAGTCTAGCAGAATCAATTAAAACTGCCGGATTACAGCAGCATATTATCGTATTGGATAATGAAGACGGTACCTACAAAATCCTTACAGGACATAAGAGAACTCTGGCATATCAAAAGCTGGCAAAAGAGAATCCGGAATTCTATAACTATATACCAGCTGCAATTATTACAAAAGAAACTTTTAACGTTAATTTGCCGATCAGCGATGAATTAAAAGAGAAGTATTTAATAACAATTACGAATAGTGAAACAAGGAAGAAAACCGATAATGATGTTTATCAAGAGTTCTTGGTTCTAAAAGAAATCTACCAGGAAGCTAAGAAAAATGGATACAAACTTAATGATAGATTAAGAAGTATCCTTGCTAATGAAATGAATCTTTCAGCAGCTACTATTGGTCGTATGGAATATGTTCAAAAACACGCAACCGAATCTACCAAAGAAGCTCTTGCTAACGATACAATATCTTTAAACCAGGCGAGACTTATCGCTGCTGAACCGGAAGAAAAGCAAAAAGAGGTCATTACTCAGATAAATGAAACTCTTATTGAAGAAGATCATTCTGAATCATCAAATGAGTCTGAAGAAATACCTGAAAAGACTTCCAAGAAGAATATCATGGATGAGCTGCAGAATGAACATTATGTTGTAGATCAACATGATGTATCAGATCCTATAGCTAAAGCAAAAAATCTTTCTGATACCCTTTCTGATACCTGTTCGTTAATTGATGAAATGTTTGATTCCGGCAATTCATATGACCTCACAAAGAAAGAGTATGCAAAGCTTTTGAAGCTCAAAGAAGATATTGAAAAGCAAGCAGAAAAGCTTGAAAAGTACTATTCTAAAATGTATGATATATTTAGTGCTTTACAAGATCATTATACTAACTAATTTTAGCATAGCTTCCGAGAACAAATTAATTTGTTCTTGGAAGTTATGGCACTAGGGTTTGGGAGTGTAGCTCCCAACTTAAAATAAATGTGGTCTTTTGACCACATTCCTATTAGGAGGAAAAATAATATGATAACACTAACATTTGATTTAAACTACGAAAAAATGGCTCAGGATGGAATTACTGAGGATGTCATGCTTAATCCTATGAGAGAATATGCAAAAAAATATAATATTAACGAAATAAGAAAAGGTGTGTTTGAAAGATCTGACGAACATGGAAAGTGCCTGCTCATAAAATATGCTATTGAACAATGCAAAAAAATAAATGTTCATTACATTGATTATTTTAACAGCTGGGTTATTAGAGATGATGAAGAACCTGAAGGCGAAGATTTATCGAAGGAAATGTTGAGAATATTAGTTAAAAGAGGATTACGATAATTGTACAGAAGAAAAATAATAACCTTTGACATAGATACTAAAGTTGCCCACCAAATTTTTGGAAAAGGTTATACAGATATTTACAGAAAATTTGGCAAAGATCTACATTCAATTGGATTATTCAGAATAGAAGGTTCTGTATATCAGAGTGATTTTCCAATTAGGGATGTTGATTTAATGGAACAACTAACTGAAATCTTTGAAAAAAATCCGAAGATTTCTCAATGTATAAGAGAAATACATTTTGGTGATATTCCAAAGTTCAACTCACTTAATCATCTTACAAATTATGACGGAACTCCGGGAAAATACGCAAAAAAAGAAGTTGATATAAAGAAGCTACAAAAAAATTGTTTTCTACCGACAAAAATAAAAATGTTGAATTTGAAAAAAATGAGTTGGAATTATAATGTGGTCAATTGAACACAAAAGGAGGCGTGAAAATAATGACAGATTTATTTAAAGCTGATTTTCAAAAAATCAAAGCAGATTTTTTTAGAGACAATCGTCCATGGATTAAAACAAATATGGGTAATATGCCTGTAGAGGATTATTTAGATATATATTCTATGCAACATGGATTTGAAGATTATGAAGACCTTTGTAACTCTGGTTATAAAGTTCCTGGTTATGAAAACGTTACTATTGAAGTATTCAAAAAGCTTTTTGAACCTTATAGCACGAGAGATGAAGAAGAACTATCTATGTAAGATATTAAACTAATGTCCCTGGATAAACATAATAGTCGAAATGACTTGGAATTTTCAAAAAATGACTTAGAACTATAATGTGTTCAATTGAACACAAAAGGAGGCGTGAAATTGAAGTTCATAAAGAAACATAAGTTGTTAACTATATCTATTATATCCCTTGTAGTTACAGCAATATTCATAATAAGCATTGTACTTATAGCTGCCGAGTACCAAAAACGGTTACTGAACGCTCTATTAGCTTCTGAATATGAAAACTATGTAGACAATGGTGTTTCTTTTGATTCCAAGGTAGAAAGGATGAGAGAAGATGTACAAATAGCCCTGGGAGATTATATTTCTTACGAAGATTGTTTTCTAGCTATGATTCAAGTCTACAACGAAGATATTCTTGACAGTAACAGAGATAATATAGACTTTGTTTTAAGTAAAAATGCTGCGTTTGGTGATGAAAGCTTATATGACGGTGCCAAAAGATTTATCGATCTAATTGAGCTGACGAATATAGAGTTGAAAAATATTGGCGTTCCTGAGAGCGATTACATGTCTGAATCTAACACTAAATATCTTAGTATAGTTTATGAAGCATTTATATTAAAAGATCCAGATTACATCAAATATGCTCTTGAAAATGGCGGATACAGTTATAATACAAACGTTGCATTCTTAGAATCTAAAGATAAAGATGATTCTGAATTGATTCATAATCCTAAAGTCATTATTTTTGCTGACTATGTTAATGACTATACAATTTTACGTAGACATGCACTTGATGATTTTGTATATCCTGTTTCAACTCCAATTGTTTTAAAAGCTTACGGTGAAGATAATAGCAACGCAATAATTTACAGATGTACAGAAAAGCAAAAAGTGCTTTCCATTGGTAACGGAGTAATCAAGAAAATTGATGTTGCTGATAACCTAACTTACGAGATCAGCATTAACTATGGTAAATATAACGTAACCTATACCAATCTTATCAATTTAAGCAGCAATGTTAAAGTCGATACGCCTGTTTCTAAAGGGCAAAATTTAGCAGAAACTCAAAAGGGCTATATCATTAAAGCTGATGGTTCTGTATATAATGAAAATTATTTTAGTATTCAAGTACAGACGAATGATGACGAAAAAAACTATATAAATCCAATGGATCTATATAGCACTTCAGATTTAAAGAAAAAGTTTTATACAGACACTCAGGTATTTGCCGGAAAAATGATAGCTAATCATGCTTATCAATTATGGGTAATAACCCATGAAGGTGAAAATCATTTAAATTATACCGATAATCCTGCTGGTCATTTTCGTACTGATTTTATGACGAATAAAGATGATAATGATTACTTATATAATCCTACTTATATGACAAGAAGAGAATTCATAATTAATGCTTATACATTTTATGCTGGCAGAATCGCATACAAAAAAGAAGAATTTAAGAACAGATTAGATGAAACGTATCATACTATAGACTCCGAGGATGATATTGATGCCGTTCTCACTAAACTAAATATACGACCAAATAATTCTGAAATTAATGATTATAACACACTTTTTCGCAATCTGACACAAAATAAAAATTTTAATTCTAACTTCTATAACTCTGCTTCTTGTTATATTTTTGAGGATCCAAGGTTCATGAATTACAACGATCTATGTTGTATTTTGTATCCAGGAGACATTATATGTTATGAGGTAAAAGAGGAAGATAAAGAAGATTATGATATCAAAACTTATGAAGTGAAATATGTAATGGCTATATTTCTTGGTAACGAAAAAATCTATAATGAACAAGTAGGAAATTTCAATGCTGATTCAAGATATAAAGATGGTTCTTTTTATGCGAATTACCAGGTAATTATGCCAATACAAGGTAAGAATGGCGATGCTGATGAAGTTAAAAAAATGGGACTTATGGATTATGGTAAACCGGTTAAAGTTCTCAGGTTCCTAGGTGATGCCATGACGGAAGAAGAGTACTACAATTACATTTCAATGCATTAATAGAGATTTGTGGTCATTTGAACACAATAATGAAATGGAGGATTTATTATGAATGAAGAAATGTTAGAAAAAGAAGATATTGCTACAATTGAGTTTGAAAAGACTCGCCAGGAACTCAATAAAAAATATGGAATAGAGCTTCCCGATTCTGAAACGATAAGCAAAAATATTGCAAAGTATTGTTCTGAATTTCCGGATGATGGCAGTCCGTTAAATTAAAGGAGGCTAAAAACATGAATGGATACGAAATGATGGCAGACAGCTACAGAAATTTATTAGAACAGCACCCAGACGATCCGCAAAATGTAAAAGCAGCTATTACCTGTAAAATAAAAGCCCTGGATATTATGGCAAACTGTAGCGACAGTGAGCGACTAGCTCTCTTCGATACAAGTGCTTTTAATGATGTAGTAAAAGGTTATGTAAAGCTAGCTCTAGATAATACAGGGATAGAAGAGGAGCAACGCAAGGCTATTGTAAATGAGGTAAGCTATCTCTTTGATGTAACGACCGCAGCTGAGGCAGAGGAATACTACAACAACCACTAATTAGGAGGACACTTTCATGGATTATAGAACCAATAAAAATAACATTGAATTAAATAGTAATGATAATAGCTCACAAGCTCAACGCTTAAATGCTTATTACAAGAAACTAATGGAGCTTAATAAGAATAATGCAACACGAGAAAATACAGAAAAATGTAATTTTACTGCTATCGATAATGTAAATCTAACTGAGATAATGGAAAATTTTACTGAGAATAATAATTCCGAAGTATCTGCAACAAACTCAAATGAAGAAAACGTTACAGAAAAAGAAGATAGTAGTGATGAAGATCCTTACTCGGTAAAGTATGATCAAGATCATCCAATACTTGTACCATCAGATAACACCAAGCCAAATCTAGCAATCATACTTGATAAAAACTATAAAGATTCACTTACTATTGCAAACGACAAGACAAAAAATAAGTTTTTGTCATATATTCAACCAATTGCTGAAAGTTTGGAATACAAAAACGGTACATTACAACTTAAAGGTTTTCCTATATCATACGCTCAGCTTGAAAATCTAGATGAACCAAGCATAGTGCCGGATATTAATATTGATCTTTTAAGAAGCTTATATACATTAATGTTGCCTTTCATCATACAAAAGACAATAGTAAGTGATGATGCGCTTGTTGGAGTTACTATATCTGTACCCCAAATGTGCAAATGGATCGGATTAAATGAAAATTATAGTAACCATTCAAGAGATGCTCTTATTGCTAATTTGTTACAATTTCAGTCTTTACTTGGAGTAATAACTAATCCTTTATCGAAGAAAAAAGAAAAATTTCCTGTATTCTTATATGTTGGAGAAAACACAGTAAAAAATACAGTTACTTTCATTTCGCCATATCTTTCAAGAGTAATTAGTCTTATTACAAAAAGTAATTACAAAAGGGATAGTTCCGGTAAGATCATGTTCAAAAAAGACGGAGGACCAATTGCACTCCCAAAACATAGCTACTTAATTCATAGCGATATTGTTAAAGAGAAAAATCGTAAAGCTGTTGAAATAGTATATATTATAGTTCAATTAATAGAAGATAATCCAGGAAACAAAGAACCAAGTATAACTGCAGCTGACATTGTTGAGAAAACATACTATTTATATAATGCTTTAGTGGAAGCTCCATCTCGTCAAACTTATAATACTCACTTAAAAAGAACATTTACACAAGCTTGGAGATTATTGGAAGAGAAAACCGATTTAAAAATCAAATACCCTTCTATAGAATTTCCTACAGAAAATGAGTATCCAACCAAATCTACTTTAGCAAAATCAAAATATATATTTAAACATTAACATAAAATTCCGGCTTTATAAGTCGGAATTCTTAGTGTCGTCGCTTATTCGCCCAGGTGCTTTCGCTCATTCGCTAAAGTGCTTTCGCTCATTCGCCCAGGTGTATTAGTTCATTCGCTAAGGTGTATTAATTCATTCGCCAAGGTGCCTTAATTCATTCGCTAAAGTGTCGTCGTTCATTCGCCCAGGTGTCGTCGTTTATTCGCTAAGGTGTATTAATTCATTCTTCAAAGTACCTTAATCCATTCGCCCAGGTGTCGTCGTTCATTCGCCCAGGTGTCGTCGTTTATTCGCCCAGGTGTCGTCGTTCATTCGCCCAGGTGTCGTCGTTTATTCGCTAAGGTGCCTTAGTAACACCTCTCAAACCTTATTAAAATGCACACCTTTGTGCAATCTGTATATTTTCTGCCTGTTTTTTTGGTTATTTTCACAACAGCTGAAGACGTTCCAAAAAAAACTTTTTTTTGCTATCATTCAAATTAATAGATTAAAGTAAATGAGGTTTTTGATTATGCCATTTCCATCAATTAATTTGAGTGATTTGTCAATTGAATATCAGGACAATACCAAAGCCTTGAATCTAATTTTTAAGGACTTCAATTATGATGGAATGATTCATTTTTGTATGCTTGATCCTTATGGTTTTATGAAAACCATTGCATCTATCAAGGCTAACGATCTATCCAGATTCATGGCTAAATTCAAATTTCAAAGAAGCTGCAATTATTATATCACAGCTAATACAACTAAACGTGATAATAGAGTATCTGAAGATCTTTTTTCACTCAATAATATAGTAATAGATATTGATTGCCATGCTGACAATATAGATCCTGCAGATCGAGCTGAAATGATAGATGTTTTAGCTCTCAAAATTTTAGACAATGATAAAATTCCAAATCCATCTATAATACATTGGACAGGAAGAGGATTGCAGCTCTGGTACCATTTGGAATCATGTGCTGCAAAATTAAAGTTCCTGTATCAGAAAGCTGTAAATTACATTTCGGTTTTAATAGAAAACCTAATAAAGGAACTTTCGTTTAGAGAGAATATATATGGCAACTTTTCTTTAGATTCTGCTTCTTCAATTAAGACGACAGGATTATTTCGCATGTTTAATTCTTTCAATACAAACACCGGAAGAAAAACTTGTTATGCAATAGTATCAGAAACTCCATATAGTCTTAATGAGCTTCTTAATAGTGTTATTCCTTTCATTGATAACACCAATCCCCAAAAAAAGAAAAAGACAAGTTCTTTTAAATTCGCTAGAAAAGATAACTATAAAAACCTACAGAGAAAGAGAATAAGCCTTATAAAATGGCTTATAAAGAAAAGAAATTGTAATATAGGATCTGAAAGAAGAGATATAATGCTTTTCTTGGCATATAATGCTGCAGTTCAGATCATGGATATAAAAACTGCAAGAAATACTATATTTGAAATCAATGATATGTTCAAAAAACCTCTTACAAACCTTGACTATATATTCAAATATATAGAGGAAAGAGGGTTTCTTCGATTTCATAATGATGTATACTACTCATCGGCCTGGTTAGATATAACTGCTGATGAGTTAATGGAATATGAAAATGAATTTAAGCCGGTTTCTAATTTTACAAGAGATCGAGAGAGAAAAGAGCGCAAGACTCAAAGAAACAAAAAAATATACGAGCTTTACCAGAAAGAAAAAAGCCTTTCTGAGATTGCATCGATAATGGGATTATGTCTTGCTACAGTAAAGAAAGTTCTTAGAACCGTCTACCACAAAGACATAATGATTAAGCGCTGTAAAGATCTGATTGCATCACGCAAACAGGCTCTACAGAATGAATTCCTAAGATTAACATATTCTACCAATTGTTCTAATGATGATCAATATACCATGCTGCTTCCAACAGATCATACTTGGTATGAGCATTACAAAGAACGAAAAAGGTTACAATTAATATCAGATGAATTATCCTTATTGGATCCGGTCTAATACTTATAGTTCATTGACAATCTAATGTATTCAGGATAAATAGAACCTTCATAGCACCAGGATAAGTAGATCACTATGAATAGGTTTATTAAGGTTACCATTTTTTAGGATAATACTATATATTATATATAAAAATGGGATGCTTTATACCTTAGAATTTAAATTATGGGTATCTAATCCCATAAATAAATAATATATCTACGCACCACAAAATAACATGTCGAATATACATAGTAAACACTAGCATTACAATTACCATATATATTCATACATTTAACGCACTAATATTGTAAAAATACTATTGCAATTTGTAAGCTGCTATAGTATAATGAAAGTAGGAAAAGTGTTCAATTGAACACAATTTGAAAGCAATAGGAGTAGCCTTTAGGGAGGTATAGGTTATGACAAGATTAATGAAGGTTGAGACAAATGCGAGTACAATGTTTGTAGCCTACGAAGTAGAAAAAGAAAATTTATGGGTCCTTGACAATGAATATACAAACAGCGAAGAAGCTGATTTGAGAACTGTAGAGGATTGGCATTCATGGGACCTTAAGGACGATGTAAAAACTTTAATAAATCTCGAAGAAACTCTCAAACGTTTCTTTGATTATGACGATATAACAAGCCTGTCAATAGTTGATGAAATTGAAATAAATATGAAGTATGCGGTTTTGACATGGGATGAGTTTCGTGATTTAGCCATGACAGATGCGCAGTTATGGAAGCATGCTGGATACGATAGCAGCTGCTTAACAGTTGAGGCTATCATAAACGAATATGATGCTCCAGAGGAACTTTTTAATAGCGATGTATACTATGCTGACGCAACGACCTCCTCATTTACAATCGAGGAGGTAGCAGAGAAAACGCTTGAGTATCTTGAAGAATTAGAGAAAGAGGAAGAAGCTCCTGATATAGAAGATGAGATTGAGTTTTAAGGAGGACAGTAAATATGGAACTGAAAAATTATGATGAACTTGTAGAAGAACTTGCAGACATCCGGAGAATGCTTGATAAGGAAATACGAAATTATGAAACAGATGTTTTATTTTACTATAACCCTAAAACTCAAATAGGTGAATTAGATACTTTTGAAAACCGAAGCGGAAATTCTTGGGTGAATGACGGTAGTGTTGTAATATATACAATGAAACCATGGTTTGATGATATATTCCAAGTTTATTATGAAGATAAACAAATGATTGCTGATGTATTAGATATTACAACCGACCAACTTATAGAGGAAACATATAAGTGGAGAGGCTGGAATAAAGATCATTATGACCTTTCTGATGTAGAAGATTCGGATATAATAGAATATTGTGAAAGTCGAGATGATTATATGGACTTACTTCAAGCTGGTTATGAAAGTTCCATTGACAATAGCGATTATCAGTACGAATCAGAAGCTCAGCGCATTTTAGATGATGCTATCGTAGAATATGGTGATAGGTGGGAAATCAAGTCTGAGGATGAGGAAGCGTTGATGGATGCGAATGATTCTGATGCACCTGCTATAGATGACGAAATCGAATTTTAAAAGAAGGTATAACAATAGAATAAAACACAGGAGGTAATATATGACAAAATTAGAAGTTGATGTTGTTGATTTTGTTGTGAGTAAGTATCCAGAGGATGAGATTTCACAGACCCTTAATCTTTACAAATCTATTTATACTATTGCTCTTCGTTATGGTGCAGATATTTCAAAGATTCCGTGTGGTGAAATATGCGATGCTGTTCGTGATAATGTATTGAAAAGATTAGAGAAAGAGGAAGAAGCTCCTGTTATAGATAACGAGATTGAGTTTTAATTATGATGAACTTGTAGACGAACTTATAGAAGTGTTCAAATAATCACAAAGAGGAATAATGAGAAATAAAATATTCAAATTAACAAATCAGCCTATTAGTTCTGAATTAATCAACATTATCGAAAGATTGGAGCAAAATATAAATGTTCCAATGGAAGAGATCATGGCTACAAAAGAAGTTAAATTAGCAGAATCCATGATAGATCACAGTAAAGATACTTTTGAACTTCCAGAAAGAGATGAATTAAGATTAAAAGCCGTACAAAATCTTTTAGAATCCGGTTCCGTAAGTGTAGACTATAAAGGAGCCGTATTAAAAGACAAAGATGGAAACACTTTATATTTAGGCGAAGTTGATAAAAATAAAACTTTAGATATTGTAATAGGACTTCCAGCATCTGGTAAGTCATCAGCACTCGTCAATAAAATTTCAGTAGAAAATCATGCTATGGTAATTGATAATGATGAAGCTAAAAAACAATTCCCTGAATTTAATAATGGATGGGGAGGAAATGTAGTTCATAAAGAATCCAAAATAATTGAAAGAACCGTATTTGAAGTATCCATTCGACAAGGTAAAAATATAGTTTTACCAAAAATTGGAAGTAATGCTGATGAATTAATTGCTAACTACATAAAAGATGCATATAGTGAAGGATATACTATTAATGTTCATTATGTTAATATTCCAAGAAACAAAGCATTAGGAAGATTATTAGAACGCTTTTGTTATGATGGAAGATATCTACAGCCTTCTCTTATTAATAAATACAACAATGAAATTGAAGGTGATAAGATTAAACAAGCTTATGAAATGCTAAAAAAATCAGAACTAATAACCGGATATTCGCATTGGAATAATGATGTCGACTATGGAATGCAGCCTATTTTGTTAGAATCTAGTAATTTACGTGCCGATTATATTGATAAAGCATTGAAAGGAGATCAAGTATATGACAGAACTCAAGAATATTTATCCATCAGAGGAAACAATGGAATTAACAGAGAAATCCGATTCATTAGTAGCTCAGGAATTTCGCAAGAAACGAAAAACATTGAAATCTCTCCCAGAAGAGGAAGCAATAACGGAAATGTTGAAGATTTCAAATCAAATTTATCAAAAAGTATTCGAGGAAAACGAGGAAAATCAATAAACGATATCTTATTTCCAAAGAATAATGATTCTGATATAGAAAAAGACGAGTTGGAATTATAATTGCTCATAAAGAGGTGAGAAGCATAGAAAAACTAAAATGTGACCGTTGTCATAACTATTATTTAAAAACAGAGTTTCGTCCAAATAGCGTCTTGCTTACATGTTTTTGTAAGCATGTAAAAGAAGATCTTGATTTTGGAACCTATGCTTCAAAAGGTATGTTCCTAAAATACGACGAATCAACAAAAGAATTCAGATCCTATTATGAAAATATCATCACAGAAGAAGATATTAATGAATACCTGGAACAACATATCCCAGGTAATAGGCATCCAAGATGCAATCTTACGAGAAATGTGCAAAGATATGTCTTGAAGCGCAATAGATCAAGATCAGCTGCTCAATTATATAAATTGGGATTTTTAGAAAAAGATATTATGAAGATTTTAGGAATTACATATGTTACAGTAAAAAATGATCTAACAAGAGAAGGTGTGGTCAAATGAACACAAGAAAGGAGATGTGCTTATGAAGAAGATTGGGTTAGTTTTTCTTATATTGATGTTGAGTTTAAACTTGTATAGTTGCAAAAAGGTTGATGCTTCGAAGCAATCAACAAACGTTATAAATAACAATACATCCATTAATAAGGAAAGAAGAACGGAAGAAGAAACAACAAAAGCTAAAGAAGCAACAAGTAGGACCGTAAATAAGTCTTCCCAGGAAGAAACAACAAAATCAGAAGTAAACACAAGTGCTAAAATAATCACCTCAATAGAAGCCACAGAATCTGCCACAATGGCTCCAATAGAAAAAGAGGTAGAAATATATACCGAAGCACAAACACAGCCTTATATCGAGCCTACGCAGCCTTATATCGAACCTACACAGCCTCAGATACAAGTTGTAACAGAAGAACCAACAACACAGGTAGTAATTATTGTTCAGCCGGAGCCAGAGCCACAAACTGAAGCACAAACACAAGCTGCAGAATTAACCTGGGCATTGTCCTATGATGAACGACTTCAGGCTTTCATCGATGGTGTAAATGATGAAAGAGCACACTTTGGTCTATCAACATTTACAATGGCAGATCTAAATCCAGATGCAATGAATTATGCTCAAAGTTGGGCAGAACAAATGGCAGCAATGGGCAAGCATACGCATGGAACCGGAGATCAAAGTTTTGAATCCAGGTCAACAGTATTAATGAATCTAGGATATGGTGCTGCCGAAGGAGTAGATAGCCAAAGTATGACTAATTCATATATTCTTGGTAATCGAGAACATGAATACGAAGACGTATTTGGAGAAGGCAGATTACTTTGCGATCACATAGGTGGCGATACAAATGCTAGATGGACTTACTTAGGAATAGGAATGGCTGAAGGCTATAAGATCTCACCAATAAGTGGAACACCTTATAAAGCCATATTTTACTGTTTTGTAGCTTTATACTAATAAATGGAACTTTATGAAAGAACTCACGATTTATCGTGGGTTTTTTCTTTTATATATACATAAAGCACGTTTGTATTATCAACGAAGTGCAAACCAAAAAAAAAAAAAAAAACTTGCAGATGCAGTTTGAATATAATATAATACTTGTGTAAGACAATTCCAATCTTTATTAGGAGGAAAAAACATGGTAAGACTTATGAAGGTTAGGATAAACGCAAGTACAATGTTCGTAGCATACGAGGTAGAGGAAGAAAGCTTATGGATCCTTGACAATGAATATACAAACAGCGAAGAGGCTGATTTGAGAACTGTGGAGGATTGGACATCCTGGAACCTTTTCGAATGTATAGAAGATCCCGAAGAATTTCTCGGCATTGACTATCAGTACAGCACAAGCCCGTCAATAATTGATGAAATTGAATACCCATGTGATATGAAATTAGATCGAGAAGAACAAGGACTAGAAATGTAAAGAAAGGAGGAAAAAGTAAAATATGAGTTATAACAAATATGATTTAATCGAAATTACTAGAGAAACGGAGAGGATACCCAAAAGAGGAACATTACTCGACGTTTGTCTAGACTCAAGTGACATTGAACCCAGTGTCATATGTTCTTTTTTAACACTAGATGAAGCCCAAAAAGAGTTATCAAAATATAAAAGCAAAGTCGAATATGTGCGAGGTTTTCATGTTGGTTATTATTATACAACAGCTTATGCAATAGAATGTTATGAAGCTGACGAAGACGGTGAATATATTAATGGTTCCGATTATTGGGAAGCAGAAGAAGATTGGTCTTTGTGGGAAAAAGAAGAAGAATTAGAAATGTAAAAAAAGAGAGGTTCTTAAGGAATGAAGTGCAGATTAAAACAACTTTTATCACTTAGCTTGATTATGGCAATATTAATGAATTTGGTTTTGCCGGCAAAACAAATTAAAGCTGCAAGTACAACAACAAGATTCGGTTTGATAAGTTACCAAAATGCCATTCTTTTAAATGGTAGTCAATTCAATGAAACAATGACTTACTATGATACATCGAGTCATATATCTCTTAATGGCGATCAAGAAAGAAGAATAACCAATGCTGAAATACTTAATGATTTCACTAAGGTTGCGTATTGCGTTGAGCCAACTGAGGAAACGCCGGGTGTTACATGGGGAACTGTAGAATATTCCGGTGAAGATTTAAAAGATATGGTAGGTCAATCATACAACAGTGGAAATGGAATTAGAACATTTACTAAAGACCAAATGGATCTAATTCAATCACTTATTAAATGTGGTTATCCTGGTTCAACCGATTATTGGACTTATCATGGAGTTAAAGATCTATTTGTTCAACAGATGGTAACTCAAGTAGCTATATGGAAAGTAATATATCCTGAGTGGGGTGTATATGACAATCTTAGTGTAAATACTAACTTATATACAGATAGCGCAAATGGAAATGAAATGTTATCAGAAATGCTTAAAATTGCTTCTGATATATATTATAAGCCTTCATATTCAAAACCTGAGGTTAATGTAACAAGTAATGGATATAGTTTTAATAATGGTATATTTACTTCAAGTTGGAATGTTACAGTTTCTAAAGCTGGCAATGGTATGTATATTAATGCTTTTGATTTACCTAATAGCTATGTATTAAAGGTTGATGGTAGTGAAAAGAGTTTTGATTCAAATGGTAAATTGTGGCTTATAACTTCAGATTATGACAATTTCCCAACTGATGGCTCATTTACAGTAACTATTGAAACACCTGAAATAAGTTCTATTACCTTAAAGGCTACAGCTCCTATGGTAAGTGAATCCGATTCGGTATATTTTGGATTAACTTCACAACAAAAGGTTGTAGCTGCCGATTCTCATTTTGAGAATGCTTATGATTTATTAGCTGTAACAACTTCTTATCCAGGACTAAAAGTAGATCTTTTCAAGGAAGAATCAGTATCTAATGCAAATCTTCCAGATATAGCATTTCAGTTAAGAGAAGATTCTGCTACAGGAAATATTTTATTAGGTGCTAATAATGATTGGAAGACAGACAGTAATGGTTGGTTAGGATTTACACCTGAGTGGGACAAAGATTATTATCTAATTGAAGTAGATAATGGCAATTACAAGGATAATAAGGCAATCTTAACAAGTAATAATGTTGACATTGAATTTAAGCTTAATGATCCGATTAAGTTTAGATGTGATTTTACAAGTAAGCATTTATACATAAATGATCAAGATGCCGGAGAATTATATTGGTCTGATGCTATTCAGAGCTATAATACAACCTCAAATATAAACGATGGTGATGCATATTATGTAAGAATTTATAACGAAAAGCCTGATATAACACTTAATATAACAAAGGTAGATGCCAACAACAATGCTATAAGCGGACAGACCTTCGCTCTTTATGATGCAAATAAAAATCAGCTCGAAACTGCTGCATCAGTTAATGGTAAAGTAAGTTTTACAAGTAAGTTTGCCTGGGATACTCAATATTACATAAGTGAGATCCAAAATAATGGTTTTATGCCTGATGTTGAGATTCACATTAACGGAACTGTTATTACAAACAAAATAGGAGATCTTATTCCGGTTAAGTTCGATTATGACACTCAAACGGTAAGAATTTATACTTCTAACTATCCAATAACAATTGCCAATGATGTAGCATCAACATATACGATTGAATACATTAACTTTGCTAGATCTCAGATTATGGTAACAAAAACTGACGAAACAGGCACCACTAAGCTTGATGATTGTGTTTTTGGATTATATTTGAATCCAACATGTTCTAATCTTGATCTGATTGAAACAAAGACAACTAATGTAGATGGTATTTGTACTTTCGATGGTTTAGACGTTAATAGAACGTTTTACGTTAAAGAAATCAAGGCTAAACATGGCTATGCTCTGAGCGATGATATTATCGCCATTACAACAACACCAAGCAAGGCTGATAGTTTTAATTCAACAAACAATTACTACGTATACAATGTTACGGCTACTAACAAAAAGCAGCATGGTCGCATCGGAGTAACTAAGATTGGATCCGTTCTTACAGGATTCAATAATAACCAATTCGTATTTAGCAACAAGAATGTATCTGGTGTTCTTTTTGGACTTTATGAAAACAGATCTGATGCAGAAGATAAGAATAATAATTACATCGAAAAGGTTACAACAACCACCAACAACATTGACTATTTTGCAACAAGACTTGATATTGACAAAAAATATTATGTTGTTGAATTGGATACTATAGACGGACTTTACCTTGAAAAGGATCCAAAGGTTTATGAGGTAATAATTGAAGCTCCTGATGATAAGGTTGAAATTATTTCTGAATCAATCAATGTCGCTAACACAAATCAGAAGAATAGTGTAAGTATATACAAATTCAACGATCTTGAGAATACTCCGATTGAAGGTGCATTATTCAGAATAACAGCAGAAGAGGATATATATGATTATGACGGAAATCTTCTCTTAGCTAAAGGTAGCATAATAGAAGAAGCTGCTTCAGATTCCCAGGGCAATGTAACATTTGCATCTTTGTATCCTTGTGATTATGAATTTCGTATATCTGAAGTAGGAATCCCAGAAGGTTTCTACAATAAGGTTGGCGATGATATATTCTCATTCATGGCTACACACGATACAGAAATTGCTAATTATCATACAAATATACCTAATACTCCAGTGATTGGTACTGCTGGTTATGGGTACAGTGCAACGAACACAAGCTCATCACAATCGTTAGATACACCTAATACAGGCGATCAGACTCATGCTATGTATTTTGTTTTCGAGCTTCTTGTATGTTCTGCAGTAATAATTCTTTCAACAAAAAGAAAGAAGGATGGAAATCATGCGTAATAAAGTCTTTTCATTTTTACTCCTTTTCTGTTTCGCTGTTACGGTATTTTCGAATACCGTAACGGCCGAAACGCAAGAAAAGGAATACACAGAAGATATAACCATAAATGTTTCTGATGTATATAATACAGCTGAAATTGAAGAAGCCGTAGCTCAATATACTACTACTAAATATATTGATGGGATTACGTATAATTTTGATCATTATAAAATAGTCGATTCAAGCGAAATCAAGAAAGCTGTTGAGGTAGAAGAAACCATTACTGATGTTTACGAAACAGATGATGAATATTATATGGCTCCAGCTACAATTGAAAAAAATGGATTAATATACACATTTAAGATTATGGAGCCTGAACGAATTGTAATTGATGATGGTAAGCATCAGGCTCTCGAAAAAGTTGTTAATTATTATGATTACGAATCCAAAAATGATATTCCGTCAGCTTATGTGGAGGATGGCATAGTTTTAAAACAGACTAAAATCGAAAAAACAGCCGACAAAAAAGAGAACGTAAATATAACGATTGATATAACTTTAGGTGATGCCTTATACTTCTATTTTAATTCTCACCTGATCAAGTATAACGAATCGGATCCAGGAATCAGTATTTATATTAATGAGTTATATAACAGTTTAGGTCTAGACAGAATGGTTTATACTTTAAATTCCGTATCCTGGGATGGACCTTCTTACATAGCAGATGATGGAATTAAACATAGAAATGCAGTTGTAAGTGGCTACAAAGAATTAGCAGATTATAGCGTTACATATACAGAAAATGTTACAACAGAACCTAAATATACGTATAAATACACGACAACATATGAAGTTGACAAAACTCAACCTAGCTATAAAAATGCAAAGGAAATTATTGATCATTTCGAATTAAAAATTAAGATGACCTATAAAGCTGTTGTTGAGGTTAAAGATCCTGTTGTTGTAAATGATAAACAAAATAATGTTAAGCCAATCGTTATTGGCGTTGTGGCAATATTGGTAATATTATTACTGTCAGTAATCATATTATACAGACTTCAGAAGAAAGGAGGAAAAAATAATGGATAAATTCTTTACCGCAATTATGAATATGTGCGAAGAATTTAAGGGATATCTATATGTCATCTTGACTGTATGTACAATCATTATTGGTGTAATGATGTGCGCTGGAGGAGATGCTCTTGAAAAAGCGAAGAAAAGACTTCCTTGGCTTATCATTGGTGCATTATTGATCGGTGGTGCAATCACTCTTGGAGCCGAATTCGCTGAAAAAGCTAAGTTTTAAATCTACACTGAAGATGAATTATGGCTACGCTACATAAGAAAGCATAGCCATAATTCTAAAAAAGGGACTATGACAAACAATAAAGATAACTTAAATCCTAATACACTCAACAAAAAACATGAATTAATGACTCTAACGAGGTTTTTGGGAAAGCCAAAAGTAATCATGGTATTCATGATACTTACAGGTATTATATTTTTCTTTCTCGGAAATTTCATTATAAATTTTGTTGGAATACTTTTCACACACGAAAAGCCTTCAGCACGCCTATTTTTTGAATTCAACCTTAAGCTTATAAAAGATAATTCTTTCTACAAGTTCGGTTACATAGCTACAATCATTTTGTCACTAGTAATGGCTATAAAAGTGCGCTACAATTTCAAAGTCAATTTTACTGAGCAGAATGTTGGACAAAAAGGCGATATGCGATGGACTACAAAACAAGAAATAAAGAATCAATATAAAGAAATTCCTGAAAAGAACGCTACTTTTAAAGGATTTGGTGGACTTCCGGTAGCGCACTACGGTGATAAAATCTATATCGACGATAGTAATACCAACACAATCATTATTGGTATTACAAGATCCGGTAAAGGTGAAATGTTCGTTACACCTATGATTGACATTTATTCCAGAGCAGAAAATCAACCGTCATTAGTTGTAACGGATATGAAAGTGGAATTATTTCCTATGTCTTACCAAATGCTTAAAGATCGTGGTTATGACGTTTATCTCTTGGATTTGGAGGATCCAACAGTAGGTATCCAATTTAATCCTCTGGAACTCGTTAAACAGTTTTATTTAAAAGGCGATATGGAAGCTGCTCAACTTGCAGCAAATTCTTTTGCATATTCAATCTATGCTGATGCGGCATCTTCAACAGATGCAAATACTCAATTCTTCTTGGATAACGCAACTGCAGCTCTTACAGGATTAATCGTTGCGCAATTAGAGGATGCAGACATTAACGACAAACTCATAAATTGTAGAACCAAAGTGTCATTTTTAAAGGCTAGATATTACTATGAAATAGCTTCAGCAGATCAAAAAGTTAAATATGCTAGTTCCTGTCCGGATATCATAAATGCTAACAATATTGATTCCGTATCATTAATACCAGATCGCGTTAAATTTGAAGAAATAAGAACTGAAATTAATAAAGTCACAATGTATTCCGTTTTAACCACGTTCAGAGAATTATCCTCTCAGATTGTTGATAAAAAAAGTGGTGAGTCCATGCTAGATCAATACTTTTCTCTTAGACCACCTCTTGATAGAGCAACTGCACTTTTTGACTCAGTTAAAATATCAGGCGAAAAGACTAAAGCAAGTATCTATTCTCAGTTTCTTAGCAAATTAAGCATTTATCAGTTTGATGATATTGCAAGACAAACTGCAAAGTCAACGATAGATTTTAAGGAGCTTGGTTTTGGCGAAAAGCCTATTGCATTATTTCTAGGAGTGCCTTTTTATGATAGATCTAAAGATAGTTTAGTGTCTACTCTTATCAGTCAGATTTATGATGTTAATGCGAGAACTGCAGCTGGTACGATTGAAAGAAAATGTAAAAGAAAAATTGTATTTCATCTGGATGAAATTGGTAATTTCCCTCCAATCAAAGGACTCGATACAATGCTTTCAATCGGTTTAGGTGTAAATCTGATATATAACTTAGTTATACAGTCATACTCTCAGATAGATAATAAATACAAAGAAGCTGCTGATGGAATAAAAGAAAACTGTGGTAACACAGTATATATTCAAACTAACTCAAACAAAACAGCTGAAGACGTATCAAAACTGCTTGGAAATTATACTAAGACTAATATTACAAGATCCGGCACTATGCTATCTCAAAGCAAATCGATAACAGAATCATATGATTCTAAACCTTTAATGCCGGCTGAAAATTTAACTAAGCTTAAACCTGGAGAAAATATTGTCATCAGAGCGATGAAGAGAACGGATCTTAAAGGCAATAGTGTTACTCCGTATCCAATTTTTAATAATAGAGAAGATGGTACGCAATTTAAGTATAGATATGAATACTTAAACGACAGTATGCCTGATACAACAATACCAATCAAGGAACTTATTGGAGTATCTAATGACAACGAAGATCTCGAAAATTATTTGTTGGATTATGATGAAACAATGAGAAGGCTTAAATTCACACAATTATTAAAAAATAACGAGCTACCGGATATGGAACAGGATGAATATGAGGAGTTAATATCTCAATTCATTTGGTGCTTAGACCTTAAAGATCTTGATAATTGTGAGCTGATCAAAGATATCCTTAAAAGTAATAATATCAAGTTCAACGAAAGAAAAGAAACCATTTTTGGCGTAATAGATAAAATATTCAATGCAGATATGGATATCACTACAAAACTTCAAATTATAGATCTTATTGAAGGCAGTTTTAATTATACGGAAAACAATGAACTTGAAGACTAACAAAGGAAGGTGCACTTAATTTGACATTTAAGGAATTATATAAAAAAGGTTATTTACAAGAATCTCAATTTTGGTGGAGTGCTATTAGAGGTATTGGATGGGCAATATGCAAAGGTTTGTATGTTATATACGAACTAATAACCGACTTCTTCAATAAAGTACTTAACTTACTTACCTTTTCAACAGGGGAGGAAGTAAAAACGCTTTTAGGAACATATTCTAGAGCATTTGAGGTAGTGTTTGTATTAAGTTTAATGATCTTTGGCGTAATTGTTATGTTTAGTGATAACAGACCTAAATTACTGCAGAACTTTTTTCTTGGTTTTGCAGTATGGGCATTATTGCCGTATGTTATGACACAAATTAATACAGCAGTACAAAGTGATTTCGCAACTGAGAAAAATAATATATCACACCTTGAGTGGACATCATATGTTGATGATGTTGAGGAATTAGCCAAAGGCAAGCCGGATGGAAAAGGCAAATTAACAGAAATCTATATCTTGGATGAAAACGAAGAAGTTAAAATCAATGAGTTAAAATTCCATTACGAAGACGGAAAAGTTGTTTCTGGATTTAAGGAGGAGAACTTGTTCGGAATAAAAAAGATCTCGCATCCCTACTATAAATACCATATCAATTTTTTAGCATTTGCTGTAAACTACATCATTTTTATAATTGCATTCGCTTGTATCTCTTTTAAACTCTTCAAAATCATGTGGGAATTAATTCAAAGCAGATTTTTAGCAATCATATTTGCTGCTGAAATTAATTCAGGACAAAAAACAAAGAAGATAATTGAGTATACATTACATAGTTATCTAACCATATATGTAATATTATTCTCGCTAAGATTACTTTCTGTTATATTAACTTATATTGAGACCATGAATGCCAATGACGTTGAAAAAATACTTTTAAAGATATTTGCAACTTTACTTTTTATAGACGGTCCAAATGTAGCAGAAAGAATTTTGGGTATAGATGCTGGACTTGAAAAACATACTATGTATCTTTTGGCACAAAACGGAATGAATGCTGCTTCTAAAGTTACTAATACAGCTTCTTCAGCTGTCAAATTTGGTGCAAAGACTGTAGCAAAAACAACCGGAATGGCTGCAAAAGCTATTAAAAACAAAAATGACAAAGGAAAAGATAATAGTACTGAACAGCCTAATAAAGAGAGCGGGGTTAATGATTCTTCAAGTAATACTAATTCCAATAGTAATAATCAAGAAAGTATTAATCAGCCTAACATTGATAGTAAGAATAGCAACAGTTCAAACCAAGAAACAAATAACTCTATCAATCCAAACATAAGCAGCTCTAATAATAAAACAGCAGCCTCTAACAACAATAATAACCTTAACAACAATGCTAATAATAATGACTATGTTCAATCTACGAATAATCAATCCGATCATAGTCAATCCACTCCTAACGATAATGCTCAAAGCAACAATGAGCAACCTAATATTAGCAGCGATTATAATATGCCTGGCTCATCAGATACTTTAAAATCTGATTTTAGCAATGCAACACAACCGGATATTAATAGTACAGGCTTTAATTCAAACGATGATTATAACAATAAATTATATAATCCATATTTTGATAACCCTGGAACATTAGATAATATAGGCAATGATAAGAATAATTCTCCACAAATCTCAAATCAGCCTGATCAATCTAATTATACTAATGTAAATTCGTTCAATAATACCAAAAGTGAGAACTTGCATACTTCCAACATGAATCAGACAAGCAACCGTTACTCTGAATCAAACAATATCAATAATGCAAGAAGCCAGGGTAAATCATTTGGAATTAAAAAGCCAAGAAGAAAATAAATTGTGGTCAATTGAACACAATTAGAAAGGATTATATGAGATATAACTTAATTCGAAATTTGCGAGAGCCGTTGGAACTCATAAAAGGAGTTTATGTATTCGATCTTTTCTTTGTTTTAGGTACCCTTGGTATTTCATTTATGATTGCCGAGTATTTTGTTGCAGAACCGCTTAAATATATCTATGTTGGCATAAATACAATATTTGGCATTATATTGTCTAGAAAAGATGCAGCCAATCCTGGAAAACGGTTTTTCCAAAGTATATATACGTTTTACCAAAAGAATTCAAGTGTCTACTTTGAACTTGAAAATGAAAATAAGCCAAAAGAAATCGAGGATATGATAAATGACTTGGAAAAAGAAAACCACCCAGACTACTAAGTCTAAAGAACCAAAGAAAAAATCCAAAAAGGATTCTGTAAGAAAGACATTTGCTGATCTTTGTCCTATAAGAGATTACGATACAGTCAATGATATATACATTTGCAACGATAATTCCATAATTGACTTTTTCAAGTTTCGTTGTCGTGATCTTGTTGTCGCAAATGAAAACGAAATAGATCTAGATATTAACTGTCTAATCAATTTCATGCGCCAATACAGTATTGACTGCAAGATTATTTCTGTAAATGTACCGGTTAATTGTTCCGTGCAAAAAAAGCATTTACTTCACAAAATAGACACTACTAATAATGTTTACGAAAAAGCCATGCTGCAAAAAAAACTTGCAGAAGATGAGTGGCTTGAAAAAAACCGACTTAACAAAGAATATTATCTTATGGTATTTGCAAGCAACTTAGATGCGTACAATACTCAAAAAAAGATAATTATAAGCTGTCTTGCCGGATCTAACACGGTTATTAGTGAGGTTGATTATGATACTAAGCAAGAGCTTATATTTAAACTTAACAACAAATGTGTTTCGCAATTAAATGAATTCTCTTATATACCTGATACTAACGGTATTATAAAGAATTGCCTTGCTGAAACTCAAACAAAAGGAAATATAAGCTTTAAAGCTGTTGATTATATACGTACAGGATCCGGATACGAAACATGCCTGGAAGTTTACGATTACCCGGCATCAGTTGATCGACATTGGATGAGTAGTGTATGCGACGTTTCTCACGCAATTACAATAATTGATGTACATACAGAAAACTTCCACGAAGTAAAAGGTAATCTAAACAGATCTATCAAAGAACAAAAAGCAAGGGCAAATGTATATTCAGATGCTGGCGATGTATCGGATGCTGCAAATGAATATGCTCAGCTTTTAGAATTATACGAAGATCTGAGTCAGCTGAAAAAGATATTGAAATCGGTTACGATCAGAATCTTTATGTTTGCTAAAACTAAAGATGAACTAGAAAAAAGGGTTAGCGAAACAATATCAAAACTTGATGCTTACAAGTGCTGTATTTACTTAAACGAAATGGAATGGGCTTTTAAGAGTATGTATTTACCATATCAAACTCAGCAAAAGATCTTTCCAATAAAAAGATATGGTCAATGCCTTGTTGATGAAGCTGTTGCTTGTGGTAATCCGTTCCATTTCAACGCATTAAGTGATCCTTATGGAACATATTTGGCAACAACAACATCCGGAGGTGTTGTTCAGTACTATCATTTCACAAAAACTAAGACAAGAACCTATTACAATGCCTTGATTACCGGTGACATGGGATCCGGAAAATCAACATTGTTAAAGAAAATAGGTCACGATTGTTATATTCAAGGAGACATCCTGAGAATATTTGATCCTATGGATGAATGGTACGGACTAGCTCCGATTATAGGTGGCAAGATCATAAATATGGATGGGAGTGACGGTATCTTAAACATGTTTGAGATCCTTCGAACAGCAGAAGAGGATACAATGTCATTCATGCAGCATTTGGCTAAGCTTAACATTAATTACAGATTACTTAATGCCACTTGCAACGAACAGGAAATAGCAATATTTGAACGTACCGTATCAGACTTTTACGCTGAATTGAATATTATGGTTCCTGGATTACCATCTACTTCGTATCCCACATTGTATGACTTTGTAATGTATCTCAAGAAAAAAATCGACACTTTTAAGATTTCGGACAACGAAACAAGAAGCGTAATTGATAAAAAAGAGATTGATTATATACATAACATATACTTGATCTTCTCCAGATTATTACAAAATTATGCTTCAATCTTTAATGGGCATACGTCAATATCCAACCTGGCTTCTCACAGGTGCGTTGTATTCAATATAAAAAATATATTTACATTGCCTGAAGAAATCTCGGATATCATATTGTACAATACAATGTCGCTATGTTGGGATAACTGTACTCAAAACGGTCAGATCATGAAGCGTATGTATGAAGATGGAAAAATAAAAGAAGAGGATATTGTACATTTCTTAATTGAATTTGATGAGTTCCATCATATTGTCAATGGCAATAAGACAACCGCCATTAATCAGATCGCTATTATGCTTCGTGAAATGCGTAAGTTATATGGTGGTATGATAATGTCCACGCAAAGAATCAAAGATTTGTTACCAACAAATACCTCTGCAAAAGCTACTGCTCAGATCACTTCGCTTTTTGAATTCTGTAACCTAAAGTTTATTGGTCACCAGGATAATAACTCTGTTCAAACGATAAAAGAAGCTTTTGGAAAGAGTTTGACAGAAGCGGAGCTTGATAATATTCCAAAGCTCAGTATGGGACAATTCATATTGAATATGTCCGGAAACGACGGCAACCTAAGCATAAATGTTTATGCAGACAATGAAGAATTACAGATGTTTAAGGGAGGTATGTAACTTGACTAAGAATGACTATATTCGATTAAACTACAAAAGAGTTCAACTAGTAATGCCAAAGGATATGTATCCAGAAGTACAACAGCATTTAATAGATTCGAACTACAAATCCGTTAATAACTACATTCTGACGTTGATAAAAAATGATATGTCAAAATCAAAATCCCAAAAAAGGGAGATGGAATAAACAATGGAAGATAATTCTATAAAACATAAAATAAAAAGCTTCTATGCAAGGACGAAAAATGCCAAATACATCACATTTGTAATTGTATTTTTCCTTGTAAACATGGTTTTTCTAACCTCAAAAGCCTGGTATACATATTCTTCAAGCCAATATTTTATGTCAAAGCCTGGCTCCAAAATAGAAGCTCCATTTGGCAGACATTTCAATGTTATATCCTGGGTATATTCAAAATCCCAAAAGATGATTGAGCTTCAATTGGAAGTAGATCTTGATGTTGTAAATGGTAAAAATACATACAATTATGTATGTATTGATCGAAAGTTAAAGTCATATAGCGTTAAAAAGATAATCGAAACTGATACTTATATTGTTTTACACATCGAAAACGTACCGGATAATTGGACCGAATTATCACTACAGATCTATCAGGATAACAAAGACAAAGCAGCAAAAATCTATGCGAATTCAAGAGATATAGCCACTACGGACAAAATAGAAGTTAAAACCTTGGAAGAGTATTATATTGCAAGAATTGATATCTTAATAGCGAACTATAACAACGATATAGATAATTACAATAGAAAGATTGAAGTTGAGTATGATAACATTAAGAATTACACTACGCTCATAAAGGACTATGAACAGCAACTTAATTACGTTGCAGCCAATGAAGAGCAAGATCTTCTTAATAAAATCGAAAGCTACAAAAAAGAAATTGAAGTCTGCAATTCCAAGATTGTTGAGTTAAATGCTCAGATCGATGAAGCCAATAAAGCTATTGAAGATCTCAAAGAAACAAAAAAAAAGTACATTAAATAATTCTTGGGAGCTACACTCCCAAACCCTAGTACACTCGTCTTGATTAGAGATACAATCTCTAATCAGGCCGAGTTAAAGAAAGGATGGCTAAATTTACCTATGAAAAAAATGATATTTGTTGGCAGCGAAAAAAATGCCAATTACATTTACGATATTAGCGAACGACTAGAGATCGAGTTAATTGTAACAGGTGAATTTACTCATATTACTGATACAGTAAACCCTATTCTTGCTAATGAATCAGATATTATTGTATATGATGTGAGTATGTTTATCGATGAAGCATCCGTTATTAAGGATGAAATCGTCAAAATGACTAAGCTTCGTGCCAATAATCTCATTATAATTAATGCTATTGGCTTTAACGAAAATTCCTTGTTAATTAATCAGCTGATCTCTGCCGGCATCAATCATTTTGTTTTTGATGTTTTAATCGGTCCAAGAAGAGATGAGATGGAGAAATGCTTAAACGGATACTACGATAAAATATCTCATCCTATCGTCGAAGCTACAATAAATAACATTGAAAAGGAAAAAGAGAATATACAGATCATTGAGGGAAGCAAACATACCATTGGTGTCTGCGGTTCCCAGGAAAGAATTGGTGTAACAACAAATGCAATACAAATCGTTAAATATTTATTGTATTTAGGCTACAAAGCTGCATATGTAGAAATGAATAATCATGGCTTCGTTGAAATGTGCGCTGAGCTTTACGCTGACGCACAAAAAAGAAGTAATTGCATTACATATTCAGGCATTGATATGTATATATGCGATTCTCCGACTAATTTAAACGATTTGCTTAAGTTAGACTATGATTTTTACGTGTATGATTACGGATACTTTACAGAACAAGATTTCCAAACTTTAAGCTATTGTGAGCGAGAATACAAGGTTGTTGTAGCAGGCGCAAAACCTAATGAATTTGGTTTGACTCAGCAGCTCCTAAATACTAATTACTTCAACGATGCTTCAATGGTATTTTCTTTTATAGCCGAAGCAGATCGTGCTGACGTATCTGAAATGATGATGGAATTAGCTACTAATGTTTCTTATATTGATTGGTGTCCAGATCCTTTTTCAATTAATGACGCTTCTATTAAGCGAATCGAAAAGATCTTACCTATTGAAAAGAAACCAACTCAGAAGAAGAAATTTGCTTTCTTCAAAAAGAGGTGATCTAAGATATGAAAAACAAATTCAATCCTATCCTGGTAAAGAGAAATACATTAGACAATAAAGAAAAAAAGCATCAGGATGAACTCAAAAAAATTCATGGAATAGAGGATGAAAAAGTTGTTGTAGTCGAAAAGAACAATTTTCTAAAGTACTTCATAAGATTGTTTTCGAGTGTTTTTAAGGACATTATTTCTATTACAATGATCATATTAGCATTCATTGGGTTGGTTTCCATCATCTTTCCAGCGCCAAGAGCTGATATTATAGATATTTTCAGTAGCGCATTGACTGAAATAAAAAGTTTCTTCAAATGATAGATTTTTCTTTTTTTTTGAGAAGTCTGACATTTGTTTGTTGACAGGCATGTTGTGTAAGATTATAATTTAATCATGAGTGTAGGAAATATTTTTTTAAAAAAACTACACTACAAGAAAAAAGGAGGTTGAACATGAATCAAATCACTTTACTTGGACGAGTAGTAGCTGAAGTTCAAACATCAATCGGTAATGATGGTAAAACATATGCCCGATTCAGATTAGCTGTAAATCGTTCAAAAACTGAAGCAGATTTTTTCAATTGTGCTTGTGTTGACAGCCTGGCACTTAATGCTGAAAAGTATCTTGCTAAAGGAAAGAGGGTACTTGTTTCCGGAACTGCTCGAACAGGCTTTTACCAGAACAAAGACGGAGTCAAAGTTCCTTCATTTACAGTTTTTGTTTCAAAATTAGATTTCATTGATTATGCTGACAATGGTAATAGTGAAGAGCATTTTTCAAATGACAATTCTACCGATTACTTCGATTTTGAATTAACTCCGGAAGAATTAGAAGGTTTACCATTTAAGTAAGAAAGGAGTTTTATCTATGATTGATTTTTCAGTATATAGAAATAACACTAAAGTCAACTTAGTAGTTGAAGAAAAAAATGACAACATCGCTAATAGACTTGAAGCCTACGCAAAGGCAATTACAACTAAGAAGAACAATTAATTATTAAGGAGATACACAACATGCCAAAGTTTTCAAAAGATGAATTTGCAAAGAAATTAATGAACGTCATTCCATTTGATAGCAAATATCCTATTGAATCGTGCGAATTAGTCAATACTAAGAAGGTTAATATGACGCTCCAGGGAATTACATTCCGCATCAAAGATATGAATATATCACCTATTTTTTACATTGACGATCTTTATAAGATGTATGAAGAGCATGATTATAATTATCCTGAAACAGTAGAAGAAGTAATTAAGACTGTTGATAATGTAATTGCTCATACTACAACTAGCTATGCTATGGATGATTTTTTGAATAAAAATTACGTTCTTCAAAACGTATTCCCAAAAGTTATCAATACTGAAGATAACTACGATTTGTTAAATACTACACCACACAAAGATATAGTAAATGGATTGTCTTGCATCTATTGTATTAATATGGATATAGGCGGTGATCGTGGTAGTATTACTATTAACAAAGATTTGATGTCAAAAATAGGACTTACAGACAAGGAGTTGTTTACCGCTGCTAAAGATAATTATCATGTCGATTTGGCTCCAATGAACCAAGTATTATTATCTATGTCGAATCTTCCTCCTGAACTAAAGGAAGAATTAGAAGCACAAGCAAAAGATCCTCGTATGCCTTGGGTTTTGACTAATGAAGATAAAACCTTTGGTGCTGCATCACTTGCTTTTCCGGAGTCATTAGAGAATGTAAAGAAGACATTAGGAGAAGATTTCTATATCCTCCCTTCATCAATTCACGAAGTTCTCTGTATGCGTGAGAGTGCATGTGACAGCATTAGCGACTTAGAGAATATGGTTAAAAGTGTAAACTCAACTGAGGTTAGTGAAAAAGATTTCCTGTCAGATAATATTTTCTATTATGATGGAAAATTAAGAAACGTTTCTCTTGAAAATCAGCTTACTAAGACAAGGGAAATCGATTCTAATGATAAATTTATGGAAGAGATTTTTGAGAACAATACCATCGATATAGATATGGATTGATGACTTTCCAAATAAGTAGAGCAATTTTTGTTCTACTTATTTGTCAATTTCAAAATTGGAGGTTTTTATGGATATGGATTGCGAACTAACAATAGGAGAATTGAAAAAAATTCTCAATACGGAAAAAAATAATTACATAATAACTGTTCCTGCAGATTATTTTCATGTTTTAGAAGAAGCGAGTGAT
>JAEEGL012590039.1_pt1 | contig 37522 bp, 18 predicted proteins | sample 9134231 | NCBI WGS metagenome assembly JAEEGL01 (sample SAMN16246548, study PRJNA631951) | gut metagenome | biome: gut microbiome; feature: rumen; material: fiber-attached | host: Bos | place: Iran: Karaj | collected 2018-10 | reverse complement strand
TCTAGCAATAAGATCCTTCGCTTCGCTCAGGATGACTAAGTCACAAGAAGGGCCCACCTTTTGGTTGTGACCCGATGACAGCGATAAGTATCTTTATACATACTTCACCAGCTCTTCAGGCAGGTGCTTTATGAGCATATCTCCCAGCGCCTCGATCTCTATAGGCTTTGAAAGATAATCATCAAAACCTGCTTCCAGATAGGTCTCACGGGCACCCACCACAGCATTGGCGGTAAGGGCTATCATTACCGTTCCTTCTCCTATCAGGTCATTTTTCTTAAGATGCTTTAAGGTCTCTATACCGTCCATCTGGGGCATCATGTGATCAAGAAACACGATATCGTATTTCTTCTTTTTAATAGCCTCTATGGCATCTTTTCCGGAATTGACCAGATCCGGCTTGATTCCGTAGATATTCAGCAGATTCCGGCCCACCTTCAGATTCATCTCGTAATCATCCACAAGGAGGACTTTTGCACCGCTCATCTGGGGCCGTTCGTCCATATTGCGTTTGCGATAAGTCTCCCTTACCCTTTCCTCATAATCACCTATGGGAGTCTCATCTGCTATCTCCTGGCTTATCACAAAGGAGAATGAAGAACCCAGGCCATACACGCTCTCTACCTTAAGCTCGCTTCCCATCATGTCCAGAAGCCTGGTGACTATCGCCATTCCCAGTCCGGTTCCTTCTATATTCCTGTTACGCTTTTCATCGATACGGGTAAAGGACTGTGTCAGCTTTTCCATATCCTCTTCACGTATACCTATACCGGTATCTTTTACTTCCACCAGTATATCTGCCTTTTTTCCTTCTGCTTTAACCAGGCTTACGGAAAAACGCACTTCACCTTTTTCGGTATATTTTACGGCATTTGTCAGCAGGTTCATGATCACCTGGCTGATCCTCACATCGTCACCCTTCATGGATCTGGGCAATTCCTTATCTACTTTGACCACCAGATTAAGTCCCTTGCCCTTTGCACGCTCGGAGATGGAATTTACCAGACCGTTGATCATACCGGCAGTATCATATGTTACTTCCAGTATCTCCATCTTGCCGTCTTCTATCTTGGAAAAATCCAGTATACTGTTGATAAGGGAAAGCAGCGTCCTGCCTGCTGTCTGGATATCCGCAGAATACCCGGCTATCTTTTCGTCTTTGGTTTCGCGCAGTATCATCTCGTTCATACCCAGCACTGCATTGATGGGTGTACGTATCTCGTGTGACATATTGGCAAGGAATTCACTCTTTGCCTTATTCGCCGAATCCGCCAGTTCTATCTGTTCTTTCAATGAAGTAGACATAGTCTGCAGGCTGCGTGAAAGCACACCCACCTCATCATCACTGTGAACGTTCATCTCCTGGTCGAAGTTTCCGTTGGCATATTCTTCCGCAACTTTTGTCATCTTCTTAAGAGGACTCGTTATGCTCTGTACTATGAGCAGGGTAAGTAATATACCTGCGACCAGAAGTGTGATCGATAAAACGCTCAACTGATGCAGCAGGCTTTTACGCGGGGCGTTGATCTCCTCTAAGGGAGCGTAGATCCCCAGTATCATGCCGTTCTTAAGCTCTTTAAGTATAAGCTTCTGCTCGGTGCCGTCCCTGGCTATATTTATCCCGGGAACATTCATCTCCATACCCTGCATTGCAGCGAAATACTCCCTGTCTTCCATCGGAAGATCACTTAAAGCCACACCCTGGGGATAATCCTCATGATAGATAAGATCCCCGTTCTTTGACATAAGAAAAGCACGGCCGCTTTTGAACACCTTAACCTGCGCTACGGCTTCTTTCAAAAGGTCCATGCTGATATCCATACCTATGATACCTACGGTATAATCATCATAAAAATAGGGGATTATATACGAGATCATATCAACGCCCAGATTGGCATTATAATAAGGATCCATCCACATGGCTTCCTTATTTGCTATGGGTATATAATACCATCCGACATGTTCCAGATCGTCCTTACTGTAAAGACTCATATCGGTCGGAACGGACGGCTCCCAGCTGCCGTCTTCCAGAACTATGGTGTACCAGAAACCACCGGTAGGGCCAAAGTCATCAGGATTATACCTAAGATAAACGGCCATGGCACCTCTGGTATTCTCGGCTATGCTCTTTCCCAACTCGGAAATATCATAGGTATACTTTTCCGTCTGTTCCTTATCAGTCACAAAGGAACTGTATACCTCGGCACGCTTGACCGCATAATTGTAAATAGTTCCTACGGATTGCTCGGTGGAACGGAAATTATCATCAATGATATTTGCCTGATGATCGGCCTCAGAGATAAGGATATCCTCCGAATCATCATCCAATATGGAATTCGTCCTCATGGTAGATGTTATCATAAGGGTTGCCACCATAGTGATAAGGATCAGTGAAACGATCAGGACCATCCTGCTCTGGATAGATTTCATTTAATACCCTCCGCGGTTCAATAGCCAAGATGCTCTAAATATTCCCTTGCCAGATCTGTATGATATCCATAGGGAAATGCCGCATAGTAATGATCGGTCTTTTCTCCGACATAATAATAGTATTTGTTCAGTTTTTCCGAAGAGTCCACGCAGACCGCTACCGGAGTCCCCTGATAATACTTGACCAGTCCGGCATCTTCAAGTTTCTTTAATTCCGCCTGGCTGTAAACTTCTTCCAGAGATCTTATAACTTCCCTGGAAACATACTTGTCGATGATATCCTCACCGCTGATCATCAGATCCATCTGTCCAATCGCTATGACCATGGTGATCTTCTGCTCATCCTCATAAGTATATCTGATCATAGACTCGGCGTCCGTGGCCTGTTTTCCGTCACCCAGTATGTTTTCGTTGGAATCCACTGTGATCTGCTGCTTTTTGGGATTCTCCAGATGTTCCTGCTCAAAGGGGATTATCAGGTCATCCTCATTCTCTGCAAGGTTCACATCATAATTGATCAGACATACATAAAGCATTTCATCCTTATGGGTAAGGGTAGTTACCAGTACCGCTATAAGTATGGCAACTACCGCAATGATGATTATAGTAGTCTTAAGGTAGTATTCCTGAAAGTATTTCCATTTGACCTTCAGGGGAGCGGTCTTTATCTTTTCCCGCTCCTCTTTAAATTCATCCATTAAAGGCATTATTCTGCCGACCTCCGTATTATCTTAAAGCTTATTGTTTTTTCACCGCCGTATCTGCCCTTGCCCCTGACAGTAACCTTCGCGGTACCGGGTTTGATATTATTTGAATATGACACTATCTCAAAATCATCTTCCCCAAGAACTGCTCCGTTCACGCTGAGCGATATCCGGGACTTAGCAGGCTTAACGGCCTCACCGGTATAATACATGTCAGCGATCTTTGCCGTAGCATTCTTGATGCTGACTCCGCATACCCTGTATCTCAGCAAATATGTCCCGCTGTATGCGCCTTTGCCGCTGAGCTTCATCCTGAGTACCGTACCCTCGGGTATCACATCCCCGGCCTTTATGGCCTGTCCGGTCACCCTGGATTCGGATCCGTTCACAATACAATCCTCATCATAGAAATAACCTTCCAGCTTGTAATCCGTACCGGCCATCAGTTTCTTACCGTTGGTATCGGTAAGTACGGCCTTGGTCTTATATGATGCTCCCGATAACACATCAGCCGCATAACCGTTAACTTCCGCAAGAGGCTTCGCCATAACAGTAAACTGCTTTGCGGAGAGCTTGCCCTTTAAAGATCCCTTTCCGATCACTACAAAGCTTGCCGCAGCACCGGCCTTCTTGTTTCCGCTGTACTTAACCGTGTAATCCGTACCTTCCTTAAGAACACGTCCGTTTAATGTGACGCTTATATCCGTTACCGCACCGCCCTTTACGAAATAAGCACTGTCGCTGTATTTTACCTCTGCTCCCGCGATGGAAGCCTTGTCGATCTTGAAGGTCTTATTTATCTTTCCTGTGTAACCGGCAGCCTCGATACCTTCTATTATTACCTTTCCTTTGCCCGAGGCAATGTTTTTGGTATAGCTTACGGTATAATGTATATCTTTTACCAGCTGCATTCCGCTCTTCTTATCGCTGATCTTTATCTCCGGAGTCTGCGCCTCACCGTTATAGACCACGGCGGGTATGGGCTCGACTACAGCGAAGCTCTTCATAGCACGTGCTTTAACTTCAAAATACACCGTCTTACTGCCAAAGCATTTATTGCCCATGGCCTTTATGACCAGCGCCGCCGTGCCGGGCTTATCGCCTCCGATTATGGTACAGCTGTAATCCGTACCTTCAATAAGAGTCACACCGCCAAGCTTTACACTTACTGCCAGCGGATTGCCTTTCTTATCGCATAACCGCTTAAGTCCGCCTTCAGTATAAGTCTGTGCGGGTATCTTTGAAACCGAAGCTTTTGCGATACTCTCTCCTTCGGGATTGAAGATGATCAGGCTGAAGCTGTTGGTTCCCGTAAAATTGCCTTTTCCGCTTATCTGTACTTCATAGGTTCCGGGTTCCGTATATGCGTCTGTGCTTTCAATGATGTAATCCGTATCTTTGATAAGGGTCTTACCCTTCCACATGACTACAGGATATGCCGTGACTCCGGATTCCGATTGTAACTTATTTACAGCACCCACAGCTGCTTCACTGATATCCGCCGGCTGAATGGTGAATTTCTGTTCAAGGCTGCCTGACAGGTTTCCCTTAAACTTGAATACTGCCACAGCCTGTCCGGCGTTTATATTTCCGGAATAGCTTATGCTGTAATCCTTATTTGTGAGCAGCGTCCTGCCAATATATAATCTGAAACCGGCCGGCTTTAGTGCTTTACCTGTATATGTGATGACCGGAACAGAAACCTCTGCGACCCAGATCCCTTCGGGCACGGAAGCCAGATCCTTCCACTGGGCCCTGTCTTCTTCGGTAATATCTCCCCAGTTTTCAGCACACAGGATGTATTTATACTCAGACACGCCGCTGTATACATCATTCTTAAAGGCAACCGCCTTTATGGTCATGTCAGCATCAATCTTAATACCGTCTTTATAAAGCTTTCCGCTTTCTGCATCGGGATCGCTGCCATCCGTTGTGTAATAGATCTTTGCATCCGGAGTATTGCTGCTGAACCTAACAACGGTTCCCGGCTCTACTTCCCCCGAGGGAATATCTGCCCTGGGGGGTGCTACGGTGTATTCAACTGTAACGCTTATATCACAGTCCGCAGTCTTTCCGCCGTCATTTGTGGTAACCGTGACTTTTGCCTTACCGGCGCCGACAGCAGTTACCATACCGTTCTTATCAACCGTGACCACTGTAGTATCGCTGCTCTTAAACTTAACTGACTTATCTTCCGCGTCGTCGGGAAGCACGGTCCATTTAAGCTGCAGGGTCTCATCTCCGGAAAGATCTGCTGATGCAGGAGTAAGTATTACTTCCGAAGGACTCACCTTCACATGCAGTTTGTAATTGTACTTATATGTCTGTCCGCGTAATTTAAAGCTTGCGGTAAGGGTACAGGTTCCTCCCTTTTTAGCGGTGATCTTTCCGTCTGCTATATCAGCAAAAGAAGGATCACTCAGAGTCCAGGTGGGAGATGCTATCTTTACGGCTACATCTTTCCCGGGCCAGTTGCCGGAAACTTTAAGGCTTCCGCTGAATGTAGGAAGCTTCTTTGCCACACCTGTAGATAATTCTATGGTGCTGTCTTTAGCAAGGGAGGCATTTACCTCCGCACCTGAAATATTTTTGCCGGCTATCTCTACCAGTATATCGCCTTCGCTGTCCCATACCGTAAAAGATGCTTCGCCGCTGTTTGATGATGACAGACCCATTGCCCAGTAATCATATCCGTTAAAAGTTACATGTCCTACGGCAAAGGTCGTATAATTGCTTCCCAGCATGTTCCTGCGGTGTCCCTGTCCGCTGTATCCTTCATTAGTTTCCTTCCACTGCTCCATGGTAGCACTTGCAGTACTATTGCCTGCTGCAAGATTCTCTCCGGTATAGCTGGACGGATATGCAGTGAAACAGCTTTCGCCGTTAGGCCTTGTATGCGCAAAGATCACTGCAGCTTCCGCTGCTCTCTGTATTGCTGCCTTTTCAATTCCGTAATCCCAGGTGAGTTTGCCCAGATTACCTGCGCTGACCTTTTTACCGCTTTGGTCGTAATACCAGGCTTCACTGCCGGTACGGAAATCGTTTACCATTTTTTCAAATTTCCTGGCTTCCGTCTGGCCGACCTTCATTGTGATCGCATAAGTGTTTTCATTGACCACGGGATCCGGATCGGGTGCAGGCGTGGGCTCATCAGGTGTTGGTGTAGGATCATCCGGTGTAGGAGTGGGTGTCTTTTCGCCCTTTACTGTAATACGCCATGAAAACTCATATTCCGTTCCATAATAAACAACGGGATCTGATTTAAGCATGGTTTCTCCCGCACCTACAGCATAAACCCTGTTAGCGGAGATGACCGCTACACTGCTGTCGGTTATATAAAAGTCAGGTTCAGGCGCATCCTGTGGTCTGGTCAGATTGAAGTAATTTCCTCCGGGCAGAATAACAGGCAGCGCTATTGCCGAACCTTCCGTCATATCCAGATATTTCGAAGATCCTGACGACGTTTGCAGGACAGGGGCGCTTACAATATAAACCCGGCACTGTGCATATACATTATTTACTGCTGTTACCCTGATGCGCGTATCACTATCTTCACTGCCCACCGCACTTATTACACCATTGGAAGAGACAGTGGCAACGCTCTCATCTAAACTGCTGTATGTTAATTCGCAATCCTTTGCCTCGACAGGCAGTATCTCCGTAACCCGCAGCTCTACTTCGTCACCCTTAGCCATGGTAACCGTATTAAAGTTTAAGCTAATTGATTCGGGCAGGATAACAGGATCAGCAACCTTTATATCCCAGGAAAAAGCATATTTTGTTCCGTAGAAAGTACCTGCATCAACAGTAAGCGTTGTTTCTCCGGCACCCACAGCATAGACTTTATTATCAGAAATAACAGCAACTGTATTATCGGATATGCTCATCTTAAGCTCGGGCATGGGTTCAGGATAAGTCAGGCTTGAATATGTACCTCCGGCAGTAACCTTCGGCAGCGCCTTGCTGTCTCCTGTCTTCATATCGGAATAACCGGTACTGTCCACAGATGCTTCAAGCCAGGGGGTATCTGCTATATCGATATGACACTCATCATAAAGACCGCTTTCCGTGGTGGCTCTTATATTTGCATACTGGCCGGCGTTTCCTACAGCCGTTATCACACCGTATTTTGATACCGTGGCAGCAGAGGTATTGCTGCTGCTGTAGGTTATTGCTCCATCGATAGCTCCTGCGGGCAGGACAGTGGCATTGATACTTACTGTCTCACCCTTGGTCACTACAAAAGATGAGGGACTTACGCTTACGGATTTGGCATAGATCCTGGAATCAAGAGTATATTCGCAGGTATAATCGGAATCCAGATAATTGTAGCTTCCGTATAGCTTGGTGACCGCCGCCTTTTTTATCAACAGCTTTCCGTTTGAGATAGTTCCGAAACCCGGGTCTCCCAGAGTCCAGCTTACAGGCAGATCTATCGTATTGGAATAAGGATCCCCGTTTACATGAAATACACCTGAATAAAGCGGAAGCTCAACTTCGCTTCCCACCTCACCCTTTATGACCGTATCTTCTCCGATAGAAGCCTCAATATAGGCCCCTTCAGCAATATCTACATTGATAAGATCGGTATGTACTGCATCATCTGCTGCAGCAGGTGTTGTGTCGATAGGCACTTCGCAGAATTCCTGCACCCAGTATGTACAGTCTTTATACACAACGCAGGCTGCTGCCATATATTTAAACTTTTTGTGAAGCATGTTGCGTCTGTGGCCCTGACCGTCATAATTATCGTTGGTCTCTTTCCACATTCTCACGGCAGATTCTGCGCTTTCGAGCCCTACCAGAAGATTTTCTCCCCTGTAGCAATTGTTAACACCAAATGCAGTAAAGCAGTCACTTCCGTCAGGCCGGGTATGCGAATAGTAGATCGCATTTTCAACTGCACGCAGCAATGCCACACGCTCCAGACCATAATCCCAGGTCAAAGTATTAAGGCCGGTATCATATACAACACTCCCATCTTGTTCATAGTGCCATGCCTCATCACCGGTCCTGAAAGCATTTACCAGATCAAGCTGCTTTCTGGCCTCAGTCTGCCGGTACTGAGTTGTCAAAGAAATTTTATGAATGTCCTGTGCATGTACCTCAAAAGAAGGTGCCAGCTCCGCAAAGAGCATCACCAGCATCATAATAATACTTACTATGCGTCTTCTTTTAACAGTTTGCATATGCATACCTCCTTACGCCACCAATGATTACTGGCCGAATTCTATACCGTCGAAGAGTTTCTCGATATCCTCACCGCCGATGGTCTGTCCCTTGCCGTCTTCCCCGTCAAGATAGAAACGTACATGACTGCCGTCAGATGTTTCGAAATCCACCCATGAAGTGGGATCTACTGCATAGAAATAGATCTTTTCTCCCTTATTCAGGGTAGTTGTAGTAAAGTTTTCGTCATCAACATTATCACGAAGCTCAGCATCAATAGGCTGTTTTACCGTAAGATAAGGCCTGTCATGTGTGGTATCAACAAGGAAATATTCATCCGTGCTGGCAGGCTCTCCTGATCTGCTGATATAATAATGTCTGTAAATCTTATACGTTGACATCAGATGGCACTTCTCATATATACGGAAGTTTATAGGATCCGAAGGAACGCTCTCATCAAAGCCGCCGGGATACTCTGCTGTAAGCTGGGGCTTTCCGGAATTAAGTGAATAAAAATTCAGGCCGTAATAACCTTCTCCGTAAGGCAGTTCTGCTATAAGATACTTTTCGCCGCTTATGATCGCTACCCAGCAGGAACCGGTATAGGACTCGATCTTCTCGGTATATTCCTTGCCGTTCATATTGATGACCAGTTTACTGCAGAATCCGGCTTCATCCTTATCGGTGAAATAAGCATATAAGGTGTCTTCCGAATCAGGAAGGGTATCTCCCATCGCTTCCAGATTGATAATAAAATTGCTGCTGCATTCCGTATACTTATCCTTTGCAAGTTCCGGATAATCCCTGTAACTTAAGAATACCGTCTGATGTCCTGCAGCATAAGGCGCCAGCTCATATATCTGGAAATAGAAGGTAAGTCCGTCATATCCTATGGAAAAATTAAGATCTCCGTTCATGCTTATGGACTCTTCGATAGTCTCCGCAAGAGCGTCGGCATGGAAAAACGTATCCGCCTCATACTTTTGGAGAAGTTCTGCCTCCAGGACAGCGGGAAGCAGGTCTATCTTGTCGGCATCGATCACATCACTTAAATGAAGCTCTTCTCCGGTAAGAGAATCATAATTCACGGGTATATAATAATATGTACCGTGAGCTCCGCCGCTGTATGACTCATTATAGCTCAGAAGGCTGGTAACTACGGTGTCTGCCCTGACCACATTAACGTCATAATCCTCATAGCTGGAATAGTAAAAGGAAGGAGCGGCCCCTTCACCCCCAATTCCGTTTTCCATATCCTCATTCAGACCCAGCATCATTTCCACGGTCTTGTCAAAAGAATCACCGGTCACAAATGCTTCCCTCTCGGAGCTGAATTTATCTATAGCCGCCTTAAGCTCCGGCAGATCATCATCCAGAAGCTCGATATGCGTGGCTTTTGCAGATACCAGTTCCTGATCATCTTCAAAATAGCTGTTTGCTATTACTCTTGTGGAAAGCTCAAGCAGTCTGTAATCGATCTCCTTTGCTGCGGGAGCCTCTGTGGGAGTGGGTGCTTCGGTAGGCTCAGCCTCCGGCGTGGGTTCTTCCGGCGCCTTGGTAGGCTTTACTTCCTCTTCCTCCTCTTCCTGTTCAATATTTCCGCGGCTACTGCCACTGCTATCACAGCCTGACAGCAATGCCATTGACAGCATTGCTGCACCCAGCAGTTTGATCACAGTTTTTCTTTTCATTTTATAACTCTCTCCTCTTCTTTCAATTTTATGCAGAGCATTATACCATAAAGCCTGCATAAAGTGTATTTTTTCCTGACCCGGTCCCCATCAGCTGTGAGCGTAGGTCTCGTAATGATCATTCGCAAAAACAGGAGTATTTTTGTTAAATGAATTGCCTATATAACCGCTCCTGTTGTTTACATCCGCTATCATGACAAGATTTGAGCAGGCTCTGGTGACAGCCACATAAAGATTCTTTGATCCGCTTCCCTTCTTATAATGATCGCAGAAGAAGGTATCATTATCAAGGAATAAGATCACATCATCAAATTCTATTCCTTTGGCGTTTGCCACATTAAGCACCCAAAGACCCGAATCAGCTATCTCATCACTGTATACCTTAGCTCCGGTATCTTCCAGTAACTGCCTGATACCTTTAAGGGTTCTCTTACCCTTATCAAAATTAATGATCACACCCACCCTGCGCTCATCGGTATTTATGCCGCTCACCAGGGTTTTAAGTTCCTCAAGTTCTTCATCCTCATTATTACACATCACTATCTTAGGCAGGCCTCTGCTCACGGCATTGGCATCCGTCATAACAGCTGCATCTATCTTTGAGCCTATATCATTTGCCAGCGTAAGTATCTCTGCAGACATACGCATCTGGATATCAAGATCCAGCTTAACAAATTTCTTATTACAGATCTCTTCCAGTCTTTCTCTTTTCTTTTCCCAGGTATCATCCCTGGCAAAGATCTCCTGGGCGGTACTTGCAACCAGGGTAAGACTTTTCTTTGCCAGCTGTGCAAAAACATACAGTTCTTCTATAAGGAAATCCTGTGCCTCGTCTATAAGAACATGATCCTTGCTGTAATTCTTAAAATCCGCATGGTCTTCGATCTTATCATAAAAATCTTTGATATCTTCTTCGCTCTTATCCGCAAGATCCTTTCCGTCTCTGGTATATTCCACCGGAGCTCCCAGCAGCTTGATATATAACATGTCTTTGCGTTCAAATACACACTGTCCGTCATTCTCCTGATACTGTTTAAACTTTCCGTTGGAAAGCATATTGGTATACTTATCCAGCATCCTTGTGGTACCGGTTATAAAGAGCACTGATTCTCCTGCTTCCAGAAGACGCTTTGCCCTTCTGCACAGGGCAAGACTTTTTCCCGTACCTGCCGATCCGCTGATAAGAAGCCAGTCAGCATTGCTGTCAGCACATTCCTGCTGTTTTGCATTTAATTCCACTTCCATTGTTGTACCCATTTTTCTGCCTCCATTTTATAATGTCATTTTTTCCGGTTTGGATGAATTGTTGATCAGATCCGCTACATTCGTTTTAAGCGCGGTCTTAAAATCATCGATATCTTCGTCAGACATGGAATTCCATTTGTCTACCTGCTTCCTGTTATAACGTATAAAATCCCTGCTGCCTGTCGGCTTATCAAACCATCCCCGATAAAGCAGGCCCGCCGATATCATCTTATTCAGAAGCACTTCCGTTTCCGCTGCTCCCAGATCCTTAAGGCAGGCAAAATGTGACAGCTCGTTAAGCCTTCCCCAGTTTCTTTTCCTGCTTATGCTTTCATCTTCGCTCCCGTAAAGAAATGCAGTCAGCGTTCTTTCTTTTACGGAAACATATTTGGTCTTTGCATATATTTCCCTTATCGATCCGAATATCTTATACAGAGGATCTGCAGGTTTTCCTTTATCATCAATGACATAAGCGCTTTTAAGATATTCTTTTCTCGCATCCTCCGCTCTGCTGTATTTTTCCAGTTCTTCACAGACATACTTTATTTCGGTGACTTTCCTTTTCTCCTTTCCGGCATTATCGGGAAGCAGTTCGTTTGCAGCATAGCGTGATAAGCTGTCTTTCCGGCCCAGAAGATATACCCTGTTCTTTGTCCTGGTAAGCGCAACATAGAAAAGCCTTCTCTCTTCGGGATAATCCTTAAGCTTCGTATCTGTCAGCCACAATTTATTCCCTGTGCTTACATTGATCTCCATGGTCTCCTTTTTATTGACCAGGTTTAAGATCTCATCATCTTCCTTTGTACAGGGAAAACCATATCCTCTCTTATCTTCATCCATTCCCAGTACTATAACGTCCTCTGCTTCCAGACCTTTTGATCTGTGCACAGTCATGTAGCGGATATCCGTCATGTCCTTAAGATCTTCCGCTTCGGGATGCAGATGTACACCGTCCGGATCTGCGGTAAAGATGGGTTTCATCTCCACATCATCGGGATCGTCCCCAAAGAAAGGAAATCTGCCCTTAAGATTCCTTCCGTTAAAGCCAAATCTTCCCAGTATCAGGACGCTTCCGTTTATATCCCTTCCGTCTTTTTCGCGGTCGCTTTTCAGCCTGCGGAGAGCTTCCCTGCAGGCCCAGACTTCAGCTCCTTTTTCATAAGATATCAGACTTACCGGATTGACAAGCTCCTTATCTTTATACTGCTTTTGGGAACGCAGCTCTTTCCTGATCTGTTTGGGATTCTTGCTCACAAAATCACCGGCAATATCGATAAGCGCCTGCGGATTACGATAAGTATTTACCAGCTTGATACATTCATGGTCGTCGCCTGCTTCTGCAAGCTCCTTAAAACCGGTAAAAAGATCCACCCTTGAACCGCTGAAAGCATATATGGCCTGCCAGTCATCACCTACCACCATCAGCTGTTTAAACTCATCGCCGCTGTATGCGATCAGCGCTTTTATCAGTTTGAATCTCTGCAGTGAGATATCCTGATACTCATCAACGATTATATACTTATATTTCCTGACATTTTTTGCCCTCTCCGGATCTTCTGCCATCCTGTACAGACAGTTTTCGGCATTGTTGATCATGTCTGAAAAATCCAGCATATCATTTTTGGCAAGATATTCCCTGTAGGCAATGAACAGCGGCTTGCATATTTCAAGGAATAAGACGGTGCGGGCGTCTTCCGCTTCATCTTTCCATGCAGCAAAAGCTTCTTCATCACTGCCGTTTATCTTCATCTGCTCAATGAATACCCTTAAGAGATCTATCAGTCTTTCGCCTTCCGCTTTGATGCCGTCCGCACTGAAGATCTCACTGAGCGCAGCCTTTGTATCTTCTTCATTATCCTCTTCTCCGTCGGACACAGCAACAGGATCCTCCGCTTCAAAATACTGCGTCAGGGAATCAGCAAAATCCTCATCATATCCTTCAGCCGATATCCTTTCGCGGATCGCTTCGGATAAAAAGCTTTTTAAACGGATTCCGCCCACATCTCCTTCATGGCCCAGTATGGTATATCCCAGGGCATGAAAAGTAGATATCCTGCATTTGGGTTTAATCTTTTCCTTTAATTCCGCAACGGTTGCCCTGGAAAGGGAAAGCACCAGGATATCCTTTGGATCTACATCCAGACAGTCCGTAAGATACCTAACCTTTGCGGTAACCGTCATGGTCTTTCCGGCTCCTGCACCGGCCACAACCTGCTCATACTTTTTATCGCAGAGCACTGCGTTTATCTGCTGCTCATCCAGATCGTAACCGTCTCTGTTGATGGTTCTTACGATACTTCTTCTCATCTCATCAGGATCGAATCTGTATGCGCCGGTCTTTATGTATTCATTGATATGCTTCTTTAACTCACTTATCTCCGTATACATAAAGATCTTATACTTTGAGGTTGTACGCATCTCCGTTATCTGTCTCTTATCCGTATCGGTCTTTAAGCTCTTTACAACCTTAACTTCTTCAAGCCAGTCTTTATGCCAGCCCACAGCAACAGCTGTCTCTGTTTCATCACACTGCAGGGAGATCTGTATGTTATCCTTGACCAGTTTTCTTTCTAACTGTCCCAGAGTTTCAAACCTCAATACACCGTTTTTAAAATGATCATCTCTTCTTTCCCAGTCATATCCTATCTCTATGCCTGTATCATGATCGATGATATATCCGTCGTTTCCGAAGGTTTCTTCAGGGTTGGGGCGGAATTCCAGGTTTGAACATTCCGGACATCCGTTAAAGAGTTCTGCAAAACTGTTCATTGTCTTATTGTGTATCTCGTATGTCGAACCTCTTTGCATATAGCCATCCTCCTGTTTGTGTTCACTTCTTACCGTATATTATCTCTCTCATCTCTTCCGTATCCAGACGTGATCTGTCGAGAAGGGCATCCGCCAAAGCCTCTATCTTTTCTTTATTCTCTGAGATTATCTTCTCCGTGATCTCCATTTCACGCTTTAAGATACTGTTGAGTTTTTCATAATACAGAGCTGCAACGGGAGATTTCATCATCATTTCCAGAGGCAGCGTAGCCATGAAATCTTCTTCCATTCCGTAACTGCAGAGCAGCTCTCCTACTATATCCGTTGCGCTTTCCAGGTCATTGGAAGCTCCTGTCGTAAGGCCCTCTTCCCTGTTTTCGGAAAATACTATCTCTGCGGCGCGGCCTGCCAGCTTGATGCGTATCAGCTTAAGCAGCTCGTTCTTCGAATAACCCACGCGGGTCTCGTCACTCTTCTGTCTCACCATTCCCAGATATCCGCCGCGGGCAATAATGGTGGCGTACTCGGGAAGGAAGCGGCTGTTGGCTCCCTCATCACAATAGAATCCCATAAACGCATGACCCGCTTCATGTCTCGCGGTAACACGTATATGCTCTTTAGCATAATTACGTTCTTCACCGTAAACAGCTTCTTCAAAACAGGTAAAGAGCATTTCCTTATTAGGCTGTGTGTCGGTCTCCGCAGCGCGTCCTATGGTCTGTTCCAATACCGTCTCTATCTCCGAAAGAGAATGTCCTGCAGTAAGGAATGCAAAATCTAATATGTCGTCATCGGAAAGAGCGTTGAAATTATAAACCATGTTTTTCTGCTCTTCCTTTTTCATTTTTACATAAGCTACTCTTTCATCACGGTCGGGCCATCTCATATAAACCTTCTTGCTGAAACGGCGAAGCAGGGGCTCATCCAGATAAACATTCCTCTCACCCAGATTGGGAGCTTTGGCTGCATTGGTCGCAGCGATAACGAACACCGGCTTATCGCTCTTATCAAAACCATCCATTTCGGTGAGCAGCTGCTTTGTGATCTCGGGATAATTTCGTCCCACCCTGCTGTCTAACGCAAAACTCTCGATCTCATCTATAAAGACTATGCTGGGCGCATATTTCCTGGCTATGCGGAATACTTCCGTTATGGACTTTTCGCCGTTTATGAACTGCGTACCCGTAGCACTTACGAAAGGACAGTCTGCCTCTCCCGCAAGAGCCCTTGCCAGTTTAGTCTTACCGCTTCCGGGAGGTCCGTACATAAGTATGCCTTTGGATATAAGCTGGCCGGACTTTCTGTACATCACAGGATCCTTAATGAATTTTACAAAGCGTCTTAATTCTTCTTTTGCTGCTTCTCCACCCACTACGGAATCAAAACTGTCCTTGCTTAATTTTTCATCATCAACAAAGAGCTCCTGCGCCTTTGTATCCATGCTGCGTACCAGGCGGAAATCATGCAGCCTTACGGTTATCACGGCTTCATCATCAGTACTTTCTATCATGCTTCCGCTGTCAAACTCCAGAGCTTTTCCTTTGGAATTAAGCAATGCCAGTTTACCGTTCAGGAATATCTCGTAGAGCGTTGAATATATCATGTTCGTACGCGCTTTAGCATTTGCGGCGTCTGCCAGTTTAAGTACGCCTTTAACTCCGCGCTGGCGCAGTTCCTGCAGATCCACAAAACTTATGCGGTGCTTATCATGCAGTTCGACACAGTATACAGGCGGTATGTTTCTCTGTCTGGAAAGCCAGTCTATTACGCTGTTTCCGATAGTATCCAGATTGCTGAGACCTTCCAGCGACTGTCCGTTCTTTTTCTCACGCATGAAAGGATCAACGATAATTGCGGATATATTGCTCTCCCTGAGTTCTTTTTTGATAAAGGATTTATAATCCCTGTCTTCTTTTTCGGCCTGGACATGTATAACGGTGTATTCTTTGTTTGCCGCCTTTATCTTTGACAGATCCGCCTGATTGCATACAGCCAGTATCACCGGAAGTTCCTGAGGTCTGGTAAGTTCCCCGGCCAGGTCGTTTTCCTCTGCTTCAAAACGGATGCTGATGCTCTTTCCTGCTGTCTGTTTCTCGTATTTCTTAGGATCGGCTCCGACACGTTCCGATATGTGGAAGATACTGTCCTTTATAAAACTCTCACTGCGGGCAGCGGCAATACGTGCATCCAGATTACCACCCATATGATAAAGGAACAGATAAGGCAGGAGAGAGCTGTTGTATTCGCATTTCATGCCCATGGTTTCACTGACAATATCCGCACCCTTTTCCATACCTTTCTTTATGATAGGTACCAGCTTTGCGGGATCCATATGATCAAAGCCTATGATACTGCCCTTACTTAAGCGGGAGAGTATCTCTGCAGGCATCTTGGGCATACCTTCCTCATTTTTGTCTTTTCTGAGAGCATCAAGGATAGTGGCTTCCGAAAGTGCAGAGATGGACATGCCTCTTTTTTCTTCATAAAAATCCCTGCCGGCGTTGGTGGTAAAGATCACGGTAGTATGTGTAAAATCCACATCTATCTGCGTATACAGATCGCGCAGATAACCTCCTTCCAGGATCGAAAGGAACAGATGTATGGTACGGATATGAGCCTTTTCTATCTCATCGAAGACCAGTATGGCGTTTTCATTCTCTGATACGAAGGAAGTAAGATCACCTTCCTTGGAATCTTTCCAGGTAGGTTCAAAGCCCACCAGACCGTTAAATGAATTGTGCCCGGCGTACTCACTCATATCGAATACTTTATAAGGCCGGCCACTGAGTTCCGCAGCAGTCTGCGCAAGGAAAGTCTTACCCACTCCGGGAGGTCCCACAAAAAGGAATGTGCCTTCCGGTCCATGCTGCTTTTCATTTTTACGAAGCTGTGCATTGAACAGTCCCTGGATAAAACATCTTACCGCAGTATCCTGTCCTATAACTCTCTCGGTTATATCCTTCTGAAGCTGGGTAAATTTGCCGGAAAGTTTTACAAAGTCAAAACTGTTCTCTTCCTTTTCCTTAACCTTCATGTAATCAAGGCAGAAATACAGCATATCCCTGGGTCTGATAAGATGTCCTGTTTCCTTAGGTTCAAGGAAGAACCTCTTCATCTCATCAATGAATTCCCTTTCTTTTTCTCTCTTGGCCGTCACATACTCCCAGACAGCTCTTTTATACCATTTACAGAACTCATCAAGAGAATCTAAAGATACATCACCTTCAAAATGATAGATCCTTATAAAAAGATCGAGGAACTTATCCTGTTCTTCTTCCGGTATCCCTTCAATGATAGCTTCTGCTACCTTGGCCCTGTTTTTGACGCCTTCATTTTCCAGGAAGTCCACCACTTCTTCGTAAAACTGCTCTTCATCCTTTTCCCCATCAATAAAACTTTCAGTCAGCTCTTTTATGGCAGCCTTAAAGATCCTTTTAAAATACAATGCTTCAAGATATCCCAGGATAAACAGTTCGGGATGCAGGATCTCATCAACATCAAACTCTCTTGAATCCTTTCCCTCTTTGCCTACGCCGCAGGGACCGCCGGTATACCCGTTTAATACCAGTCCTGCCATATTCCATACGGTATCATGAACATATTTTTTGTACTTCCATATCCATGTGTAAAGTGATGCCATAAAATACCTCCTGTGCTTGCTTTTTTTTATTTGCCTATAATATAATACACATATGTTAGAGAACAACTGGCCCGAATTAACAGCATATCTTATCGAAACAAACCATCTGCCCGATGATCGCAATAAAGAAGATCGCCTGCAGAGTATACTGTCCCTGCTTTATCCCCCCGATCTTGATCTTAATTCAAAAAGAAAAGACGAATATGCGGGAAAGATATCAGCCTTTATGGGACATATCCTTCATTCTTACAGATCCTTCTGCTCCAAAAAACGCAGGAACGCCACACGCTATGCCCTGGAACTGCTTCCGGTATGCCAGACTGCCATTTACGAGAATCTCCGTAAATTTGATCCCGACAGCCCTGATGAAGAAAGCAGAAGCCTGAAATCCTTCCTAACCCGCAAATGTGTCAATGCCATGCTAAAGCAATATGATGAGGATCATCCCAGGCAGGAAACCGCTACATTTGACAGCCCTGTCAATAAGGATAACGGCAATACCAGCCGTGGGGATATGACAGCTGATCCGCATGCAGCCAATCCCGATGAAATGGCGGAAATGCTGCAGGAAAACAAACCGGTCACTAAAAGCTATTTCCCTGATCCTCTTTATTCCCATGAAGAGCAGATGATCATGGGACTGATCATCACGCAGATCAATAATGATAAGGACCTGGGCAAATGGACCCGTGATAAGCTGGATATCGATCCGGAACTTTTCAAAACCGACGAAGGAAAGCAGACAGCCTTTCGCAAAACCCTTGAAGGCATCATGCTGTCCATCGTTAACGGAAACGACCGCAACATCTCCGAAGCAGGTCTGGTAAATCTTCTGTGCCTGGAACTTCCGGCCATGAAAAAGACCCTTGAACCCGGACAGGATATTCCCGAAGCTTATACCGCTCACTATATACGCTGCTGCATATCCCGCATCTATCGTAAATGGGATCGTGCCCGGTGAACAGCTATTCCTTGATCGACAGTGCCGAATACAGTCTGCTTTTCTTATATCCCTGCGGGATCCTGCTCATTCCTTTTATGTTTATATCCCTTAGTAAATATTTGGCACGCGCAACAGCATTAACATATTCCATATAATGCATGGAAAAATAATCATCGCATATTCTTCGTCTTTTAGTTTTATCTTCTCCCGCGGTTTTATAATATTCTTTAAATAGCCTGATATCCGAATCAAGATTACTTTCTGCTTCGTAACTCACAGATGCTCTGCCGGATCTGAAAGCATTTGTATCATTTAATTCCATAACTGCCAGGGCACAGGGGAAATCTTCACTTCCTTCCTTATCCGGATAGTAATTCCTGCCGATAAGACAAAGACTCACGGCAGTAGTACTGTCGGTCAGCAAGGGTATAAAAATATTTCTGCATTCCTCACTGCCCGGGGTTTCTTTATCCATGCTTTTCTCAATAAAGTCAAAGAGCATCTCTTTAAGTGTTTCTTCATCCTCCTGATGAGTATCTTTATTCTTTGAGCTGAAGAGCTCGTTATAATAATCATCTTCCTCACAGGCGTTGATCAGATCCCTGTCTATGGTATTTAAACTGGTGTTTCTCTTTTCTCCTATATAGCTTTCCACAGCCCTTTGCACACACTTATCCGTCAGTTCCTTCTGCATCACTTTAAGCGTCTCTGCCGTATATTTATTTCCGGTGGTATCCAGACGCTGTCCTATTTCCGAAATACTTTTGCTTATCTTCGCAGGAGTCAGATCTTTCATATCGGTGCTAACCGGCTCTTTATTATCGTCGTCCGGAAAAAAGCCCTGCCAGTATCCGTTCCATCTGTCAAGGAACTGCCAAAGTCCCGTTTTGTCTTTGGGAAGGAAGATCTGCTGCTTTCCTTTTTTGAGCAGCAGTTCCAGAACCAGTTCCAGATAAGAACGGATCTCTTTTTCACCTCCGCAGACAGCTTTATCATATGCTGCTGTCAGTTTCAGATAATACTCCGTATGTATCGCCATACGCTTACCGGGATCCGGTTTATCTGCAGCTTCCTTTTCCAGTTCCTTTCTCTTGCATGCAAACAAAACCGACTTATCGGACATAGCATCATACTGGTCATACAGTTTTTTATAAAGCCTTTCGGTAAAGGTTTTGGGGGGTGTCATGCCATCGATAGTCATTTGTTTTTCACCTGGCGCATGCGTGCTTCTCCTACTGCAGCGTATAAGCTTTCATAAACAGCCCTGTAATCCTCATCATTCATATAGAGGGTCTTATCATGATCCTTAAGCCAGGAATTGATCTTGGCTTCTATATTCTTAATAAACTCCTTATCTTCTGCGGTTGTTATCTCATACAGATGCTCATACTTTTTAATGAATTCCTGCTTTGCCGCAAAAAAGATCTGAAGGCGTTTCTTTTCGTTTTCATATAGTTCCCTGTTCTCCTCATCATCAGGATCGCCTAAAGAATACTTCTTATTCCGCTCCCGCTGCTTTGCCAGCCATCTTTCATCCGCATCATCAGGATAATAATTATCGTAATCTTCCCTGCTCTTGGCATCGCCTTTGTAATAATCCTCTAATTCCTCATCACGTATGGCTGCAGTTACACTGGCAAGATAGATCGCTTCTTTTTCTTCTTCCGTGTATAGATCATCATCCCAGCCGAAGATAAGATCCCTGTCCTCATCAAGATCGTCATCTTCTTCCACATACATCTGCTCGTCATCAAATATCTCCTCTTCTTCGGCAGGAGTATCGTCAGACGTTTGGACCGTTTCTTTTTCTTTCTCTTTCTCTGCAGTGATCAGTGTGCTTTTCAGATAAGGATCCGGAAAACCAAGCTTTTTTCCGCTCAGCAGCATGTATACGGTCTCCACGGTAGCTTTCATGGATCCGCTGACAACGGTGGGGAAGAAATTGTAATGTTCCCGGAACGCCGTTAATACAGCGGCAAAACTGTCATCTCTAATGGGAACAACATCTCCTCCTTCCCTCACCCTGTTAAGCCCCGCCTGGGATGCGCGTATCACCACATACAGCAGGGTTGAAAGGTAATCCTTTTCCCTCTCATATCTCTCAGTGCCGTAGTAGTTATACATATCAGCCTGGCTGTAATCCGCCATCACCAGCTCACTTATCAGATCATTCAGCTTTTCATCGCTGTAATGGCCGTCTTTATCCTTAACCAGGCTGCCGATGGAAATATCCCTGCCGTCACAAACATCCCTGAAAGTGTTCAGCAGTTTTTCCATACCGGTTCTTAAGATTTCATTATGATAACGGAACATATTTTTTCCTCCGATCCGCAAACGCGGCTTATGCATTTCACAAATATAGAGTAAAAACAGAAAATCCTCCGGAAAATCTCCGGACAGTTTAGATTATATCACAGAATCATACTCATCTGTATAAAAAAAGTAGCAGTTTTGCAACTGCCGGCGGCTTGTTTTAAAAGCCGGAAAGGGGTAGTATTATGATAGAATAAAAGTCTGAAACAGGAGGTCAGCCCTTATGGAAAACTTTAAACAGCTGGATACCGGTGCCAAAATACGCCTGACAGTATTCGCTCTCATAATGCTCTGGGGCGTATATCTTTCTGTAGACTTTGCGCGGATAATATATGACATACGTTTCGGCGACCGTCTGATCAATGTGACCGAGATCAACAATATGGATACCGGCAGCAAACTGCTCACAGGGTTTGCAAGCTTCTGTGCCCGCAGCGTAAATGTCAGCGTTTCCTTTTTCCTGGTGCTGCTCTATGCGGGACTTATCCTTTTATTCACCATGATACCCATGTTTATCTTCAGGATCATTGCTTTAAAAGATGATGTTGAAACCACTGCTGCCGAAGCAGACATGGGCAAAAAGATCATGATAGCCGCTTTCATCATAGTAATGTTTCTTGGGATCCTGGTTACGGAGGGAAGCACCTTCCTGCCGCTTTTGTTATTCAGCCTTATGTGGTACTCCTCCGGATTTCTCTGCTATATCACCCAGATAAAAGGGCAGACCCTGGACTAACGTATCTCTTTTATCATGTCGATGAGCTGGCGTCCCTGTTCTCCCGTGGTAAAACTGTAGCCTGTGGTCATGGTCCCGATATTTGCTATCACATGGATCGTTGAATCCTCATCAGCCTTTAACAGGCATCTGGCCTCAAACAAAACCGAACACATCGGAATGTGGTAATCACTGCTGACTATGGCCAGCTCGGCTATCTGCGGATATCTGTCCTGAAGGATATCATATGCATAAAGAGCATTTTCAAAGGTTATTGTCGATCTGTTCTCAACTATCAGGCGGTCTCTGCTCACGCCGTGTTCTTCCAGCCAGTCTGCCATAACATCTGCTTCCGTAGCGGAAGGATTGCCCATAGCCGTAGGGCCTCCGGTAAGAAGTACGTATGCATTCGGATACTGCTGGGCACAGCCAAGCGCCACCACCAGACGGTCTATCATCTCTTTTTTGGGCGCACCGTTGCTCTGCAATTCAAAGCCTGCCACTATAAAACACAGACTCTCATCTTCCGGCAGTTTCTCCGGAAACATCAGCCTGCCGTTAAATGCCGTGGTGTTCATACCATTCTGTATGACATCTTCACGTATATATTCGGTATCCGTAAATACGTTCACATAAGATGCGGAATTGGCTATATCAAAGTGCTCCACCACTGCCCTGAATTTATCAGCCCAGCCGGGATCCTCATCCCATATCTGGCCCAGTACCATCTCGATCTTATCATTATTGCCTGCCATCTTTGCATTGATCAGTGTGGGAGCCAGGCTTATTCGTATGTTATAAGGTATCCCGGTTGGTATGGGTGTCGGAGTAGGAGTGGAAACTTCTTCGGTGATCTCCGTGTTATCTGACGGCTCACCGCCATCTATAATATCTCCTTCCTTCTCCGCCCCCGGGGTTACAAGCTGGCCCAGTGTCACACGCTCATCTCCTGTTCCTGCCATGCTGCCGTAATCAGTAGTCCTGGCACTGCAGGAACACAGGATAAGCGCTGTCGTCACGGCAGCTGCTGTCACTTTTCTTTTGTTCATATGTATCAGTACACTCTTTCTAAATATTTTTACAAATCCGGATTATATCATACCATAAATGATCCTGACAAATCGAGTAAGATGGATATAAAAAGAGACCGTTTCCTCTGATCGGAACCGGTCTCTCTCCGTTACTTAAGGATCATAATTTCTTATTACTTCGTAACCGTAACCTCTACAGTGATCTTTGTTCCGTTAACCTTCGCAGATATCGTGGATTTTGCTTTACCTTTACTGCCCGCGCTGCGTGCTTCGATAACACCCATTTCATCCACGAAAGCTACGTCCTTCTTACTGCTTGTATATGTGACATTCTGATATACGTCTTCCATCTGCAGCACAAAAGTCTCACCTTCTTTGAGTTCCAGTGTATACTTGGAACCGGACTTATGTGTAAGCTTTTTACCTGTTGCCAGCTTCGGATCCTCAACATATACATTCACTACATAATCAAAACCGCCTGTACCGAAGGGATCGTAACAATAGATCACCTTTGCCTTACCCGTAGAATTTGCCTTGATGGTTGACTGCTTCTTTGCAAACTCTATCATTTTGGCTTCGTACTTCGAAGTATCTACCTGTATGCTTCCCTGTGCAGGATTGCTTCCGGTAAACTTCATGCCGTAGAACTTGATATTCCTGCTCTTTCCTTTGTTGATATAAACGGTCTTGGTCACAGTATCAGCTACCGATACAGTGAATTCCTTCTTCCTGGAAGAACCTTCAGTCTCTTCTACCACCAGATCAACCGTTCCTGCGCCTATAGCTGTGATCTTTCCTGCTGCCGTTACCCGGACCACATCATTCTGATAATACATGATCTTTCCGTTCTTCTCATTCTTTACCGGCTGCAGGGTCTCATCAAGGGAAGACCATACACTCTTTGCAGAAAGATTGAAATCACTCTTCTTAACTTTCAGCTTGACGCTCTGAAGCGGTGTAAGCTCCAGACCTGCCATCTCATCACCCGCACCGTAACCGTAGATATCGGTTACTTTGACAGGGAAACTGTATGTTTTTCCGCATATGTATGCTGTGATCTTCGCACTGCCTTTTGCAACCGCATAAACCTCTCCGTCATCCACAAGCACAACTTCCTTATTGGAGGTGACCCAGGTGATCTCGTATTCATCGGAAGCATCCTCGGTAACAGCCTTATCTTCTCCTTCTTCCTTCGGGCGTTCTACCATCATGCCGTCCAGTTCAAGAGTTCCTTTGTTACCTTCTACCAGCTTAAGAACCTTTGCTCCCTTCTGTGCCTCCGGTGCTGCGATAACCAGCTTGGGATCGGTAACATAGACATTATATGTTACGGTACCTTCTTCTGTACCGTCCGTTCCGGTGATAACGGTACGTCCGACTTTTTTGGCTACAGACTTATAATCATTGCTTATTGCCACGATCACGGGATCTTCGCTGCTCCACTTCTTCTCGACAGGGAAGTTGAACTTCTGTCCCTTGACCATATACAGATCGGTCTCTTCCTCTATCACCAGATCGGGATCCATACCGGAATGACGTCTGCTTTCCTCACCTACAAATCTCGCATGCAGATCCAGATCCTGATGCACGGGCATGGTCTCATCCCAGCTGCGTCCGTCTTCTCCGTCAACACACCAGCCGGCAAATGCAAAACCTTCCTTCTCGGGAACATCCGGGAAATCAACTGTATCCCCATCCTTTATTACCTGGGTATCAAGAAGAACGGTCTCATCCTTTTCATTATCCCAGTAGAATTCTACGGTATATTTATTCTTTTCCGGCTTCTCCTGTGATTTCTCTTCAACTTTTACGCTGCAGTCTGCAGTGAAACCGCCATCGTTAGTAATAACCGTAATGACCGCATTACCGCTGGCTACTGCCGTTACAAGACCGGTCTTTGATACGGTTGCCACTGAAGTATCACCGCTCTTCCAGCTAACAGAAGGATCTGTTGCGTCAACAGGAGTTACAAAAGCAGAAAGCTGTGCGGTCTCTCCGACTTTTATGGTCACTGTATTGGGAGATACGCTTACACCGTTTACGGAGATAACAGCAGGTTCAACTTTCTTTTCCTTTACTGTCACTTCACAGGTGGCTGTCTTTTTTCCGTCTGTAGTAGTAACCGTGATCACGGCATTACCGCTGGCTACTGCCGTTACAAGACCGGTCACGCTTACCGTTGCCACAGTTTCATTGTTTGAGCTGTAACTTACGCTCTTATCTGTTGCGTTAGCCGGTAATACCTTTACCGAAAGCTGCTTTGTACTTCCCACTTCAAGTTCTGCTACCGAGGGACTCAGTTCCACGCCTGTTACCGCTACTGTTGCAGGACCTTCCCAGGTCCTGGTGGGGTAGTCATGCCAGGTAGGTGTGGTCCAGCCTTCCTTACCGTCGATATAATAAAGCGTAACTTTAGTGTTATTACCAAAAGCCTGCGACAACGCACTGTTCGCATATGCCGCTTCTTTGCTGTTGGTAGGAGCATTACCCTCAAAGTATACGGAACGGGGTGAAGCCTTATCATAGGAATCATAAACAAATGCACTGCTTGCTACAAAATCAACCAGCTTCGGGATCGTTATCTTTGTGGTTACATCATTATAGCTGAATGCATATGCATTGATCTCTGTAAGTGTCTGAGGTAGTATCACTTCTATAAAAGGACAACGCTGGAACACGCCGTTACTAAGGGAAGTGATATTTGCATTAAGCGTAAGGATACCGGAGAAGCCCTGGCAGGTGGCAAAGGCATACTCCCCTATATTCTCTACAGACTCTGGTATCTCAAGATCGCCCTTAAAACCGCCGCAGCGAAGGAATGCACGCTGTCCGATATACTCAAGGCCCGATTCGATCTCAAGATAACTCATACGTGTATTATACTGGAATGCATAATCACTTATAGTCTTTACATTCGCCGGAATAGTCAGGGTTTCATTTCCGAAGCCGGTATTTGAATAAGCATATTTTCCTATCGTGGTTACACCTTCAGGTATTACCAGATCACCCTGCACAGCAGTAAAATCACTGAAAGCATAGTCACTGATAGTCGTCATGGTATCGCTCAGGACCAGATGGCGGATCTTATGCCTGTACTCATGCCAGGGTGCATCTGCTGCCTTGGCTATGGAATTCATATTAAGGCTGCCGCTGATGGTAAGTGTCAGATCATCAGGTGTTCCGGAAACAGCCCAGTTCAGTTTGCTTCCGATCTTTCCGCCGTCATCAACGGCTTCAAGGCTTTCGCCTTCATTCTCATCCGCAAAATCCGCATCTGCACTGTTATGCTTAACCGTGGTATATCCGCTCCAGGGATTGCTCCATCCGCTGGTACCTTTGATATAATGTACTTTAACCTTCGAAACATCACCCAGATATGACTTCCAGTCATCGGCTCCGGATCCGTCCCTTTCAAAGGGTGCATTTCCCTTAAAATATACGTCTGTGAGCACACCGCCGCTTGTCGAAGGTGCAAATGCAGACGCACCCAGATCATAAACCAGGGCAGGAACAACAAATTTCTGCACGCTGTCACACTGGCTGAATGCCCCCTGTTTGATGATCAGCAGAGTAGAAGGAAGAGTCACATCCTGGATCGCAGCTTTTTGGAATGCGTATCTGCCGATCGCCTCAAGACCCGATCTCATGACCAGATTACCGTTAAAGTTACGGCATTCGGAAAAAACATAATCCGAAAGCGTTTCCAGACTTGAAGGTATGGTCAGACTTCCGTTGAGACCGCAGCAAAACTGGAATGCATACTGTCCTATACTTGTGAGTCCCTCATTAAGTTCGATCCCTCTTATACCTCTGCAACGGTAAAACGCATAATCACCTATCGTTTTAACCGATGCGGGGATCGTAAGTTTTGTATTATAAAAACCGCTCTGATCAAAAGCACGTGCGCCGATGGAAGTAACGGTAGAAGGAATGGTCAGTCCGCCTTTAAGCGCATAACTCTTCTGGAAAGCATATGCACCGATGGAGGTAAGACCTTCGGGTAATACCAGGGTAGTGATCGCCGGCATGTATTTCTGCCAGGGCGCTTCCTTCTCCCTGAAATCGTTCATCTTACCGCTGCCTTCGATGGTCAGGGTAAGGCCTGCCATGGTACCGCTGATCTTCCAGGTCAGATTCGTACCGCAGCTGCCGCTGTCACTTACAGCAGGAAGCGTCTCACCGTCATTGGCTGTGGTAAAATGTTCGTCATCTGCGGATACAGACGCAAAGGTATAACCGCCCAGATAGCCTTCTACAGGGATCCAGCCGGAATTCCCGTCTATATAGAATATCTTTCCTGTATCCGGATTGTTATAACCCAGGGGACGATTAACTCCCCATAAAGTATTATACGGATCGTAAAAACTGTATGCGGGTACATTTCCCTTGAAATAGAATATGGCCTTTGAATCATCAAAAGCGTAATCATCAATACGGTTTACCAGCTCAGGTATAACAACCTCCACCCTCTGGGACTGGGTCGTAGGAGAAAGGTATGAGAAAGCATAGCTCCTTATCTCCTGCAGGGTAGAAGGCAGTGTAACCTTTGTAAAAGGACAACGGTAAAATGCATACTTGGGGATTATTGTGATCCCGCCGCTTCTGATGATAAGTTCACCGGTAAGCTTCTGACAGTCATCAAAAGCTCCCTCACCCAGATCTGTCACACTTGCGGGAATTGTCAGATCCCCATTAATAGCACTCTGTTCAAATGCACGGGTTCCTATCTTGGTAAGGCCTTCAGGCAGTACCAGATTCTGGCTCAAAGAAGTAGTCTTATAAAAGGAATATGCTCCGATACTTGTAAGACCCTCAGGTAATACCAGTCCCTTTATATTTGCCAGATCATCGGCCCAGGGCACCTTCCTTGTGCCGGATGAGGAACTCGTAGGGTTATCATAATCATACATATCACCGCTTCCGCTGATGGTAAGCACACCATCCGTAAGCGTATAAGTAAGGTCATCACCGCACTTTTCGCCCTCTGCTGCGATGGGCGCCTCTTCTGCCGGCTCCTCGTCTTTAGCGGGCTGTTCATCATCTGCGGCAGGGATATCCTCTTCCCCGGCAGAGTCCCCGGATACTGTTTCTTCTGCAGCAGCCTCCGCTGCAGTTTCTTCTGTCGTCTCATCTTCAGAGACTATCTCATCTGTTTCATCTTCAGATACCGCTTCCGGGATGATCTCATCATCCGCTGCATAGGACTTAAGCACCAGTCCCGTATCAGCGAAGGAAGAAAAGATCATCAGAAAAGTCAGTATCAGGGACAGATAACCGCCCCGTCTGGAACTGATCTTTCTCATTCTCTACCTCCTGAATTGATGTAAAGATCCTTCGCCGCGCTTAGAATGACAAATGCTTCCGTCATCCGGAACGAAGGATCTTCCAAACATTACCGTATAAATTATACCTTTATATACAGTAGCAAAATGATACCCTATACTATGATAAACAATGCAAATGTTATGAACATGGTATAAACTTGACGCTGTGACCTGCCTGGTGTATCCTGTTGATGTATTCAAACACAGCATAAATGGTGATTTTTCGTATGTTTAAGACTTATCTGGTAGATGATGATGCCCTTATCCTTGAGGAACTGATAAATATCATTCCCTGGGAAGAAAATGGCTTTGAAGTAGCGGGAAGCTCAACAGACCCTTCTTCCGCAATTGAAGCTATTCCGGATATCAGGCCCGATGTTATATTCTGTGACTTGAAAATGCCCGGAATGGATGGGAACGAATTCATCCGAAGGTTAAAAAGCCTTGGAACAGAGGCGGAATTTGTCATGATCTCTGCTTATGACAGCTTTGAAAATGTTCGTGGATTCTTTCAGCAGGCCGGATACGATTACATTCTAAAACCCGTTGATCCGAATGATATCCAGATAGTGCTTGAAGGCCTTAACGCCAAGTTTTCCTCACGCAATGTTTCCGCAACCGAAGATAAATCCGGCAGCTTGACAGAGAATCCTGATTTTAATAAACTTATCGCGTACGTAAACGGTCACTTTACCGAAAAGATCAGTTTAAACCAGCTTTCAAAGGAATTCGGTTTCAGTAAAAATTATATCTGTAATCTGTTCCAGAAACATTATAACAGATCCCTGAATGTATATCTTACCCAGCTGCGGATGAAACACGCAAAGGAACTGCTGGAAGATAAAACGATACTCATAAAAGAAGTTGCTTATCGTTCAGGTTATAGTGATTATTATCATTTCTTTAAAGTATTTAAAAACCATTACGGTGTTTCCCCAAAGGAAATGCGGGAATCCTGAAGCATGAAAAAACATACGATCCTTATCTGCTTTATTTTATTATGCATTTTGTCAGCAGGCTGCGGCACCTCTCCCCAGCCTGCTGTTTTACACGTCGCCATTCCTTATTCGGATAAGGTGCAGGATCCGGATACAAATTATTACATCAGCTATCTTGAAGAAAAAACAGGGCTGAGTTTAGACATAACTTTGATCAGACAGGAACTCAGCGAAGAATATCTGGATGCCCTGTTTGCTTCCGATGCGGACATAGATATAGTCTTGTTCGGAGAGGATTTTCTTTTAAGTGAAGAAGCCCTGTCAAAATATGAAAGAAGCGGTGACGTATACGCTTCATATATGAATACAGGCAGCGGGATCAAAAACGGAGCAGGCCAGATTTTATGGATCAACCAGGAATGGTTGAGCAAACTGGGGCTTCCCATTCCGGTTACCACAGATGAATTCATGACTGTCCTGAAAGCTTTCAGCGAAAACGACTTAAACGGAAACGGCCTTCCGGACGAAATAGCCCTGGCAGGCTGCTGTGATGATCCGGCTTCTTATCCGGTTGAATTCCTGCTGAACTCCTTTATCTATAATGACCCCTATCATTCGCGCTACGGTATCAACGAAGATTCCGATAAACTCATGGCCGCCGGTGATACTTTCCGTGACGGACTCATATTCTGCAATACTCTGTATGAAGAAGGACTCCTTGATAAAAGGATCTATATCTGCGACCACCACGGTTTCTGCGAACTGGTGAACAGCCCTCTTCCTTTAGTAGGAGCTTTTACCACCGGATCCATTTCGGATGTGATCTACCAGGCCAATCCGGAGATACTGGCAAGATATATGCATGTAACTCCTCTCATAGGTCCCGGAGGTGAATGCCATGCACTGTACAAGGATCAGGAACCTTCCATCGGTGCCGTCATTACCGGACGCAGCCGCAAAAAGAATGAAGCATCCCTTTTATTGGACACCATGCTCAGTGAAGAAGCCTCACTGATCGCGCGTTTCGGTGAAAAGGGTGTTGACTGGGATTTTTCCGACGGAGCCGACGTAAGTATATACGGATCTGCGGCTACCATAGTCACTCATAATTATATTTGGAATACCGTCCAGAATAAACATCTTAACGGAATAGGCCCTATGGATCTGCCGGAAAAATATGTTGCCGGTGTTACCTGGAACGGTATCAATTCCGATGCGGAATATATCGATGGAAGAGCACAGATGAGCTACAAAGATTACCTGCCGTCTGTAAACAACTTCCATGAATATGATCCCGCATTATCCGAATACATTAATGAATATATAAAGGCTTTTGTCCGCGGAGATAAAGATATAAGGAGTGATGAAGAATGGAATACTTACTTAAAAGGTCTGGAGCAGTATTACTGATCCTGCTTTTACTGTGCACAGCCTGCAGCAGACAAAACAGCAGCGAAAAAGACGAATGGCTTGAATATGCTGCCCTCGATGCAGACGAAAGCAGTGATGAGTTATATAAAAAAGCTTTGGAAGAAGATGTGCTGATAGTATATACCGTCTCAACAAGAGTTGTTCAGACCAAGGATACTTTCGAAGCCGCCTATCCGGGGCTCTCTGTTGAAGTGCGGGATTTAAGAAGCCCCAATCTGATCGAAGAGGTAGAAGAAAATTACAGAAGAGGGGCTTCCGAATGCGATGTGGTGCTTTGTAATGATAACAGCGGTGATTTCAAGTCACATCTGGTAGATACCGGCATTGTTGTACCATATGTCCCCGCAGATATCGCTCCGCATATGAAAGAAGGAAGTGTCGGTGAAATGGTCAGCTTCCTTACAGAAGCAGAGATGCTTCTTTATAATTCCGCAAAATACGACAGCTGTCCCATAAACAATATCTGGGAACTGACTTCCGAAGAATACAAAGGAAGGATCTATATGCCCAATCCCTTAAGATCCTTTTCCACCTATGCATTCTGCGGTGCCAGCACAGAACATAATGATGAACTGGCTGCCGCTTATAAGAGCCTTAACGGCAGGGATCTGGAAATTCCTGAGGGCAGTACGGCCTATGAAGTATTCTGGAAAAATGCAAGCCGTAATATAATCTTTACCAACAGCTCGGATGAAGTTGTGGAAGCCTTAAAAAATGGGAATGCAGATATGGGTATCGCCGTATCGAGCAAACTGCGTTTAAAAGAATTGGGCTATGATATAGATGCCGCATATAAACTCGATCCCTTCTGCGGCTGCCGCACTTCCTTTGCGGTCATGATAGCCCGGGGAAGCAGGAACATAAATACAGCCAAACTTTTTATCCACTATCTTCTTGGAGGTGAGGATGGCAGCGGTGATGGTTATAAGCCTTTCTGCACCGCAGGTACCTGGTCAGCAAGGAATGACATAGCAGACGGCAATCCCGTACCTATCGAAGAGATAAACCTGATCATACCGGATCAGAATAAACTCATATCAAACAGACAAAAGACTGATGAATTCTGGACACAGATATTAAAAGAAAGCAATAACAGCAAAGAGTGAAGAAGAATAAACTACCTGTAAACATAATACTGAGTATGATCATGCTGAGCATAAGTCTCGTGGTCCTGTGGATCATTTTCTATTATGCTACCTTGGGAATGATACGCAGAAATATGCGCCTGCAGACCGAGACCAGTAGTGATGCCATAATCTCTGCGGTTGAAGAAAAACTGCAGACTCTGGAAAATACTGCTTTTGAACTCAGCCACGATCCACAGATCCTGAAAATATGCACATCAAAGAATACGCTGTCCTTTTATGATGCCGCAGCCTCCTATGACCGGAAAATAAAAGATGCGGATAATGCCGTTCTTTTCAGATCCGACGGAAGTTATTACCGCATGAAAGGTAATATATCAAATACCACTCTGAAGAGATGCTTTTATCTGATGGAACAAAAGAACGGCTATATAGTTACGGTAACTTCCAATAATAATTCCTATATCTGCAGTTACAGAAGCGTAATATCGGATAATTCGGAGGTGGGTGCGGTTGCAGCTCTTATAGACCGCAGCCGTATCGAACGCATACTCGGTATGTTCAATGACCTTGATTATCTTGGCGTTGCACTGCTCTCTTCCGATCATATACTATGCTCAAACAGGGATATACAACCCGATGATCTTAATGATATCCGTACCGATGCCCTGTATGTAAAAGAAAAAGGCATAGGCTTAAGCGGCTGTAAACTGCTGGTGTGGTGCGACGGTACCCTTTCGGAATCACTTTCCTCTTATTTCAGAATAGCCCTGCCTGTAACCATAGCAATACTGATACCTGTTATCATCTTCTTTATGTTTTTCCTGCGCCGCAGCGTTGCAACAGCCATAGAACTGGATAAGGAACGAACCTTATTGTCACTGCTTAAAAAACAGATCAGCGCACATTTCACCGTAAATACACTCAACGTTGTACGCGCCCTCATCAATAAAGATGACAAAGAAGCCGCAGCAAATATCTGTAATGAGCTTTCAACCCTGCTGCGCTATGCCAATGCAGGAGACGAATACATTTCCCTGCCGGAGGAGTTTTTCGTTCTCCGCCAATACATAGGTATTATGCAGGCAAGATATCCCGATAAGATAGAGGTTGATATTGAAGATGACGATCTTCCGGACGGGCATCTGATCCCCAGGATGCTTCTGCAGCCGATTATTGAGAACGCCATAACCCACGGGCTTGAAGGAAAGAAAGGTACAATACGCATCTATGTTGAAGATAAAACCGATCATATACTGATCCATATCTGCGATAACGGAAAGGGTATCAGTCCCGAAGATCTTGAAGAACTACGGCAACAGATCAACTCTTCGGATTCACTTGAATCCCATGAACTCGAACATGTTGCCCTTAAAAATATACAGCGGCGCATACACATGGTCTGCGGCGAAGAATATGGTATAACGATCTCTTCGGAAAAAGATAAGGGCTCAGAAGTATGTCTTAAATTACCGTAAAAAAGATCCTCCGGAAATTTCCGAAGGATCTTTTCTTTTACTACTTAACTTTTACTGTGATACTTATGGTCTTGCCGTTTACCTTGGCTGTTATCTTTGCGGTTCCTTTGCTGCGGGCGGTTATCAGATAGCCCTCTTCCGTTTCATCTGTGCTTATGAATGCCACGCTGTTCTTATTGCTCTTAAAGATAACTTCCTGAGCTACATCCGTAAGCTTAACGTACTTGGTTTCACCGACACTCATCTGCAATGTAAGCTTGTATGCACTCTTGAGAGGATTGCCAACGATAGCAGGATCTTCAACTATTACCTTCAAGGTGTATGCATCCGCTGTTAGCGTTATCTCTCCGGCCTTCTTTGCCTTGATCTTGCTGCCCTTGATCTCTACGATCTCCTGAGCTGCATCTTCCTCGACTGCAGTCCAGACAGTCTTTTTAAGCCCTTTTATCTTTACATTCTTTGATTTGCCTACGTTCAGATGCAGGGTGCGTTCTGCTGCTGCAGTTGTCTCATTTACCTTCACGGTAGTTTTATAAGCCGTTCCGTTGATCCAGGCTGTTATCTTTGCACTGCCCTTTGCTACTGCAGTTACCTGTCCATTCTCATCTACAGTTGCCACATCGGGAGTGCTGCTGCACCATATCACATTCAGATCGGAGGCATCACTTAAGCTGATCTCCTTTGTTTCTCCCGCTTCCATAGCAAGCTTTGAAGTAACGGTCGGCTTTACTATGGTAACTGCTATGCTGTGCACACCGTCTTCATATGTTATAGTTGCGGTTCCGGTTTTCTTAGCTTTTACGGCACCGGTCTTCTTATTTACGGAAATAACTTTCGTATCCTTTGTGCTCCAGCCCTTACCTATATTGAACTTCTGGCCCTGTACTAAAGTAAGGCTGTCAGTATCCGCAGTAATAGCAGGCTGTGAATCTGTAGCCTCATCCCCGCCGGGAACTTCTGAAGGTCCGGGTCCGGGCTTGGGATCATCGCCGCTGCTATCCTTCTTTACGATAACAACACATTCTGCACTCACAAGACCACGGTCTTCCGCTGTTGCTACTACTATATATCTGCCCTCATGATCTGTGGCGGTAACCTTTCCGCTCTGATCTACACTGATTTCATCCGTTTCATATTTTATGCTCCAGCGTATCTTTGTATTTGTTGCATCTTCAGGGGTAACCGTTGCCTTAAGCTGTATGGATTCATTAGGCTTTATAGTCACTTCCGAATGATTCAGCGATACACTCTCAACAACTTTTTCAAGCGGAACCATCTCACCGGTAAAATTACAGCTTACAGTAACACTTTCAGGATATGTATTATTCTTTGCTGCCCATTCCTCTTCCGTTCCCGCATAATAGATATTGGAAAGTACGAATTTACCCTCGGAGTATCCGGAAGTGAAATCATAATTCTTCATTGCATATTTCGGCAGATACAGATGTGTAATACCGCTGTCGGCAGTAAGTTTTTGAAGCGCTATTACATCCTCAAAATCAAAACTGCGCAGATCCAGTTCCCTTAAACTGTAACAACGTTCAAACATGCAATTATGATTTTTGTTTTTAGATGTCTTAAAGCTTCCCAGATCGAGATGATTCAGGCTTTCGCAGCCTGCAAACATAGACACCATGTTCTCAACCTTATATGTGTTAAAAGACGACAGATCCAGGCTCTTTAATTTACGGCAGTTACAAAACATGGTGCTCATATCCGTAGCTTCACCTGTCACAAATTCAGGTCCGAAAGTAATGCTCTCCAGGTTGCTGCTGTTCCAGAACATCTCGGAAAAATTCTTACACTTTCTCATATTGAAAGATGAAAGATCCAAACTCTTTAGTGACGTGCAGTTATTAAACATACCCATAACAGTTTCAACTGAAGATGTATCAAAACCGTTGAGATTGATAGACGTCAGACTTTCGCAATCATCAAACATAGAGCCCATATATTTTGCATTTGCAGTATTAAACGTACTCAGATCAAGACTCTCAAGAGTTTTGCAATCCGAAAACATATTATACATTTCTACAGCTGATGACATATCAAAACTGCTTACATCCAGGGATTTCAGATTTGTCATTCCGGAAAACATACCTGTCACATTAGTAACATTCTGTGTATCCAGTCCGCTTACATCTATACGCAGAAGCTCAATACAATTAGCAAACATCCAGCGCATATTCGTTACTTTTGATGTGTCGGGATTTCCTAACTTCACACCGCTCAATTTGTAACAGTTGGAAAAAAGCATGTCCATATCTGTGACCGATGAAGTATCCAGACCACTGATATCCACATCAGCCAATACGGGCATTCCCTTAAACAGGCCTCCCAGGTTCTGTGTTGACTTTACACCTTTTTGTATAACAATATCTGTGACCAGATCTTTGTCCTTTTCCCATAAGCTTTTCCAATTATAGGGGTCTGTGTCCAGATTGTTCACCGAATCCAATACTGTATTATAAGTTTCCCCATCCACAATAGCAGTTGCAGGGATGATCACTCTTCCGTCCGTGATAGTTCCTTTTGAAGCATGGATAAGTATATCTTTACCTGAAATCTCATGATCATAGTCATTATACCAGCTGTACAGATCCACTTCCGGTTTGGGTTGCGGCATATTACATGAAACAGTAACTCCGGAGGGAACTATATTATTAAGCGCCGCCCATTCTTCTTCACTTCCCACATAACATATCAGTTTAAGCTTTTCATACTCACTGAAGTCATGTCCGGACATAGCCTTTTTAGGCAGATCCAGTTCTTCCACACCGCTGTTCGTCAGAAAATACATAGCAGGATCAACATATTCCGTATGGTTTTCATTGAGTTTAGTCATATCAAAGCTGCGTATATCCAATTGCTTTAATGCGGTACAGTTTTGGAACATCGATTTCATCTCTGTCATGCAAGTTGTCCGGAAGCTGTGAAGATCCAACTCTTCCAGTGCACGGCAGTCATGAAACATATCATTGAAATGCATAACATCACCGGTATTGAGTTCTCCCAGCTCAAGCTTCTTCAGATTTTCACAGCCATTAAAAAGAGACGACATACTCTGGACTTTACTTGTCACAAAATTACTGATATCCAGACTGGTAAGTCCGGAACAATAAGAAAACATCGAATCCATCCAGGTAACATTTGATGTATCAAAATTGCTTACATCCAGGCTGGTGAGACTGCTGCAGCCGGTAAAGACCGCGTTCATCTTAAGGGCATTTGAAGTATCAAATCCGCTTACATCTATTGCTTTTAAAGAACGGCAGCCCATGAACATAAAATCAAATTCCTGGACCAGCCCGGTTTTTACACCTTCAAGATCTACCTCTTCAAGTTTACTACAACTCATGAAAAGAAAACGCATCGAGATAACCTTAGATGTATCCAGTCCGCTAAGATCCGCTATCTTCAACTCGCCCAGTCCCGAACACAGACTGTCCAGATAATCTGCTGCTTCCACTCCTTTTTCAAAACGGATACCTGTTATCGCATCACCGTCTGTCTGCCATATACTTACACCATTAGGTTTTACACCTACCCGGTATTCTGTTCCGTCTATAGTTGCTTTCGCCGGAACAGTGATATTTCCACTGAGCTTTCCTTTTGAAGCAGTCAGCCATATCTTTGACCCTTCTGTTTCATAATCATAATCTTCATACCAGGTCGCTGAGGGTGTTGACCAGCTTACCTCCTGATCCACAGCTTCTTCTGCACAGGCATCTTCTTCCGCAGTTTCCTGTGCACTTGTTTCCTCTGCAACAACGGCATCTTCTACCGGCAGATCATCTGCCGCAAATGCCGGTGCATATGGTACCAGCATCGATGCACTTAAAAGCATGCATAAGACTTTCTTTACAAAACTGTTTCTTTTCTTCATGTATTTTCTCCTTTCAAGATCCTTCGCTACGCATAGGATGACAAAAAACCTCTCATCCTTTCCTGCCGGATCCTGTTAAATATTTACTTAACCTTTACTGTAATGCTTATAGTCTTGCCGTTTACCTTTGCTGTTATCTTTGCGGTTCCTTTGCTGCGGGCTGTGATCAGGTATCCCTCTTCTGTTTCCTCATTACTTATGAATGCTACACTGTTCTTGTTACTCTTAAAGATAACTTCCTGAGCTACATCCGTAAGCTTAATGTACTTTGTTTCACCGGCACTCATCTGCAGCGTCAGCTTGTATGCGCTCTTGGGAGGATTGCCAACGATAGCAGGATCTTCAACTATAACTTTTATGGTATAAGCTTCTGCTGTGAGCGTTATCTCTCCGGCCTTTAATGCCTTGATCTTGCTGCCCTTGATCTCTACGATCTCCTGAGCTGTATCTTCCTCGGCTACAGTCCATACGGTCTTTTTAAGGCCTTTGATCTTAACATTCTTTGACTTGCCCACATTAAGATGCAGGGTGCGTTCTGCTGCTGCAGTTGTCTCATTTACCTTCACGGTAGTTTTATAAGCCGTTCCGTTGATCCAGGCCGTGATCTTTGCACTGCCCTTTGCTACTGCAGTTACCTGTCCATTCTCATCTACAGTTGCCACATCGGGAGCACTGCTGCACCATATCGCGTTCAGACCGGAAACATCACTTAAAGTGATCTCCTTTGTTT
>JAEEGL013854190.1_pt1 | contig 37524 bp, 22 predicted proteins | sample 9134231 | NCBI WGS metagenome assembly JAEEGL01 (sample SAMN16246548, study PRJNA631951) | gut metagenome | biome: gut microbiome; feature: rumen; material: fiber-attached | host: Bos | place: Iran: Karaj | collected 2018-10 | reverse complement strand
GCAGTTGAGCGGTATGGCTGCGTGGTATGCCTTAAATTATGATTATGAGACGTATCCGCCGATAATAGATAAAAACAAAGTGTCAACTATAAATATTCACAACAATTATCGTGATCTCGGTGGCGGATTTGCGCTGCGCTACGGCCTCGGCAACCGCTTCGAGCTGATGGCAGGCCTGTCGGCTGCCTGCACTAGAAGTCATTATGAGTTCTCAAACGGTAGTGTATACTCTGATTCTCTGCCGATGCTCAACCCCAAGCTGGGTGTGAAGATGCTGATATACGGGGGCGGCCTCGGCTGGGTGCCGCAGGTGTCGGCCAGTTTGGTATATAGCCATCTGTTGTGCAGATATTCCGATGGCGATTGGGACACTCCGGGAGGTGGCATTTTCGCGGCGCTGGGCTTCCAGTTCCGCAACCATCTGGGCAGCCGCTGGGTGCTCGACTACGGGTTAAGCTACGCTTTTGGGAAAGACCGCCCTCTAGGCACTAATACTGTCTATGCTAGGCAAAGCGACAAACCCTTCCAATTTAATATCATGGCCCGTTGGTTGGCCGCCGATAAGCTGATGGTGAGCTTCGGCATGGAGAATGTGGGCGGCGTGGCCGAAGTAATGTGGCAAGCTACACCGACCCTGCAGCTCAAGGCCCAAGGTGGCATTGCGGCGGGTATAGGACCCAGAGATGGCATACTGGAGACAAACGCCTTGGTTGGCTTCAACTGGATGATGCGGTAAATAAACAAGACACGAAATGAAACGTATAGTCATCTTCTTCGCCGCTGTGCTGGCGCTGGCCACGGCAGCAGCGCAGGGCGACAACCCTTGGCGCTTCACCTTCGGCGCCGAGATGGGTGTGAGCAGTTACTTCAACTATCCGCGACTGTCGCTGGCAGGTGGCACCGACAGGGCCTATACTGGACCCACCACGGCTTTGTCGTTCGGATTGCGCGACAGCAGCATGGAAATTGGCTTGCGCTATAGCCTCACCGACATCCGCACTGGCGTGGCCGACGAGGACATTGCCCTGCACGACCTCTCGGTAGTGGTGCGCCGTTCGGCTATGGTGGGGCCGCGCCTCGAGCTCTTCGGCGGCGTCGCCATCGGCTTTGCCATCCAGAGCAACAGCTTCAGCCATAACGGCAGCGACCTTGCTGCAACGCAGTATGGTGTCAGTGCCGCCCTTGAAGCCGGCATGCGCTATTACATGGCCGAGAATATGTTCCTTTCGCTCACCACCCGTGTCGGCGGAGCCATGATGTTTGACCGCAACTTGGGCTTGCCTGCCGACATTGACCTCGGAAAGCACCACGGCATCACCTATGCCATGGCCTCCATCTGTGTGGGTTTTGGCATAGGCATTCCGCCTAAGGTAAAGAAAATAAACATGCCCGCGGCCCTCATCGACCACGAGAACCGCTACCTGCTGGCCAGCTACCGGTAATTGTAAGGTTAGAACTTGACTATATCTATCAGGCGGACGCCGTCGAGCCAGACGGCGATGCAGCCCACGGCGCCGAGGTCGCCGGCCTCGTCCCAGTCCTCTATGGGTTGGAGGGTGATGGCGTCGACAATCTCGAAGTATTCGGGCTCGAACTGCAGTCCTTCGCCGCACTCATTGACCTCGTGCCACGAGGCCAAGGTGTCGAGCACCCACTCCTTCACGTCGTCGACCTCTTCGTACTCGGCCATCTCGGCAGCCTGTTCGAGGGTGGCGTTGATGGCGGGAGCCATCTGGCGGGCGGCGGGCGAGAGACGCATGTTGCGGCTGCTGAGGGCCAGACCGTCGTCGGCACGCACGATGGGGCAGGGGACCAACTCGATGGGGTACTTGATCTGTTCCAGCAGGTTGCGGATTACGGCAATCTGCTGGTAGTCCTTCTCGCCGAAATAGGCGCGGGTGGGCTGTGCCAGGTCGAACAGGCGGCGCACCACCACGGCGACACCGCTGAAGTGGCCCGGACGGCGCGGTCCTTCCATCACCTCCTCTATGGGACCGAAGTGGTAGACCTCTTTAGGTTCGCCATCGGGATACATTTCCTCCACCGTCGGGGTGAATGCCAGCAGCTCCGTGGCACGGCAATCGGTGCGAGCTATGAGGCTCTCGATGAGTTTCAGGTCGGCGTCGATGGTGCGGGGATACTTCTCGAGGTCTTCCTTGTTGTTGAACTGGATGGGGTTGACGAAAAGGCTGACGACCACGAGGTCGTTTTCCTTCAGGGCACGCTCTATGAGCGAGAGGTGACCCTCGTGGAGGGCACCCATGGTGGGGACGAGGCCAATCTGCAGGCCTTTATCTTTTGCTTCGCGCACGGCCTGCTGCAGGTCGGCGGCTTTCAGTATCTGTTTCATTATGTTGGTTAATTATAGTTCGATAATGCCTTTGCCCTGACGGACCAGTTCGATGCCGTCGCTGCAGTCGACCACTGTCGACGGGTCCGCGTCGGCTATGCCGCCGTCTATCACCATCGCCACGCGCGAGCCGAAACGGTCGTGGATGAGGTCGGGGTCGGTGTAGTTCTCCACCTCGCCGTCTTCTTCGCCTATGGGGCGTACCGAGGTGCAGATGAGCGGTGAGCCCACCTCCTCGATGATGGCGCGCGAGATTTCGCAGTCGGGCACACGTATGCCTATGGTTTTATTGCTGTTCTGATAGTTGCGGGGCACCGAGCCGCTGGCCTCCATGATGAAGGTGAACGGTCCGGGCAGGCTCCCTTTGAGCAGCGCGAAGGTGTCGCGGTCCATGGCGCGGACATATTCGCTTGCCATGCTGAGCGACGAACACAGCATCGAGTATTTAGCCTGTTTTATTTTGAACCCCTTGAGCTGTGCAATCTCCTCGACGGCATGTTTGTGCTCCATCGAGGCGGCGAAGGCATAGAGGGTGTCGGTGGGCAGTATGACCACTTCGCCGCTCCGCAGGGCATCGGCTATGCGTCTCACTTCGCGCACGTTGGGATTGTCGTTGTAGAGTTTTACTATCATTGTAGGCTCGTGTTTTAAAGATGCAAAAGTACTAAAAAAATGCAATATGCCAATAAAAAAGCACTGCTGCGGCCGTTTTTCGACAGTTAATAGGTTATTATCCAGTGCCGTTGCGAGATGTAAAATATAGTAACGCACTGCTATTCAGCACCGAGTCCGGGATAGGCCCGACCCATGCTGTCTTGCCGGCATGATGCCGGCGGTCCAGGGTGGGGGATGACTCCGTACCAAGTCCGACCCAGGTCCGACATTTCTCCGACCGTTCTATAGTCAAGTAGTAAAGAAATACAATAGAAGTACTATGGAAATGGTATGGAAGTGGCGGCGTTGGTACGGCGATGCCATGCATAAAACACTGGGAATATGTATGGACAAAAATATTTGCCGCGTGGAGCAATATTGTGGGGGTGGGTGCGTTATTGTATACATGAGACTAAGGGATATTGTGTTGTTACTGCCGTTATTGCTGATTGGCACATGCTGCAATGCACAGAAAATCAGTTTTAACAGGTATTTTACCGGGAGTACGTTGAGAATAGATTGTGTGCGGGTTGGCGACGCCACGGGCGATACCGTCTGGGTGGAGCGCTGGCTCGACCGTTCGGCTTTCTGGCACGGGTCGCGCACGCAGTTGATCGACCCCTTCGACAACGGCGACTACCGTGTGGAGTTGCGCGATGCAAAGAGCGGAAAGACAATCTATTCGCGTTGCTACAGCAATCTATACAGGGAGTATAAGGACACCCCCGACGCCAAGCGCGGCAGTATGCGGTTCGAAGAGACCCTGCTGGTGCCTATGCCGCGTCGCGAGGTGGTGGTGGCCCTGCAGCGCCGCGGGCCCGACATGCAGTTTGTCGACGCCTCGGTGACGACTTTCGATCCTGACCGACAAGAGCTCGATTTCAATTACCATATCGGACCAAGCCGCGACCTTGAGATACACGGCGAACCGGCCAAGAAGGTTGATGTGGCCATTGTGGCGCAAGGCTATGACGGCGTGAGTGAGCAGCAACTGAGTGTCGATTTCTACCGCATGAAGGAGATACTTTTTGCCCAGGATCCCTTCCGGAGCCACCGCACAGATTTCAACGTATATGGAGTGCAGGCCGATGTCGATGCCGCTTTCGGCACCTTCGGCATAGACCGCTACCTGATGACCTTCAGCCTGTGGAAGCTGCATGACGCCCTGGGTACCACCCCCTGCGACTATATCATTGTGATGGTTAACAGCGACACCTATGGCGGCGGCGCCATCTACAACTTCTACGCCGTAAGCTCCATGCACCGTATGGCTGAGTATGTGCTGCCGCACGAGTTCGGCCACGCCTTCGGCGGCCTGGCCGACGAGTATGTGGATGAGGACCTGAGCTATTCGGGCCTTCATCGGACCAAGTATGAGCCTCTGGAGCCCAATATCACGAACCTTGTAGACTTCGGGCACAAGTGGAAGACCATGCTCCCGCGCGGAACCCAGGTGCCCACGCCCGCCAACAACGATGTGCCCAAGGCCGAGTGCGGCCCGTTGGGGGTGTATGAGGGTGCTGGATATTCGTCGAAAGGGGTCTACCGTCCGACGATGCACTGCATGATGCGCGACTATGCGCCCTTCTGCCCTGTGTGCACACAGCGGCTGGAGGAGATATTCAAACTCTATACCAAGTAGCGTGTTTGGCAGGAACCTTTTTGCGGTCTTGGCGTTGTTGCTGCCGATGCTGAGCCTCGGCGGATGCCAGAAGACGGAGTATGCCGGCGAGGAGTCGGTGCAGCTGCTTTTCTCGGCCGATACGCTCAGTTTCGACACCGTTTTTGTCACCTACGGCACTGCTACCCGCAGTGTGAAGGTATATAACCCTGCCAAGCAGCCTGTGCTGCTCAGCAGCGTCACGCTCTCGGGCGGACGGGCCAGCCGTTTCAGGCTCAATGTGGACGGCGATACGTCGCTGGTGGCACGCAATGTAGAGATTGGTGCCGGCGACAGCATATTCATCTTCGCGCAGGCCTGCATAGACCCCAACGACGCGACATCGCCTTTCCTTGTGGAGGACGCTATAGTCTTCGGCAACGGACAGCGTCTTCCGCTGACGGCATGGGGCCGCAATGCGGTATATCACAAACGCGCTGCGGGCAGTACGGCGTGGTATGCGGAAATCGACTGTGCCGCCTGGCGACACGACAGGCCGCACGTGCTGGTCGACCCCTGTGCGGTGCTCGACGGCAACACATTGGTGCTGACGGCCGGCGACGAGCTCTATTTCGCCCCCGGCGCCCTGCTGGTGATAGACAGCAACGCACGGCTCGACGCACGCGGCACGGCAGAACAGCCGGTGCTTTTCTCGTCGCTCAGGCACGATGGATGGTACACCTTCCTGCCGGGGCAGTGGCAGACGGTGTGGTTCTATAACTGCAGTGTGGGCAATGTGATTGACCACGCGGTGATAGAGAACGGCACGGGAGGCCTGCGCGGCTACCCGGGGTCGGAGCTGACGGTGAGCAATACCGTGATACGCAACATGAGCGACTGCGGTATTATAGGGCAGGGAGCCACTATTACGGGCAGCAACCTTCTGGTGTATGATTGCCTGAGCTCGCTTACGGTGCTGTGTGGAGGCAGTTACGACTTCAGCCGCTGCACTTTTGCCGACTATTGGACTTACGATATCAGAAAGATAGAAAGCGTGGTGCTGAGCAACTATATGATTGTCGACGCTGCCGGCCACATGGAGGGTGGCGACCTTGTGAAGGCCGACTTCACAGATTGCATCGTATGGGGCACCTACAGCCCGTCGGAGATGTTGCTTACGCAGGCCGAGGGCTGGGGATTCAACTGCAGCGTGGTGCACAGCATAGTGAAGGGGGGCGAATGGAGCGAAGACCCGTTGTTCGAAGACCCGCACGAAGACGACTATCACCTGCAGGAGGGGTCGCCGGCAACGGGTATAGGCTATAATTTTGATTATTGAACTTTGCTTTTAGAAGTTATGTACGAATATATTCAAGGGAAACTGGCGTCGCTGGAACCGACACAAGCCGTGATAGACTGCGGCGGAGTGGGCTATCTGCTCGAGATAACCCTAAACACCTATGAGGCGCTGCGCAAAGCCGACGCGCTGTGTGTCAAACTCTATGCCCACCATGTGGTGCGTGAAGACGCACATCAGCTTTTCGGATTTGTGGATATGGCTGAACGCGAGATGTTCCGCATGCTGATAGGCATAAGTGGAGTGGGCAACCAGACGGCCCGTGTGATGCTGTCGTCGCTCACGGTCGACGAATTGCGCGAGGCTATCCAAATGCAGGATGTAAAGCGGGTGCAGCGGGTGAAAGGCATCGGCGCCAAGACAGCCCAGCGTATTGTGCTGGAACTGGCCGACAAGATAGGCACTGTCGGAGGCCGTCTGCCGCTGACCGGAGGCCAGCAACCCAACCAGGCCCGTGACGAGGCAATGACGGCGTTGCAGATGCTGGGCTTTGCGAAACCGGCAGTGGAGAAGCTGCTTATGTCGAGTGAATGGCGCAATGCCGACGGCAGCCCTATGACGGTGGAGGAAATCATCAAGGAAGGCTTGAGACGGCTATAGTCTCCTTAAATATTAATTTATATAAAAAAACACCCGAAAGATACAATAATCTTTCGGGTGTGGCGTTTATAGAAGGTTAAAGACGAAAAAGCCTCTTTTTGTTGAAGACCTTGACAAAATATGTAATCATGCTTTTGCTGGCAGTCGCGCTGCATACGGCGGCGTGGGGCCAAAGCGACAGCATTGGCTTCACCCCCATGGGAAGCGGGTGGCAGCCTGGGGCGGCGACAACGGAGGTGATATATGACGCCACGACGGACAGCTACTTGAAGCTTACGAAGATGGGCGACATGGTGCTGGGTCGTGAATATATGACTTTCCAGGAATATCAAGACTGGCAGATGGACCAGCTGATGGAGAAATACTGGAAAGACAAGAGCGGCAGCAATGAACTGGAGAACGGCGGTGGCGGTCTTTTGGACAAGATACCCGGCTTCAACCAGATAAGCCAAAAGTTGGAGACCCTGATGGGCAAGCCGGAAATCAAGATCACCCCGAGCGGCAGCGCGGAGCTGACATTCCAGTTGGTCCACACCTATCGCGACGACCCCCAGTATGACCAGAGCCAGCGTAGCCGCATCACTCCCGACTTCGACGAGAACCTACAGATAAACCTCAATGCCAAAATCGGAGACCTCATTGACTTTGATATCAATGAGAACACCCGTGCCACATTCGATTTCGAGAACAAAATCAAGTTGAAATATGAAGGCAAGGAGGATGACATACTGCAGCTATTCGAGGCGGCCGACATCTCGTTCCCGCTCAATACGACTTTGATACAGGGCAGCCAGCAACTGTTCGGTTTCCACACGAAATTGAAATTCGGCAAACTCACCGTCGATGCCGTGCTGAGCGAGAAGGAGACGAGCACGGAGAATATGCAGGTGCAGGGCGGTGCCAGTACCCACGAGTTTGAAGTGAGGGCTGACGAATATGAAGAAAACAGGCATTACTTTATAGCGCAGTATTTCTACGACAACTATAACCGCGCTATGAGCACGTTGCCAGTGGTCAACTCGAATGTCAAGATAATCAGGATAGAGGTATGGCGCACCAATGTCGGTGCCGCAGTTACGCAGAACCGCAATATATTGGCCCTTACCGACCTGGGCGAGGCTTCGCCGGCCAGTGTGCATGTGATGTCGTCTGGCGGAAACAGCCTGCCGAGAAATGATGCCAACAACCTGTTGGGGGTAATCAACACGGGGGCGGTGCGCAGCATCAACTCGGTGACGAGCTATATGCAGGGGCTTGGAATGACTGCCGGTATCGACTACGAAAAGGTTGAGAGTGCCCGTCTGCTGAATGAAAATGAATATACATTCAACAGAGAGTTGGGTTTCATTACGCTCAATCAGCCGCTGAGCAACGACCAAGTGTTGGCAGTGGCATACCAGTATCAGGTGGTGGGCGACACCAATGTGTACCAAGTGGGAGAACTTACGACAGACGGCGTCAACGACCCGAATACGTTGATAGTGAAACTGCTGAAAGGTACGGCTACCGACACACACGGCCCGCTGTGGAGGTTGATGATGAAGAATGTGTATTTCCTGCGCAGCAGTCAGCTTAGCCGAGAGAACTTCAGACTCAACGTGCTGTATGAGAATCCAGAGGGTGGGGTGGGTATTGGCTACTTCACGGAAGGCGCCCAGCAGGGAAAACCGTTGATAGAGGTATTCGGACTGGACCGCATGGATGCTACACAGAGCTATTACTATGCCGACGGAGTGTTCGATTGGTTTGACTCGGCGGCATTTAAGGGCGGCTTGATACAGGCTTCCACCGGTCGTGTGTTTTTCCCCTATGTGGAGCCGTTCGGCAAGGACCTGAGGGCATTGCTTGCCGACGAGGATTTGGCCAACCGATATTGTTTCGACTCGCTGTACACAATGACTCAGACTCTGGCCCGGCAGTATGCAGACAGGAATAGGTTCTATCTGGAGGGCTATTATACCAGTACGGTGAGTGGTGAGATATCGCTTGGCTACAGCGTTACGCCTGGTTCGGTTACGGTTACGGCTGGCGGTATGCCATTGATAGAGAATGTGGATTACACGGTCGATTACACGATGGGTACGGTCCGTATTATCAATGAGAGTATCCTCTCGTCGAATACGCCAATCAGTGTCAGTTCTGAGAACAACTCATTCAGCATGACCACCAAGCGTATGCTTGGTCTGCACTTGAATTATGAGTTTGAACCTAATTTCAACCTTGGCGCCACGGTGATGAACCTGCACGAGAAGCCGTTGACCCAGAAGAACAACTTTGGCGACGAACCGACGAGCAATACTATATGGGGATTAGACTTGAATTACAGTCATGAAGTGCCGTTGGTAACTAAAATCGTGGATCTGCTTCCTGGCATAGAGACCAAGGCTCCGTCGACTTTAAGCCTGCAGGCCGAGTTTGCCCATTTCATTCCCGGCATGAGTCGCACTGGCAGTAGCGAAGGAAGTGTGAGTTATGTGGACGACTTCGAAGGGGCTGAGAGCAGCATCAGCCTGACGATGCCTACGTCATGGTTCCTGGCAAGTACGCCACAAGACTATGCCACGGCGATGCCGATGTTCCCGGAGACGGCGCAAGGCACGGGCTTGGCTTATGGTTTCAACAGGGCGAAACTGGCGTGGTATCGCATTAGCAGGGATTTCTATAATAACAATACACCGTCAAATATCACAAAGGACGACCAATCGCAGCCATACTCAAGGAGCATACTTGAACAGGAAGTGTTCCCGTCGAAAGAGATATCGGCTGGTCAGGCAAACTATGTATATGAACTCAATCTGGCATACTATCCGGAAGAGAAGGGTCCATACAACTACGATATAATGCCCTCGGCCTATAGTGCCGGTATGGATGAGAACGGACGGTTGCTTGATCCCATAAGCCGCTGGGGTGGTATTATGCGCAAGATGGATTACACCGACTTTGAGACCCAGAATATAGAGACAATAGAGTTCTGGTTGATGGATCCTTTTATTGACAATCCTAACCATACCGGAGGCAAGCTTTATATTAACCTTGGCGATATAAGCGAGGATATTCTTAGGGATGGCAGAAAGAGTTTTGAGAACGGATTGCCAACCAGTGCCACGGTGGTAAGTGTGGATACAACGATATGGGGACGCGTGCCCACCCTGCAGCCGGTGGTGAACGCATTCGATAACGATGAGGATGCCAGAAAATATCAGGATGTTGGATACGATGGTCTCGGGTCGAACAACGGTACAAATGACGAACAGAGCTTCTTTGCCGACTATGTGAACGAGGTTGGCTTGCGTTTCGGCACGTCCAGCGAGGCATATATTATGGCAACGGAAGACCCGTCGGGTGACGATTTCAGGTACTTCTTGAGTAGCCTATATGATGACAACGACGTAAAGATTAACGACCGTTATAAGAAGTACAACAATCCGGAGAACAACTCGCCCGTGAGAGGCGACATGGAAGAAAACTATAACACCAGCGGGACGGCATATCCTAATGTGGAGGACATCAATAAGGATAACACGTTGAGTGAGGCGGAGAACTACTATCAGTATGTAATCGACCTCAGACCAGACCGGATGGTGATAGGAGAGAACCATATTGTGGATATACAGGAAGCCCGCAATGTGCAACTTGCAAATGGTGAAACCACCACATGCAAGTGGTATCAATTCCGCATACCTATCAGGGAGCCTGACGAGAAGGTAGGTAATATAAACGGATATCAGTCTATCCGCTTTATGCGAATGTTCCTCAATCAGTTCGAGCAACCGGTGATATTGCGTTTTGCAACTCTTGATTTGGTTTATTCCACATGGCGTAAGTATACAGAGGAGCTGCTGCAGCCGGGAGACTATGTCCCTGGCGGTACCGGCGAGACATCGTTCAATATATCCACGGTCAATATTGAGGAAAACGGTTCTCGGCAGCCCGTGCCCTATGTTCTGCCTCCAGGAATAGACCGTGAGAAATGGTACAGCAGCGGAAATAGTTATATCCAGCTTAATGAACAGTCTATTGAACTCGATGTTGACCAGCTCTCTTCGGGCGATGCACGTGCAATATACCGTTCCACGAGTTATGATCTGCGCTTCTATGGGCACATGAAAATGTTTGTGCACGCAGAACAGAAGTATGTCACCGACATGATGGATGACGACGATTTGGTGTTGTTCATTCGACTTGGCAGTGACTACACTGGCAACTACTATGAGTATGAGATGCCGCTGAAACTCACTCCGTGGGGTACGTCATACGATGATCCATACAGCATTTGGCCCACAGAGAACGATGTGGATATAGACTTGCAGTTGCTAACCGAAATCAAGACGCGCCGCAATACACATATACGTGCAGGCGAGTTGGGCTATTCCCCCTCGCTATTGTATTCTGAGAGAATTGACGGCAAGAAGTATACGGTCTTGGGCAGTCCAAATCTTGGAAAGATAAAGGTGATAATGATCGGTGTCAGAAATCCCAAGAAAGAGACTCTTGATGACGGTAATGATATGTTGCCGAAGTCGGCTATTGTATGGGTCAATGAGCTACGCTTGTCGGATTATATAAACAAAGGCGGATGGGCTGCAATGGCATTGGCACGAACCAGTCTTGCCGATGTCGGCAATCTGTCGCTATATGGTTCTTATCGTACCTCCAATTTCGGCAATCTTGAGGACCCGCTTATAAAGGAAGAATTGGTGAATACATTCAACTTCCAGACAACACTGGATATGGAGTTGGGTAAATTCCTTCCCGAGGAGTGGGGTATGCACATTCCACTTTATCTCGACCATAGCCGCGAGATAGGTAGTCCGGAGTATAATCCATATAATCCTGATGTGTTGTTGTATGACGATTTGGCGACCTATGCAACGGCAGCAGAACGGGACAGTGTGGCTAAAATGACACAGCGGCGTAAGTCGGCGACTAACCTGACCCTCTCAAATGTCAGGAAAAACAGGGTTGGAAAGAGTGCGGCCAAGCCACACTTCTATGATATAGAGAATTTCGCTTTTTCGTACGCCTATAGTCGAGAACGTAATAGCGATGACGAGATAGAGCACTATAACAAGGACCAGCACCGTGGTGGCTTTACCTACAGCTATGCCATGCAGCCTAAGAATATCAAGCCGTTTGAAAAGGTTAAGATGTTCAAGGGCAAAAATTGGAAGATTATCAATGATATCAATTTCTATTATCTACCGAAGAACCTCACTTTTTCTACAGAGATATATCGTGACTTCGAGGAGACTCTATTGCGCAACAAGAGTGAGGCGTTGGTCATTATCAAACCCACATGGTTCAAACAGTTTACATGGCAACGCAACTATGGACTGCAATATGATCTCTCCAAAACCTTGCATATACAATATGGCGCCAATGCAAATGCACGAATTGACGAGCCGATAGGCAGGATAGAGACTCCAACGGCCACCGATTCCATCCTGCAGTCGATATACAGAGGTGGAACCATGCAGAACTTTCAGCAAAATATTACAGCCAGCTACGAACTCCCGATCAACAAGTTGCCATATATGGAATTCCTAAGGATGCCGTTGAGTTATCGTACCACATACAATTATACTGGTACGACACAGGCATTGGCATCGATGGGGTCGACATTGCAGAGTTCGTCCGCGTTGCAGGCATCGGCTCAAGCCAATTTCTCTACGCTTTACAATAAGATACCAATATTCAAAAAAGCCAATGCCCCGGCTGCCAATAATAACCGTAAGCCGCCACAGGTAAAACCCAATAAACAGCAGAAGAAGATGTCGGCCCAGGATTCGGTTGCTATGGCAGACAGCTTGAGACATGCCAAATTCATGAATTTCCTCAAAGAGGCTGGCTATTTTGGATTGAGACTTGTGTCTGGGGTCAAGAATATCAATATCCAGTATAGCAATACCACGGGTTCTCGTATTCCCGGCTATATGGGAGAACCCAAGTATGTGGGGTTGGACCCGCAGAGTTTCTGGACACCGGGTGTGGGATATATACTCGGTTACAATCAAGATATAGTAGAACAACTAAGGGATTATGGCCTCCTCAGTCGCGACACCCTGTTTAATTCAGCCCATGAGATGACGTCCAACCGTGTCATGTCATTGCAGGCTCAGTTGGAACCTATACGCGATTTCAAGATAGATGTTACCGCCACGCAGAACTATGCCAACCGTGAAGAGTATTATTATAAGTATCTCTCTCAATATGATGCCGTGACAGGACCATTGTCGTATGTGAGGATGGGTAATTACACAACAACCACATGGGCTTTTGCAACTGCCTTTGCCGATAATGAGGAGTTATTCCAGCAATTTCTTGATGCCAGGTCTGTAGTGGCAGAGCGACTCGCGGCATCCAATCCTGACCCATATACAGACCAGATGGTGCTTGATACCATGAACGGTCAGTATTATCCTGCTGGATATAGTTCGAATTCGCCCACCGTACTGTTGACATCTTTCCTTGCCACTTATCTCGGCAAAGACCCCAAAACGATGGACTACTCGCCATTCTTGAACTTCCCATTGCCTAACTGGAGTATCAACTATAATGGACTCAATAAGGTGCAGTTTCTGAAGAAATGGTTTACCAATATCACACTTTCACACAAATATTCATCGACCTATACTATCGGTAATTTCTATACTGACGCTGCCTTGTCTGCTTTGGAAGATTACGATTATGGTATGGAGACCGTACTGAATTCGACTGGAGACTATATTCCTCCGTTGAGTATGGATGGCGTTCAAATTACCGAGCAGTTCAGCCCTCTTATCCGCATGTCGGTCAACCTTGTGAATAGTCTGCAGTTCAACTTTGCTATCCAGAAAAACCGCACATTGGCTTTGTCGTTCAGTAACAACCAACTCACAGAAACCACTCGAGACGGCGTCACCCTTGGTGCCGGCTACCGCTTCAAGGATATCGCGTTTGATGTACAGTTTGCCGATAAGACACATCATCTTAAAAGCGACATAGTGCTGCAGCTTAATCTTACGTATAACAACAATATGACCACCCTACGCAAGATCAACAGTTATAATCCAGCCGTTGGTGGTCAGGTTTCGTCTGGTAGTCAGGTGTGGATGGCCGAGTTGAGTGGTGAGTATGCCCTTTCTACCCATCTGACACTTCGCCTTTTTGTGCAGACTAATATCAACCGCCCATATATCATGAATTCTGTTCCCAACTCTACCACCAAGGGTGGCCTTACTATTCGATTCTCCTTCTAATTGTATGTATGCCAATATGAATAACGATTTTGATAACGAAGAACGCCAGTTGGTACTCGACTTTGAGAAAACGGTCCTCAAGGGAGGAGTGCAGTTTTTCGATGTCGACGAGATGGAGGTTATTATAGACTATTATTTCGAGGTTAACGATACAGAATCGCTGGAACGGGCCGTTCGGTATGCCGAAGAGTTATATCCCGACAGCACCACAATTAAACTGCGCCGTGCACATCTCATGATTGCAAAGGAGCAGTTTGAACCGGCTCTCAATATGATTCTGAAACTAAGAGAACAGGAACCTTCAAATACCGATGTGGCTTATTCACTTGGAGTGGCCTACAGCGCTGTCGGCGAAAGCCGTAAGGCAATCAAATGTTTCCTTGAGGCTGCCAATGATGGGTGGCTACTGGGACGTGTCTACGATAATATCGCCGAAGAGTATTTCCGTCTTAGAAACTATGATGAAGCCATACGCTACTATCATCTCGCTCTTGATACCGACTCGTTTGACGACACTACACTGATAAACTATACCGATACTTGTTGTCAGGCGGGCAAGCCCGAGATTGCAGTCGAGTATCTTAAGACTTTTGTCGAGGAACACCCATATAATCGTGATGCGTGGTACTGCATGGGTGTTGCATATCGTGAGATGGAACTGTTTGAGAAGGCATCCGATGCTTTTGAATTTGCCATAGCAATTGATAAGACCTATCTTGATGCCTACTTTGAACTGTCAGAGTGTCAGGAGTTGTCTGGCGCCATTGGTGATGCTGTGGCCACTCTTATGCGTGCTCGTGATTATGCTGCCGACAAAGCCGACATATACCGTCGAGTGGCGTATATCCACGTGAGGCAAGACAATGTAATATCTGCAATGGCATATTTCCGCAAAGCTATTGAAGTCGCTCCCGACGATGCCACATCATATGCTGCGTTGGCGTTGGGCTATGCTACCAGTGGAGACTGCTCGTCGGCCATGCCACTTGTTACCAAAGCCATTCGGCTTTCCCCTGACAACCCTGAGGTGCTGTGCTCGGCTGCTATGGTCTATGATATACAGGGCAATTTCGAGGCTGCTTCCGATGCCTTTGAACGCATGATAATCACAGGCAAATGCACCGAACCTCAGTGTCAACGCTACACCATGTTCCTTTACGACCATGGGGTCTATGATGTCATGATTGATTTTGCCCTTGAATCCCTCGAGATTTACCCGCAGCATCCTTTCTACTCTACATACCTTGCCGCAGCCTATTTCCGTACCAATAGGTACAATAGTGCTGCGCAGCAGATGCCTTTTGTGTCGCCAGGCATGCTTGCTGAGATCTGCCCCGAACTGCTATCACATCCTCGTTTGGGTGCATTGATGCCACCAGAAGAAATGTCAGAATAAAACACCAAAACAACAAATCCATACATGAAAAATAAACGTATATTCATCTTGTTGCTGGCTTTCGTTTTCATAGCCCAGCCTCTCATGTCACAGACCACCTCTGGCGTGGCCGAGGCCGTCGATACCACCAAGTCAGGCTGGGTTGCCGATGTGCTGCATTGGTATGATGCCCACATGAATTACCTTGCTGTCGGGGGGCTTATGACACTTGAGAGTTCTTTCATCCCCTTCCCCTCCGAGGTGGTTATACCTCCTGCTGTCTATGTGGCATCAAACCCGGAAAGTCAGGGAGGAATGAAGATATGGCTTGTGGTGCTCTTTGGCACTCTTGGAGCTCTGCTCGGTGCGCTGATCAACTACTTTCTGTCCATGTGGCTCGGCCGACCTATCATATATGCTTTTGCCGAGAGCCGTTTGGGACATCTGTTGCAACTCTCCAAGGAGAAGATACAGCGGGCCGAAATCTACTTCAACGAGCATGGTAATGTGTCTACTCTAGTTGGACGTTTTATACCGGTCATCCGTCAGCTCATTAGTATCCCGGCGGGTCTCTCCAAGATGAACCTTGGCGCCTTCTGCTTCTTTACTACCATTGGTGCCCTTGCCTGGAATTGTATCTTGGCCCTTCTCGGCTATTTGGCCTACAAGGCTGCCGACCCTTCTGTCATCGAGAAGTATAGCCGTCAGTTGAGCGTTATCATCATAGTCCTGTTTGTGGGAGTGGTGGCGGTGCTCGTCATACGTCATGTTGTCCGTCGTAGGAAACTGCGTCAATAATATAATGCTGATAGCCGCCAATAAACGCTTGTGTTTAGTATATCATCTTTACTGTTATGATTAATTCTGCCGATATACGTTCCCAATTCCCGATTCTCGATACCGAGGTACATGGCCACCGCCTTATCTATCTCGACAATGCTGCCACTACACAAAAGCCGCAGGTGGTAATTGATGCTTTGGACGACTATTATTCGCATCGGAACGCTAATATCCACCGAGGTGCCCACCATTTGGCCGCAGAGGCAACCGAGGCCTATGAGAATGTGCGTCGCGAGGTGCAACGCTTCATAAACGCCCGCCACAGCCACGAAGTGGTATTCACTCGCGGCACTACCGAAAGTATCAATTTGGTGGCCTCCAGTTTCGCTCGCCGTTTCTTTACTGGTACCGACGAGGTGATTGTTTCTGGTATGGAGCACCATTCCAATATTGTGCCGTGGCAACTCCAAGGCGCCACCCTGCGCCCCATTCCATTTAGCGACGAAGGTGTACTTGACCTCGACGCCTATGCTGCTCTCTTTGGCCCCCAAACCCGTTTGGTGGCAGTCAATCATGTCTCCAATACCCTGGGTACAGTCAATCCCGTGGCCGAGATTGTTCGGGTGGCACATGCCCATGGCGTGCCAGTGCTTATCGATGGCGCACAGGCAGTGTCTCACCTCAAGGTCGATGTTCAGGCGCTTGGGTGCGACTTCTACTGCTTCTCGGGGCATAAGATGTATGGCCCTATGGGCATCGGTGTGATGTATGGCCGAGAGGAACTGCTCAACGACATGCCACCGTACCAAGGAGGAGGTGAGATGATAGAGAGCGTAAGTTTTGAGCATACTACCTACAACCGATTGCCGTTCAAGTTTGAGGCTGGCACCCCCTCGGTAGGCGACGTTATTGCACTCGGACGCGCCATAGAGTTTATGCAGCAGACCGGCATTGACAATATCGCTTCGCACGAAGCAGACCTGCTGCACTATGCAACAGAGTCGCTGCACCGCATACCGGGCGTACGCATCTTTGGCACTGCTCCGGGCAAAACCTCTGTGCTTTCGTTCCTTATTGGCCAGGCTCATCCCTACGATGTAGGTACCCTCATAGACCAACTCGGTGTCGCTGTGCGCACCGGGCATCACTGCACACAGCCCGTTATGGATCGCTATGGTATCCCTGGTACCGTGCGTGCCAGCTTCGCCGTCTACAACACCCGCGAAGAGGTGGACCTCTTTATGGCTGCACTGGAACGGATTTTACCTATGTTGCAATAAGTTATGTTGATATCGTTACATATTGAAAACTACGCTCTCATACAGGAGACTACTGTCAGCTTTGGCCCTGGATTTGTGGCTATCACTGGCGAGACTGGTGCGGGTAAGAGTATTATGCTTGGCGCTCTCGGCCTCCTGTTGGGCCAGCGGGCCGATGCTGCTGTCCTTGCCGACAAGCAGAGCAAGTGTGTAGTCGAAGCGCGCTTTGATATTGCTGGCCTCGGCCTTCAGCAGCTGTTTGAAGAAGCCGATGTCGACTACGACGACCAACTCATACTTCGTCGTGAGATACTGCCCTCGGCCAAGAGCCGTGCTTTCGCCAACGACACCCCTGTGCAGTTGCCGTTCCTCCGGCTGCTTGGTCAGCACATTATTGATATCCATTCCCAGCACCAAACCCTCACACTCGCCGATAGTCAGTTCCGTCTTCACTTACTCGATTCCCTTGCCGTTTCGTCGGCCAAGGGGACGGTTAAGTGTGTCGAAGCCTATTCCGCCGCATATAGTAAGTATGTCGCTCTCAAGCATGACCTCGAGGCGCTGACGGCCACCGAAGCTCAGAACCGTCGTGAGCAGGACTATTTGCAGTTCCAGTTCAATGAACTGAGCGCCGCACGTCTCGATGCCGACGAACAGGAAGCCCTTGAGCAAGAGTCGCAGTTGCTTGCCCATGCCGAGGCAGTCCGAGAAGGCCTGTCCATGGCTTCGGCTGCAATCGACGACGACAGCGACACCTCCACACTTTCACGCCTCCGTCAGGCAAAGACGGCCTTGTCGCATATTGCTGCATACCACACTTCTGTCGAGACTCTTCTCTCGCGGCTCGAATCGTCACTAATAGAACTCGGTGATATCAACAGCGAACTCCAGTCCACTGCCGACGGCATCACCTACAGCCCCGAACGGCAACAGGAGGTCGACGACCGTCTGGCTCTCATTTATCGCCTTGAGAAAAAACATGGTGTCGACAGTGTGCAGCAACTCATCTCTTTGCGCGACGACCTCGACACACGCCTGCAGTCTATCGCCACACTCGACAGCCGTATCCACGACCTCATGGAACAGGTCGATGCTGCTTTCGCCGAGCTGCAGTCTGCTGCCGATAGCCTCACTGCGGCGCGCCGAAAAGCAGCCTTGTCGCTTGGCAACGGCATCCTGCCTATTCTCCACGAGTTGGGTATGCCCGAGGCCCGCTTCAGTGTGTCGCTGACCCCTACTGCCACCTATGGCCCACAGGGACACGACGCGGTGGAATTCCTCTTCAACGCCAACCGTGGCGGCGACCTTCGTGATATCTCCAAAGTCGCTTCCGGCGGTGAATTGTCACGCCTCATGCTGGCAGTTAAGAGTATGCTCACATCACGCTCCCTGCTGCCTACTATAATATTCGATGAGATAGATACAGGCGTCAGTGGCGACATTAGCGTCGCCGTAGGACGTATCATGGGCCGCATGGCCGAGCGTATGCAGGTGGTGGCTATTACTCATCTGCCTCAGATAGCGGCACGTGCGTCACAGCATCTCAAAGTCTACAAACAGATTGTCGGCGACCGTACGGTATCGCGTATTCGCGAGCTTACGGCCGACGAGCGTGTTGTCGAAGTGGCCGTTATGCTCAGCTCCGATCCACCCACCCCCGCCGCCATACAGACCGCCAAAGAGCTGATGCAATGAACTACTATCTGGTGGGATATATGTATTGTGGCAAGACCACCTTCGGTCGCAGGCTTGCGGCCGACCGCGGTATGGAATACCTCGACCTCGACCAAGCTTTTGAGGCGCGTTACCATTACACGGTGCCTATGTTCTTCAGTCGCTTTGGCGAGGAGGCTTTCCGCAAATTGGAGACTCAGATGCTTCACACCACCGCCAGCCTCGACAACTACGTCATTGCAACAGGTGGCGGCACCCCATGCCACAGCGGCAATATGGACTTTATTCTACAGCATGGCACCGCCATATATCTCCAGATGTCTGTCGACGCACTCGTGGCGCGTGCCCTTCGTAGCCGCCATCCGCGTCCTCTTATGCATGGTCTTTCCGAACCCGAGATGCGCGCCCGCATCGAGTCACAAATGAAAGAGCGCGAAAGCATTTACCTCCGCGCTCCCATTGTTATTGACGGGCTTGACCCCGTTCTTCCTTAGTATCAGTTCTTGATTACTTTCTGCATTGAGGTCCCCTCCTCGGTCTGCACACGCAGCATATATACTCCGGCAGGCAGGTTGGAGAGGTCGAGTGTGGCATTGTTGGTGGAGACAAGTGTCTTGCCTGTCACATTTATGATATCGACGTGCTTCAGCCCATTCGCTTTGACGGTCAGGCGGCCGTTGGTGGGGTTTGGATAAACGGACACATTGACGCTGCCGGCTTCGGTGATGGAAGTCTGAGGTGTTGCGTCGAGTATGAAGCGCACATTGTTGCGTATGCTCAACAGCTCTCCCTCGATGTCGGAATGGTAGAGAGCGGGGGCATCAAAGGCTGTTTCGTCGCTGTAGTTAATAATGGAGGTGTTGCCACTGGTGGTGTGGGTGGCATAATAACGGCTTGACTCCCAGAAGTCGTTGCTGTCGACCACAACCAAGGCATAGTTATTGCCTCCGGCGACAGACTTCGGTTCGTTAAACCAGATGGTTACCCAGCCTTCCTCTTCGGGGATGGCAAAGCCGCCTTTATAGAGCAACTCCCAACTGACGACTTGGGTCCAATCTGTTTCGTTGGCATATTCGGTTGAGGAAGTAGAAGAAAGGTAGACCTTCACATTGCGGCGCTCAATGTCGGAATCTGTCGAGGTTTTGTAGAACTGGACACCATAGAGTTTGGTGCCGTTGCCACCAAGCTCGGCGTTGGTGAACAGCTGCTCGGAGATGGAGTTGTTGTAGAATATGGTGTTGGGAAGGTAGTTGCTGCTGTTTTCTGAGGTGTAGGAACCATCGCCAATCTCTATGTGAGGCAGCTCGGTTTCCGACGTGCTGGTGGTGAAGAAGCGGATGTTGGGGCGATAGCTGGATGGGTTGCCTTCAACGCTGCCGAAGTTGGTGCCGTCATAGGGATCGTTGTCGTTTCTGGCATATAGGCATTTGTCGTCCGAAGTGGTAGAACAGTAGAACTTGTGATTCGAATTCAGGTCTTCTCCATCCACCTCGTCGTCGATGTCGTCGATAACTGTGATGATGACGTTACTGGTGCCGTTGTAGATGAAATAATCGTCGAGGGTGATAGTGGTCCACTCATCACGGTCCGATACATAGAATTCGCCGTCATAGTAGAGGGTGCCGCCGTTGCCGTTGTTGTTCCAGTCGTTATCCGAGTTGAAGGAACTTCTGCTCGTCATCGTCATGTAGACTTTCATGTGGTGGAGCTGTGCGGGGACGGCTTCCGACACATTCTGATGCCATGCTATGGCATGAATTTTCACGGCTTGGTTTCCCATGTCTTCAGGAGTGTAAATCATCTGGCTTACACTGTGGCGCCAGTAGGTGTCGAAGGGGTTTCCCCTTTCCAAATCAGTGCCGGTACCAATAGTCAGGTACTGGGCTTGTGCGAAACCGCCGAAGAGCAGCATTGCTGCAACAAATAAAAAATAATGTTGTTTCATAGTAGTTGATTTTTGAAGTTAAATGTTTTTTTACAGTTTCGTGACCGCAAAGATACGATATAAAGTCCTTTTTTGCAACTTTTTTTTATTGACTGCAGTGTATGTTGTTGAGATACAGCAATGTATAGGTGTTGGTGTTCATAAAACAAGCCGCGATGCAACGGCATATATACTGCTGTTGCATCGCGGTTTGTCGGCTGTTTGCCCCAATGTCGCGGGGTCAATATTCAAACGAACTGCCACCCAGAAACTCGCGCATGATCGAGTTGTAGGGTATGTATTTGGCCTCGATGGGTTCTATGAGCTCCGAGAAGGTAAGCAACTGCTGTGCTATCGAGTATTCTTCGCAGTTCTCCGGCACCTGCTTCAGCAGTGGCTCTGCATAGACTTTCAGCACGCCAAGCTCGTATAGCAGGGCCGAGTTGAACATCACGTTGGCATTCTCCTGATAGGGGAATATGTGCAGGCGTTCGCCACGTACCACCTCGGGCCAGCGGTGCAGGGTCTCGTAGGCATCCCAGCCACGGAAGTTGTTGTCCCTCACAATGCGGCGCACCAAGCGGTTGTCGGTGCCGTGTATGATGTTCTGCCCGTCGATGGCCAGCTGGGTGAGGGCCGACACATATACCTTGAACTTCAGCGACTCCTCGATTTCGGCTGTGAGTTTGGGGTTCAGCGCATGTATGCCTTCCACCACCAGTAGGCTGCGGGGACCCAGCTTCAGGGTCTTGCCGCTGTAGTAAGGCTCGCCGCGCTTGAAATCGTATGTGGGTATCTTCACCTCTTCGCCACGGAAGAGAGCCTTCATGTGCTCGTTGAGCAGTGGTATGTCGAGCGCTTCTACACATTCGAAGTCGTACTCGCCGTTGGGCAGCTTCGGTGTGCGTTCGCGTCCGAGGAAGTAGTCGTCGAGCGAGAGCTGGTTCACGTCGTAGCCCAGCACGCTGAGCTGCACGCTCAGACGGCGGCACGAAGTGGTCTTGCCCGAGCTGCTCGGTCCGGCCAGCAACACCATGCGGGCACCGCTCTGACTCACCTGCTCGGCAATCTCGGCATACTTCTTCTCGTGCAGTGCCTCGGCCAGGTGCACCAGATGCTGGGCACCTTTGTCGCGCACTATGCGGTTGTAGTCGCTCACCGTGGGAGTGTGAAGCAGGTCCACCCACTGGTGGTGCTCACGGAAGATGGCGAAGAGCTTCGGGGTGGGGGCGAAGAGCGAGAGCTTGTCGGGGTGCTCGGTGTCGGCGCACTGCAATAGGTAGCCTTCCTCGAAGGTGCGGAAGTCCCATGTGGTGATGCAACCCGTCGAGGGCGCCAGCTTGCCGTTGATCTTGTGGACCGTGTCGCCAAGGAAGTTCATCTCTATATACAACTGCTTCAGGCTCTGCAGCAGCTCCATGGTCTTGGGCATGTGGCGCGGACTGATGAGCTCGATGGCGTCGCTCATCAGCATGGTCTTGGCGGTGAAGGGGATGTCCAACTCCTGCAGTTCAATCATGCGTTCGCGCACCGCACGGCACACCTCCATCTGCTCGGGCAGTTCGAAGCCCTCCACAGCCGACGTGATGCGGCAGTAGAACCCGTTCTGCAGCGAGTGCTCGATGCTCAGCACCGCCTTGGGATAGCAGTCGTGCACGGCAGTGTAGAGCATAAAACACAACGAGTTGCGGTACAGGCGGAAACCCTGCCGGTCGGTGATGTCGATCAGCCGTATCACCTTGGGGTTGTATATGCGATATTGCAGGGGCTCCACCTTGTTGTTTACCAAGGCGCCCAGCACTGGCCATCGCAAGGGTTCGCCGTCGGCGGCGCGCCGCTTGGTATACTCTTCGGCCAACTCGGCCACACGGGTGCCCTGCGGCACCATCTTCCGCTCGCCGGTGTTGGCAAGCACTATCTCTACATTGGTCATGTGTTTTATCTCTATTGTGTTAGTTTATTCTTCTTATGCCCCTGCGGGGCGTCGTTGTTGCCGTCGTTGTTGTACGGGGGCGCTGCCCCTGCCTATGTTCTTAATGCCCCTTCAGGGCATCGTTTTGTTTGTTATATCTATTGTGTAATTTGGTAATAACTGCACTAAAACCACTATGGTCGCTGCGTTACGCCCCTGTAGGGGGCAGAAGAACTTAGGCGGGGGCAACGCCCCCGTATGGGATTATCAATTTCCCTACGCCCCGCAGGGGCATGAGAAAATTCAAATGTACCTCTCGTCATAACTCATCCCATTTTTCTCTAAAAACTCTTTCATTTCTTCCCGCAATGTCTTGTGACGGTGATGCTCCTGCTGGTTCGCTATGTAGTTTACGACTTTATCCTTATTGGCATAGCTGACGGAAAATGCTCCATAGCCGTCCTGCCATACGAAGCGGGCGTATCGTGCATCGACCCCTTTGATCCATTTGCTACACCCTTTCTTGATATACATTATAAAATCTGACAGCGTTTGGGTCTTGGGGAGTGTGGTGAGTATGTGTATATGGTCGGGCCTGCCACCGATGGCATAAGGAATGCCGCCTAACCCACGGACCTCACCGCCGATGTACTCGAACACCCTAGGTAGGTGTTCCTCGAGTATGGTGGGTGCATCGGTTTTTACGTGGAAGGTTAAGTGTATCAGTATTTGGGCAAAGCTGTCGGCCATGAGTGTTGTTTCCTAATGCCCCTGCGGGGCGTCGGTTGTGGTGTTGTCGTCGTCGTACGGGGGCGCTGCCCCCGCCTATGTTCTTGTGCCCCTGCGGGGCACTATCCCTGTCTGGGCTCAAGAACCCAGACAGGGTGCCATTTTCTCATCTTACGAAGCCATCGTCTCCTCGATTTCGGCTACGGTCTTGGGTATCGGCTTGCCGAGGATGCGGCTGCCGGTCTCGGTGACCAGCACGTCGTCCTCGATGCGGATACCGCCGAAGTCTTTCCACTTCTCCAGCTCGTCGAAGTCGACAAAGTCCTTGCAGGTGCCTTCGGCGTGCCACTTGTCGATGAGGGCGGGGATGAAGTAGCAGCCGGGTTCGTCGGTGATGACGAAGCCGGGTTGCAGGCGGCGGCCGCAGCGCAGGCTGCCGAGGCCGAACTGCTCGCTGGGACGTGTCTCTTCGTCGTAGCCCACGTTGATCTGGCCGTAGTTCTCCATGTCGTGCACGTCGAGGCCCATCATGTGGCCCAGGCCGTGGGGCATGAGCAGACTGTGGGCACCGGCGGCCACGATGTCGTCGACCGAGCCTTTGAGGATGCCGAGGCTGCGGTAGCCTTCGGCCAGTTTGCGGCTGGCGGCGGTGTGGACCTCCTTGTAGGTGATGCCTGGGCGGGTGACGCGGGCCGCCTCGAGCTGGGCCGAGAGCACTATCTCGTATATGGCTTTCTGGCGTTCGTTGAATTTGCCGCCCACAGGCACCGAGCGGGTGATGTCGGAGCAATAGTTCATGGGGGTCTCGCAGCCGGCGTCCATCACCAGCATGCGGCCCACTTCGAGGCGGTTGTTGTGGCCGTGGTTGTGGAGGGTCTCGCCGTGGACGGTCATGATGACGGGGAAACTCACGGGGCCGTTGCCTTTCCAGGCTTCGCCCTCCATGAAGCCCGCCAGCTCGTATTCGTAGCGACCCGGCATGGCCATCTTCATGGCGCCTACGTGCATGTTGTAGGCGGTGGCGATGGCTTTCTCTATCTCCTCAATCTCCTCGGCACTCTTTATCATGCGCTGCTTGACGCAGGCCAGGATGAGTTCTTTGGAGGCGTGGCGGTCCACCGTCGAGTATTTCAGGCCTATGAGCTCGGCCAGGTCGGCACGTATGTCGGCGCGGTAGGGGGGGAGGTAGAGGGGCATCGGGGTGTCGCAGGTGGGCGAACGCAGCACGGCTATCATGTCGTGCAGCGCCTTGAGAGTGCCGGTGTTCTCCACGCCCACGCTGGCCGCCAGCTCCTTGACCGAAGGCAGCGGACCCGTCCAGATGATGTCGTCGATGTCGTAGTCGTTGGCGAAGATATAGTCTTTGCCCGTCTCGCAGTCTATCACGCCCACCAGGTCTTCGCGCTGCAGGCCGAAGAAGTAGAGGAAGGTGCTGTCCTGACGGAACCAGTAGGTATTGTCCTTGTAGTTGCAGGGTGCCTCGTGGTTGCCGGGAATGATGATAAGGCCGTGGCCCATGTCTTTGCGCAGCTGTTCGCGGCGCGCAATGTAAGTCTCTTTGCTGAACATATTCTATTGGGTTTTATTTTCGTGCCCACTATTAACGGGGCATGCGCCCGAAATATTGTGCCACCCCATCTAAAAACTTAATAACTCTTAATTCATAACTTAAAACTCAAAACTCACCTCCGCCCTCCAAATTCCGGCCGCAAAACTTGTTAAACACCCAGCATAAACGACGAGTATACAATTTATCAAAAACCTATCAAAAACCACTTATCTCTTACTTTTTTAGACGATGGTAAAGTGAAGAGTAGGAGTTGAGTAGTAGATGAGTAAGAGATGGTCCTTTTTTGTGGTTGATTTTCAGTGGAATAGGTGTAGTGGTATTGTCTTTTGTATAATTGCCTGGTTATCAGGTAGTGCTTGGAAATTTTAACATTTGACTGGAGGGCAGTCAGGACTGCTTTTGGGGGTGGGGAAGAGGGGAGTGGGGGACCGTTCCGGGGTGTCGAAATGTGGCACCGAAAAGTGTGTGGTTGCGAGGGACGGATTTTCATAACAAATGTTAAAACATTCGATTTGCATGGCGGATGACAAGATGAGTGCTGGTGATGGAATGGCGGCCTGCAAGGTTAAAAAAGTTTAAAATCGCGCGTATGTGCGAAAAAATAATGTGTGAAAGGAATAAAGTCGTATATTTGCACAATACGTTCAAAACCGAAAAATCTGTAAACGATATATTATTAACCATTTAAACAAAACCACTATGCTAAAGTTTTTACGTACTTTGACCATGTTGGCGCTCATGCTTGTGCCAGTGGTCTCGCAAGGACAAGTAGAGGTTACAGTCGGAAGCCTGGATGGGGCTACAGCCAACACCTACCTCCCGATGAATTCGCTCTACAACTATTCCTACACCCAGCAGATCTACACTGCCGAGGAGATTGGAATGAGTGGCACCATCAACTCCATCACCGTGTGGATGTATGGCAACACCGACCTCTATGAAATGCCGATGACCATCTTTATGATGGAAGTCGACAAGGAGGCTTTCTCGGGCAACACCGACTGGGTGACTGTGACCGAGGCCGATATCGTATATACCGGCTCGGTGACCGTCCACAACACCACGGCCGAAGCCTACACCTTCGAACTCACCACGCCGTTTGTCTACACCGGCACGAGCAACCTGCTGATTGCTGTCAACAACACCACCGGCTCGTGGAAAAGCGGCTTGAACGGTATGGTGTTCGGCACCAGCGGCGATCCCGTCAGAGCAATCTATGCCCGTCAGGACGGTGGCGCCTACAACCCCTACAACCCCACTTTCTCTGCTAATAGCACCACCTACCAGAGAAATGTCATTACCTTCGACATCAATCCTGGTGAGATTACCTGCACCAAGCCTTACGACCTTGACAGCTCCGATGTGACCTACGACGGCTTCGTCCTCTCTTGGAGCGACACCAACGACGAAGGCACCACCTTCACCATCAACGAGATGGTCAATGGCGAAGAGGTCCTGGTTGCCACCGGCATCGAGGGCACCTCTTACACCTTCACCGGCCTTGCCGCCAACAGCCAGCACACCTACAAGCTCTATGCCAACTGCGATGTTGAAGACCAGAGCTATGCTGCTACCTTTACCATCAAGACCCCCTGCGGCCCCATGAGCCTGCCCTATACTGAGGACTTCGAGGGTATCGCCCAGAATGGCGCATGGCCCGATTGCTGGAACCTCATTCTCTCCCACAACACAGACCCATCGGCCAACTATGTGAACAACCATACTACTGGTGGTCAGTATTCGATGTATATCAGCACTGGCTACAACGACTCCAACATGTTTGCCACCGCTGCTGTGCCCCTGGCCGGCAACAACATCTATGTCAAGTTCTGGGTGCGTCTTTCTTCAAATTCCTACTATAACTCGTGGGTTCAGGCGGGTGTCATGACCGACCTCGAGGACCCCAGCACCTTCATCCCTCTGGCTACCGTCAACTCCAATCGTGGTTCCTGGCAGCAGGTTGAGTTCACCACTGCCGACCTCGACGAGGATGCCACCTACTATGTGGCCTGGCTCGGCTATACCGGTACAACTGGCGATTATTATTCCAGCTCTGTCGACGATATCTACATCGATGAGATTCCCGACTGCATGCACGTGACCGGCCTCGCCGGCACCAGTACCAGCAACAGCATCACCCTCAACTGGGGTGCCAGTGCCAACGAGGACGCTCTCTTCAATATCTACAAGGCTGTCAACGTCACCGAAGAGGACGGGCAGGGCGGCACCACCACCACCACCGTGTATGAGGTCGTGGCCGCCGGTGTCGACACCAATACCTACACCGTCACCGACCTCAATGACGACACCAACTATGTGCTTGGTGTTTCGGTGCAGTGTGGCGAGGTCGAGACCGACACCATCTTCGTCACCGTCCGCACCCTCAGCGCTGCCAATGCCATCACTGCCTTCAATGCCACCGGCGCCATGGTGCGCGGCGACTTGGAGTTCGATGCCGAGGCCCACACCGCTGTGGTGCCTGTGTGGTATGCCACCACCTTGAACAACCTGACCCTGAGCTGGACCATCAGCGCCGGTGCCGCCTTTGCCGTCGACACTGCCGATGACGGTTCCTTCACCTGCATCGTCAATACCAGTACTCTGAAGAACTACCTCCGCGTGAATGTGCCGACGACTGTCCGCCTCTATGCCGAGGACCGCAATGTTTACACCGACTACACCTTGCTTCTCCAGAGCGAGGAGTGCGTGGCTGACCGCAACCTGACTTTCTCGGCCGAGCGTATACGCCTCACCGCCATGTGGCAGAACCCCGATACCCTCGTCACCGTCCACAACATCATCTGCAGCCCTGTGGCACTTGACGCCGAGGCTTTGGCTACCGCCGAGTACATCACCGTCGAGGATACCATGGCCTACACCTTCGAGGGTCTGGAGCGCAACACCCAGTACTATGTCTATGTGAAGAGCGCCTGCGCCACCGAGTGGGTCAGCGGTACAGTCACCACCCGCGCACTTGGCGCAGACCTTGAGGTTGTCGTTGCCGACGGCACCACCACCAACGGATATGTGCCCGTATATGGCTTATATGCAGACAACTACCAGAAGTCTCACTTTGTGTATCCTGCCAGCCAACTGACCGAGCTCAACGGCCAGGCTATTCCTCAGATGACCTTCTACCTGTCTTCGCCCGCTACTGTCGCTTGGACCGGCAACTTCAAAGTCTATGTCGGCGAGGTCGATTACACCACCATCAGCGCCTATGCCGATGTGACCACCCTTACCGAGGTCTACAGCGGCACCCTCGATGCCACTGGCTCGACCATGACAATCACGTTCAACGCACCTTACGCCTACAATGGTGGCAACCTGCTGGTCGCTTTTGAAGAAGATGTGAAAGGTAACTACAAGAGTGCCTCCTTCTATGGCGTAACTGCCAACGGCGCCTCTGTCCAGGGCTACAGCTACAGTAGTCTTTCCGGTGTCAGTGCCTCCCAGCGCAACTTCCTGCCGAAGTTCAGCACCTCCATCAGCATGCCCGTCGACGCCTGCCCGCAGGTGACCGAGATTGCTACCGACAGCATCAGCCACGACTTTGCCGCCATCAGCTGGACCTCTGCCGATGCCGACTACTGCGTGGGCAACCAGATTGTTGTCAGCAGCGAGATGATTGAGGACTTCGAGGGTGTGGAGCCCGTCGAGCTCGAGGCTACCGCCACCAGCTACAATGCCACCGGCCTTCTCGCCGACCACGACTACTACATTTATATTAAGACCCTCTGCAACGGCGAGGCTCACGACGAAGGCACCAGTGGCTGGGCCACCTACACCTTCCACACCTATCCTTCCTGCCGCGTGGCCGACCAGCTCAGCGCTGAGATCACCGGCAAGCACACCGCCACCATCAGCTGGGTCAACAACGGCGCCGCTGTCGGCCAGGCCGACAACTTCGACGTGTTGGTCAGCACCATCCTCTACAACGAAGAGGAGATGCTCGTTGCCAACCCCTCCTACACCGGCGTTGCCGCTACCTCGCTCGACCTGATCGACCTTATGAGCGACACCACCTACTACTTCTATGTGCGCAATGTGAACGAGGAACTTGAGTGCACCGCCGCCTGGAGCGAACCCTTTGCTTTCCACACCGTCGAGGCTATGCCCGCTCCCGCCATTGTCGAGGTTAGCTATATTGCCCACAATGCCATGACCGCTAACTGGATGCGTAACGATGCCGAGTTTGCCAACGAGACCAGCTGGCGCGTCGCCATCGCCCTCCACGGCGAGGAACCCACCGACTGGACTATCGTCAACGACTATGTCATGAACGGTGATGCCGTCATCGGCAGCTATGCATTCCTCGGCCTTACCCCCGAGACTGCTTACGACGTCTATGTGGCCCCCTACGACACTGAGAGTGAGACTGTCGGTGAAGTCTATATGGTCGACAGTGTTGTTACCAATGCTTTCCCGCCGGCTTGCCATTTGACCGAGGCCGAGTCCTATACCAGCAACAGTTACCTGCCTGTCTACGGTTACTATGCTGATGCTGACCAGGTGAACCAGATGCTCTATCCCGCCAGTATGCTCTCCGATATCGCCGGCAAGAGCATTACCTCGATGCACTACTATGTGGAGAGCGGTAGCAGCAATGGCTGGGACAATCCGACCATCACCGTGAAGCTGGCTGAGGTTGAGGCCGCTACTCTTGGAGGAGCCCTTATGACCGACGTTGAGCAGACTACCGTGTTTACTGGCACTGTGACCGCCACTGTTGAAGACGGTATGGTCATCACCTTCGCCGAGCCTTATGTCTACAACGGCGGCAACCTGCTGGTCGAGTTCGATCTTGCTACCGAGGATGGCTACTCCTCGTGTGCCTTCTACGCTTTCGCTTCGGAGAATGCCAGTGTGTACACCTATAATGGAAATGTTATCGGCCAGAACTACCTGCCCGCTGTCGACTTCTGCTACCTCCGCGAGAGCACTTGCCTCGATGTCAACAATGTGTTTGTCGGCGGTATTACCTCCAACAGTGCCGAGCTCAACTGGTATCCCGGCAATGAGGAGAACACCTGGCAGTACTTCGTGACCAACAATCAGGAGGAGCTCACCGAAGCGATTGTCGAGGCTGGTGCCATCACCTTGAACGACACCCCCGAGCTCGTGCTTACCAACCTTGAGCGCGACACCACCTACTACTTTGTCGTCCGTGCTGTCTGCTCCGACGAGGAGAGCAGCGACTGGCGTGTCTTCTCCTTCAGAACCGAGTTCGAACTGTACGACTTCAATGTCAACGTCGAGGTCGAGGCCGACCATGGCACCGTTGAGGGCGCCGGCCACTACACCGAGGGTGAGACTGCTACCCTGACCGCCATCCCCGCCGAGGGTTACTACTTCGTGGGCTGGAGCAACGGCGACGAGATTGTCAGCGAGGAGAACCCCTATGAGTTCGTTGTCAACGAGGACGTCGACCTCGAGGCCGTCTTCGCCATCTACACCTACACTATGACCGTCACCGCCAACGACGAAGAGATGGGTAGCGTCGAGGGTATGCCCGAGACCGAGACCATTGACTATGGCACCGAGGTCATCCTGACCGCCGTCGCCAACGAGGGTTACCGCTTCGTCAACTGGAGCAACGAGTTGACCGAGGAGACCATCACCGTGGTTGTCACCAGCGACACCGCTCTGGTTGCCAACTTCGAGGCCATCCCGACCTATACCGTCACCGTGGTTGCCACCGAGGGCGGCAGCGTCACCAACGCCGGTGAGAACACCGTCTACGAGGGTGAGACCTTTACCGCCACCGCCACCGCCGACGAGGGTTACCACTTCGTGGGCTGGAGCAATGGCGATACCTCCGCTACCGTAACCATCACCGTCACTGCCAGCATCACCCTTACCGCCACCTTCGAGGCCGACCCGCAGCCTGTCAACTATACCATCACCGTCGAATATGACGAGAACATGGGTACTGTGAACGGTGCCGGTACTTATCAGGAAGGCGCGACCGTCACCCTGACCGCCACCCCGAATGCCGGTTACGAGTTTGTGGGTTGGAGCAACGGCGAGACTTCGACTACCATCACCTTCGTTGCCACTCAGGATATCACCCTCACCGCCACCTTCGGCCTGGTCGGTATCAATGATGTCGACATGGACAATGTCAGCATCTACAGTGTCGACAGCAAGATTGTGGTCCGCGGTGCCGAGGGCAACAGCGTGTATGTCTTCGATGTCAACGGCCGTATGCTGAACCGCGTCAACAATGCCTCCGACATGGTCGAGTTCCGTATGGAGCAGACCGGTGTTTATCTGGTCAAGGTTGGCAACGCCGCCGCCAAGCGCGTCGTCGTGGTCCGCTAAGCGACTGTAACACTACTATCCCAGAGCGGGGCACCTATTCGGGCGCCCCGCTCTTCTTTTTTCTACTTTTTTTTCTGCCGCTGTATAATAAAAGTACGGGGAGTGCGTTACAATAAAACATCTATAAAATTAACATATATATACCATGAATCAAGAACAACTCAAGTTCAACCCCAACCCTTTGGTGACCTTCCTGCAGAAGCCCATGTGCGAGTTCACCAAAGAAGATATCCTCAAGGTCATCGAGGAATTCCAGATAGAGATGATCAACTTCCGCTATATGGCTGACGACGGCAAGCTTCACACCCTTAATTTCGTCATCCAGAGCCTGGCCCATGCCGATGAGGTGCTCACCAGCGGCGAGCGTGTGGACGGCAGTTCCCTCTTCCCCTACATCGAGGCTGGCAATAGCGACCTCTATGTCATCCCGCGTTTCCGTACCGCTTTCCTCGACCCCTTCACCGAGGTGCCTACCCTCGACCTGCTCTGTTCCTTCTACAATAAAGACGGCGAACCGTTCGCCATGGCACCGGAATACACCCTGGCCAAGGCCGGTCGCGCTTTCCGCGAGGCTACAGGCGGCATGGAGTTCGAGGTGATGGGCGAGCTGGAGTATTATGCCATCGCCCCGAAAGAGGACGACTATATGCCGGAAGACCAGCATGGCTACCATGTCTCTATGCCCTACTGCAAGTTCGAGGAATTCCGCACCGAGGCAATGCGCATGATTGCTGCTGCCGGTGGCGAGATAAAGTACGGACACAGCGAGGTGGGTAACTTCACCCATGGCGACCTCATGTATGAGCAGAACGAGATAGAGTTCCTGCCCACGCATCTGGAGCAGGCTGCCGACCAGCTGGTCATAGCCAAGTGGATGATGCGTGAGCTTGGTTACAAATATGGCATCACCATTACTTTTGCGCCGAAGATTACCGTCGGCAAGGCCGGTAGCGGTATGCACGTCCATACCCGTGTCAGCCTCGATGGCAAGAATATGTATGTCAATGAGAACGGCCTTACAGAGGTGGCCCACAAGACCATGGCTGGCATACTCTCCCTCGCCGGTTCTCTGACTGCATTCGGCAACACTAACCCCACCAGCTATTTCCGTCTGGTGCCTCATCAGGAGGCCCCCACCAACATCTGCTGGGGCGACCGCAACCGCAGTGCCATGGTGCGTGTGCCGCTGGGCTGGAACAAGGCTTCAGGCAACATGATGGCCCATTGCAACCCATTGGAGAAAAACGAACAGGTGGACTTCAGTTACAAGCAGACCATCGAACTCCGCACCCCCGACGGTTCGGCCAATGTATACCTTCTGCTGGCCGGCATGACTGTGGCCGCCCGTCACGGTTTCGAGATGGAGAATGCTGTGCAGTATGCCAAGGATCGCTATGTCAGTGTCAACATCTTTGAGCATGAAGATGTCCTCAACCGGCTCGACGTTCTGCCCGACAGTTGCGCCGCCAGTGCCGACTTGCTTGAGCGCGACCGAGCCATATATGAGCAGGACGGTATCTTCGCACCGCAACTTATCGACGGTATCCTCAAGCAACTCCGTGCTTTCAACGACCGCACCCTCCGCGCCGAGATTGGCAAGGACAGCGAGAAGACCCTCGCCTTGGTGGAACGCTTCATCCACTGTGGCTGATGAATAAAGTAGCGTTGCTTATCGGCGGCAACCAGGGCGACCGCCGTGCAATGATAGAACAGGCGACCGTGCTGATACAAGACCGTATCGGCACGGTTGTCGCTGTTTCGGGTATCTATGAGACCGAGCCCTGGGGCACCTTCGAGACCCAGGCTGGGGAGACGGCGGTGGCAAGTTTCTTTAATAGGGCCTTGCTTGTCGAGACTCCGCTTGATGCCCACTCCATCCTCCGCTCAGCACTCGATATTGAAGCGGTTTTGGGCCGTGTGAGACCTTCGCATGCTGGCGGAGTCGGCAACAGACTCTACCATTCGCGACCGATGGATATAGACTTGATCTTTTTCAACGAAGACGTCATAGACACTCCCGATCTGCATATTCCCCATCCACGTATGCACCTGCGCCGCTTTGTGCTCGAGCCGCTTGCGGAGATAATGCCCGATTATCGTCATCCGCTGCTGGGGTTGACGGTAAAACAGATGCTCGACACACTATAACAAATATCTTCTGCGTTATATAACGATTATGAGACAACGTATAATATTGCTCCTGGCCGTTCTGCTGCTTCCGTTTGTCTTGGCGGCGCAGCCCAAGAGCGTAACAGTCAGTGGCACCGTCACCGACCAAGCCACCGGAGAGACCCTCATCGGTGCTACCGTGCTCGATACACGTAGCGGCAAAGGCACCGTCACCAATCTCTATGGCCATTATTCACTCACTTTACGGGGTGATTCCGCTTCGCTAAAGGTGTCGTTTGTGGGCTATGAACCGCAGTTCTTCTCGATAGGACTGGGCCGTCACCGCGAGCTTAACGTGCGTCTGAGCCAAAGCCTCACCCTTGACGAGGTGGTCATCACCGCAGAGCGCACCGGCGACACCCGCTCGTCGCAGATGAGCGCCCTCGAAATGCCTATAGAAAAACTGAAGTCGGTACCTGTCCTCTTCGGCGAGGCCGATATTATCAAGGCATTGCAGTTGATGCCCGGAGTGCAGAGCGGCAGCGAAGGCAATAGCGGCATGTATGTGCGTGGCGGCGGTCCGGACGAGAATCTCTTCCTGCTCGACGGTGTGCCGCTGTATAATGTGAGCCATCTTGGCGGATTTTTCTCGGCCTTCAACACCGACGCCATTAAGAATGTGACCCTCTACAAGGGCAGTTTCCCCGCCCGCTTCGGCGGTCGTCTGAGTGCTGTGCTCGATGTGACCCAGAATAATGGCAACGACAAGGAGATACATGGCAACGCCTCGATTGGCCTCATCGCGGCCAAGTTCAACCTGGAAGGCCCCATCATCAAAGAGCGTACCACTTTCAGTATCTCGGCCCGCCGCACCTATGCCGAGCTGTTTGTGATACCCACTATCATGTGGATCAACGACCTTGGCAACGACGAGCCTGCCCCCGACGTGGCCAGCAACGCCAAGTTCAATGCGGGTTATTGGTTCTACGACCTTAATACTAAGCTGACCCACAAGTTTAGCGACAAGAGCCGCCTATATGCCAGTTTCTATAGCGGCGATGACAAGGTTTACGGCAAGATACACACCGTCACCTCCCTCAGCGAGGACATGAACCTCGGTTTTGAGAACCGCTGGGGCAACATGATTGGCGCGTTGCGGTGGAACTACGAACTCACCCCTAAGCTCTTCTTCAATGCATCTGCTTTCTACACGCAATACAACAACAAGTTGGTCGGCAATATCGAGAAAGCCATCGGCCCCAACGACCCGCAGCCTTCAACCATTGAGGGCGACTATCGTTCCGGCATACGGGAGGCTACCGGACGTCTCGACTTCGACTACACCCCCAATCCCGACCACAACGTCAAGTTCGGAGCTTACTTCACCCGCCACTGGTTCCAGCCCGAGGTGGCACAAGGCAGCGTCGACTATTACGACAGCATACAGATGAACGGCGCTTTCCAGATGGACAGCACCATCTTTTCCGGGGTTATCCCTGCCAACGAGATGGTGGCTTTTATCGAGGACGATTGGTCTATAACCGATGCCGTCAAGATAAACTACGGCCTCCACGCCAGCGGCTTTCAGGTGCAGAACTCGTTCTATCCCTCGCTCCAGCCGCGCGTATCGGGCCGCATCATGCTCACCGACGACCTTTCGCTGAAGGCTGGCTACGCTTGGATGAAGCAGTATGTGCACCTGCTCAGCACCACCGGCATTACCCTGCCCACCGACCTCTGGGTGCCTGTCACCGACAAGGTGAAGCCCATGGAGAGCCATCAGGTGGCCGGCGGCATCTTCTACACCCGTTCCGGCATCGCCGATTTCTCGGTCGAAGCCTACTACAAACGCATGGACAACATCATTGAGTATCGCGACGGAGCCACTTTCTTCGGCTCGAGCGAGGAGTGGGAGAACCTCGTCTATGCCGGCCGTGGATGGAGCTACGGCGTGGAATTCCTGGTACAGCGTGAAATCGGCAAGCTCACCGGCTGGCTGGGCTACACCTGGAGCCGCACCATGCGCCAGTTCGACCGCGAGGGACAGGTGATAAACAACGGCGCCCCCTTCCCTGCAAAATATGACCGCCGGCACGACCTCAGCATCGTACTTAGTTATAAATTCAACGACCGCATCGATGTCAGCGCCACGTGGGTCTTCTCCACCGGCAACACCGCCACCCTCAGTTTCCAGCGCTACCCCGAAGCCAGCGAGGACCCCGACGACTACAACCAGCCCGCCAATGGCTACGGCCTGGGCTCGCTCTCATACATGGAGGGCCGCAACAACTACCGTATGCCCAACTACCACCGCCTCGACCTCGGTGTCAATTTCCACCGTGTCTTCAAGACCGGCAACTCGCGCTTCGGCTTCAAACCCCGCCGCACTATCAACGTCAGTGTCTACAACGCCTATAACCGCCAGAACCCCTACATGATATACCAGAGCGCCACCAACAGCTACAACGGTTATCCCTCGGCCTTGATGCAGCTCAGCATCTTCCCGATACTGCCTTCGGTGGCTTACACCCTCTATTTTTGATACGCAATAATGAATAATTTATGAAGAAGATAGCCAACATATTTCTTTTGACAATAGCGGTTGCCTTCGCCTCTTGCGAGAAAGTGCTCGACATCGACGAGCCTGCCAACCGTCAGCTGGTGCTCAACGGGGTGCCCGCCGCAGGCAAGCGTGCCTTCGTCAACTTCGCCTACACCCGCTTTTTCCTTGACCCCAGCAACGACCATCCCGTCGACGGAGCCTCGCTTACCCTTACCGTCAACGGTGTGCCGATGTTGCCCGACTCGGTGTCGCACTGCAATTACTTCTTCCCCCACACCTTTGCCGAGGACGACAGCCTCAGCATCGATATCTTTGCCGGCGCCCACACCATCCATGCCGAGACCTATGTGCCGCTCTATCCCGCCATCGACAATTTCCGTGTGCAGCACTTCGAAAGCCCTTCCTTCAACTTCATGCTGGCCACCTTCAACCTTGCCGACCACGCCGACCGTGCCGAGTACTACAACGTCGTGGTGCAGGAGCGCGACAGTGGTCTCCGCTACAACGAGTGGACTGCCTCCTACGATACCGTCGACACCATCTCCTCCACCTACTTCCTTGTGCCTAACAACGGCGCCATCACCTCGTCCGACGTGTGTCCTTTCATACCCCTCGGCGGCTATCTCTACTCGCGCATCATGTTCCTCGACCGCAACATCGACGGCCAGAACTATCCCATAGAACTCTACATCATGCAGCTTGTAGACACCAACGAGCTTGTCGACTCGGTCCATACCTTCAAACACGAATATCTCATCGACATCGAGTCTGTGACGCCCGCCCGCTTCCGTTACATGCTCAGCGCCGCCTCGCAGAACAGCATGACGTCGTTCTTCGCCGAGCAGGGCCAGGCCTATTCCAACGTCCTTGTCGACGGTGGTACCGGCCTCGGCATCTTTGCCGGCAGCGCCCGCCGCAGCTATCGCTTCGATGCCGACACCATTGGCTCGCAGCCCGTACCCGTCGGCCTCCCGTTCGACCTGCAGAAACTGAAAAAACGGCCTTGAAACGCTTCTTGTCGGACTACGTCTGTAACCGGCTCGTTTCCAGCCTTTAGACCTACCATCGGCATATCAACACCGTATCAAAGCCGTATCAACACCGTACCAAAGCCGTATCAACACTGGCTGTCAACGGTTTTCATACGGCTGTGCAACGGCCTAAGTGTGCCCCGATTGTTAAATTTGTGTTAAATTTTGCTGTTTTTTCGATTTGGCCTTATTTTATTATATAATAGTATCGGGTAAAAAACAGATGGGCGATGTGAAAAAAAATTTGCCAGTTCTAAAAATGTTCGTATCTTTGCAGTCCGATTTGAAGGGTAAAATATGCCCTGATATTGATGGAAATAGTTAATTAACAAATAAATAAACAAAATGTACGCAATCGTAGAAATCGCAGGCAAGCAATTCAAGGTCGCCCAAGATCAGAAGATTTTCGTCAACCGTCTCCACAACGACGAGGGTAGCGAAGTGTCTTTTGACACCGTGATGCTTAAAGACAATG
>JAEEGL015421581.1_pt1 | contig 37528 bp, 29 predicted proteins | sample 9134231 | NCBI WGS metagenome assembly JAEEGL01 (sample SAMN16246548, study PRJNA631951) | gut metagenome | biome: gut microbiome; feature: rumen; material: fiber-attached | host: Bos | place: Iran: Karaj | collected 2018-10 | reverse complement strand
CTGCACCTCAGCCTCAGGGATTCGTGGGAGCTGCCCACTCTGCGGACATTGAGTACGCTATGGGAACGCTTCCTACCAACAGGGTATATGACTGGCAGCCTGAAGACTACTTCGTTTCCGCACAGTTCCTTTCGTTCTACGCAAACTTCATCAAGACCGGAAACCCCAACGGACTCGGCCTTCCCGATTGGCATACCATCAACGGCAAGGAATTCCCTCCTCAGATGATAATCGATGTGGACAGCCACGAGGTGGTTGATGAGACTTTCGAGAAGAGGAACAAGTTCCTTATCGATTATATGCATTGATAATATAAGCCATTGACACTTTGACGGGGCTGCGGGAACTTCTCCTGCGGTCCTTTTTCTTTTCCGGGAAAGTCTTCCTATGGAAAGAATTCTGAATTAGTGTTATATTTGTCTTTGACGGACTTGCCGCCGACGAACAATCAAATCCCGTTTTACATGAAGTCAAGAACTCTATTCTTCGCGCTTTCCTTTGCGGCTGCCGTCATGATGCTTTCCTCTCTGACGGTTTCCGCCCAGAATATCCCTCCCAGGAATTCCCAGAACACCACTTATCTTCCGGATGATCTCCTTCCTGACGCCACTGCATATCTTCCTTCTCCGACGAAGCCTTCCGATCCGCTTTTCGCAGGAGACAGGGCTTTCTACGATTGGGGAAAGACTCTTAGAGCAACGGAGCGCGGCCAGCGGGCGCATGATGATGCCAACAGCAATTTCACTTACTTGTGTTCAATATTTTCACCGGCAGTCGGAGTGAAACTCTCATACGATGACACTCCTGCGATCTGCACGCTTCTGAGCAAGGCGACCGCGACCGCCAGGGCGGCCACCAGCAAAGCGAAGGACTATTACAAGAGGGTGCGTCCTTACGAGGAGTTCAACGAAGGGACGGGCGTCCCGGAAAATGAAGCGGCTTACCGTGGTTCCGCTTCTTATCCTTCAGGCCATTCAACCAGAGGATGGTCTTTCGCTCTTATCCTTTGTGAACTTTTCCCTTCACATGCTGATGAGATCCTTTCCGTCGGATATGAGTACGGGGAGAGCAGGGTGATAGTCGGTTACCATTATGAAAGCGATGTCCAGGCTGCAAGGGTGTCAACTTCCGCGGTCATATCCGTGCTGCATTCTGATCCCGCTTTCCAAAAGGATATGAAAAAAGCCAAGAAAGAGGTCCGCAAACTTGCGAATTAGTCTTTCTTGACGCTGTAAGGGCTGTCAATAAACAGTTTACGATAGGGCTTGTTCTTTTGAAGGGACGAGCCTTATTGAGTTTATGATCCTTCCGCAGCTTATCCCTTCCCTCCTTGCCGAGAAGAATGAAGTGTCGGTGAAAGTGTCTATACAGGCGGTTTGTATTCGGGAGTCGGGGATACCGGATTCTTCAAGAAGCCACATGTTTGCTTCGACAAGGTCAATGTGATATCCTCCGGACATGGGGGTACCGTCCCCTTCGCCTTCCCAGGAGAGTATCCTGTCCATAGGAAATGACTCTTCACGGAACTTCGCGACGACCTCCTCTCCCACTTGGAAACTGCTCTTCATGATCGCCGGTCCTATGGCTGCTCTCAGATCGGAAGAGACGCAGCCGAACTTCTCCTTCATGAAGGATATCGTTTTTTGCGATATCCTCTTGACAGTCCCTTTCCATCCTGAGTGGACTGCCGCAACGATCCTTTTGGCGGGATCATAAAGAAGAACCGGGACGCAGTCCGCTGTCCTGACTCCGATGGCGACTCCTTCCAAGGAAGTCACGAAAGCGTCATACCCTTCGAGGTCTTCCCTGGTGAGAGCGGGAGAGTCTATGACGGCAATCCTGGTGTCATGCACCTGGTGTCCCTGTATCACATGATAGGGGAGAGCGGAATCCCTGCGTGAAGAAAAGGCTTCTGCGCCCTCTCCAAGGTCGTATATGAGAAGAGTGTCGTCCATGGAAAACGGATTGTTCCGCTAAGATAGTCATTCCCTCTGCATTTCCGGAAAGGACAGCATCAAAAAAAGACAGCCCCGGAAAACCGGGACTGCCAGATGGTTCAGTAATCTATATTTTAGATTTCCACGGGTTTGTACTTTGGTACGAGAGACTTCATAATCGCCCAAGCGATAAGGTAAGCCAGACCGCAGAAGCAGAACATGATGAAGTATCCGGCGGGCTTCCCTTCGAATCCCAGGAAACGGAACGCCGCGCCCTGTCCTTCGGCGTATGTGAAAAGGTTGCCGGCTACTTTCTGCACGATCATCGATCCGATACCGCCTGCCATGGTTCCTATTCCGGTGATTGATGCTACGGTACTCTTGGGGAACATGTCTCCGACGGTCGAGAAGATATTGGCGCTCCATGCCTGATGACCAGCTGCGGCGATGCCGATCAGAATTGCCGGCCACCAAGGGCTGTAAGAACCCAAAGGCTGGGCCGCAAGCGCTACAAGAGGGAAGAAGGCGAAAATGAGCATAGCCAGCATCCTTCCTCCATAAGGGTTCATTCCTTTCTTCTCGACGAACAGTTTGGGAAGGTATCCTCCATATATGGAAATCACCGTTACGATGAGATAAAGAGTGAAGATAAGACCCCTTCCGAGAGGAGATGAAGCGGGAGCGTTGAACTGGTCCTGGAAATATGCCGGCGCCCAGAAAAGGAAGAACCACCAGACTCCGTCAGTGAAGAATTTACCGGTTATGAAGCTCCATGTCTGCCTGTATTTGAAGCACTGGATGAAGGGTATGGACTCCTCTTTGGCGGAATTCGCTTTGACGGCTTCTTCAGCCTCATCATCCTGATGAATGTAGTCGAGTTCGGCCTGGTTGACATGTCCTGACTTCTCGGGCTTATCGTACATGAACTGCCAGAAGAACATCCACAGGAATCCCAATGCACCAATGATGATGAATGCCCATTCCCATCCGAGGGATTTGGCAAGAGGGGGTATGCAGAGGGGTGCTGCGAGAGCTCCCACAGATGCTCCTGCATTGAATATGGACGTGGCGAACGCCCTGTCTTTCTTGGGGAAATACTCGGCCGTTGTCTTAATCGCGGCGGGGAAGTTCCCGGATTCACCCAGGGCGAGTATTCCTCGGCAGAGGAGGAACAGGTAAACCGACGTCGTGGATATCGCCAATGCTGCATTGGATCCGGCTTGTACGGCTCTCATGGCTTCTACTGAACCTACCCCGGTGAAGTGAGCTGTAGCTATTCCGCAAGCCGCATGCATGACGGCTCCGGTAGACCACACTCCGATTGCGATGAGGTATCCTTTCTTTGTACCCATCCAGTCCACGAACTTGCCGGCGAAAAGGCAGGCGATAGCGTAGAAGATTGAGAACATGGAAGTTATCGTTCCGTAGTCAGCGTCTGTCCAATGGAACTCGGGAGCGATGAACTCCTTATAGGTCAGTGAAAGAACCTGGCGGTCGAGGTAGTTGACCGTTGTGGCGACGAAAAGCAGCGAGCAGATCCACCACCTCCAGTTGGTCATCAGTTTCTGTTGCGTATTGTTGCTCATGACGTGTTATTAGGGGTATATCCTGTTAGAAATTGAAATAATTCTTGGCGTTGTTGTAGCTGATGTCTTCGACCATCTTGCCGATGAACTCCATTTCAGAAGCGGGAAGTTTGCCTTCTTCGATGTCCTTTCCGAGCACGTCGCAGAGGATCCTCCTGAAGTACTCGTGCCTGGGGTAGCTGATGAAACTCCTTGAGTCCGTGAGCATGCCTACGAAACGGCTCAGAAGGCCAAGCATGCTGAGGGCGTCTATCTGCCTTCTCATGCCGACTTCCTGGTCAAGGAACCACCATCCGGAACCGAACTGCATCTTTCCGGGGTAAGTGCCGTCGTTGAAGGTGTAGGCCATCGCCATCATCACCTCATTGTCCTTCGGATTGAGGCAATAGAGGATTGTTTTTGCGAGAGCGTCCTCACTGGCGAGGGTGTCGAAGAACTTGAGACCGGCAGCTGCGACGGGAAGGTCATGTATCGCATCGAATCCGGTATCGGGACCGGCGCTGAGGAACATCTTGGTGTTGTTGTTCCTGATTGGCCCGACATGGAACTGCTGAGCCCATCCGGACTTCGCGTCCATGACGGCCGCGTCGTGAAGGAACGCGCTGCGGAACTTCTCGAGTTCCTCGGCATCGGGGAATATTCCGTTCAGCACTTTCCTGAATATGGTGTCAACCTCACTTTCAGTATAGTCTGCCGCATGGAAAGTGTCCATTCCATGGTCTGAAAGTCTGCAGCCCATTGAAGCGAAGAAGTCATGACGTTTCTGTAGGGCGTCCATGAGGTCCGCATATGAACGGATCTCCATTCCTGCGGCTTCCCCGAGTTTAAGGATATATTCCTTGTAGCTTTCAGGCTCCTCTATCGCCATAGCCTTGTCGGGACGCCAGGCGGGGAGCACCTTGGTGCCGAAAGGATTGTCGGCTATCATCTTGTGCCAGCGGAGGTCATCGGCCGGATCGTCAGTAGTGCAGACGGTCTCCACTCCGAACTTGCGTATGAGGGCCTGTCCTCTGAACTCTTCCGTGGCAAGCATCGCGTTGCACTCTTCGAATATCTCCCTCGCCGTCGCCGGGCTCAAGAGCTTGTCGATTCCGAAGACACGGCTCAGCTCCAGATGGGTCCAGTGGTACAGAGGGTTCCTCATGGTGTAGGGGACTGTCTCCGCCCATTTCTGGAAGGTCTCCCAAGATGTCCTGGTCCCTCCGGTGATATAATCTTCAGGGACGCCGTTTGCCCTCATCGCCCTCCATTTGTAGTGGTCTCCTGAATGACCGTCGACGAGCCACAGCTGGGTGATGTCCCTGAACTGGATGTTCTGGGCTATCTGCTGAGGGACGAGATGGCAGTGGTAGTCGATGATGGGCATTTTCTCAGCATGCCTGTGATAGAGCTCCTTTGCCGCCTCGCTCTGGAGCATGAAATCCTTGTTGATGAAAGCCATTTGTTCTGTGTTTTTGTTAGGAAGAACCTGTTATGTGATGAGTCTCCGAATGCAAATATAGGTATCAGTTTTTATTTTCGCTACTATTTTTGGAAATTTGTGCAAACGTTTGTACATTTGTCCTGCAATGGTGACGATAACGGACATAGCGAAGGCTCTCGGAGTCACTCCCTCGACGGTATCCCGCGCTCTTGCGGGCAACCCACGTGTGAAGGAGGAGACACGCCTTGCAGTGAAGGAAGCGGCCGAAAGAATGGGGTATGAACGCAACATAGTCGCCTCGAATCTCCGCCGGGGGCGTTCCTTCATAGTCGGTATCATCGTCCCGAGGATCCACAGGGAATTCTTCTCCAATGTGATCGGGGGAGCGGAAAGTGTCCTCAACGAGGCCGGATACAATGTCCTCATCTGCCAGACCAAGGAAAGCTTCGAAGCTGAGGTGAAGGCTCTCAGGACCCTTCGCAACTATCATGTCGCCGGTATCCTGATGTCTCATGCGATCGGGTCGAAGGATTCATCACATATAAAAGAAATATTGGGGGACGACACTCCTCTGGTGCAGTTCGACCGTGTCTTCTCCGATATTCCAGGAGCGAAAGTCGTGGCGGCTGATTTCGAGGGAGCATACGAAGCGACGCGGCATCTGATCGGCCAAGGGTACAAGAGGATCGGCACCTTGGCGGGATTCATGACGACCCTTTCATACAGCGATAGGCTTGCCGGGTACCGTAAAGCTCTCCAGGACGCCGGACTGCCGTATGAGGAATCTCTGGTGTTCTACGACACGATCGTCCGGGAAACCGGGTACGAAGCCGGGAAGAAGGCGATTGAGGCAGGATGCGACGCCCTATACTGCACCGGGGATTTCTCAGCGCTCGGAGCTCTCGACGCTCTGAAGGAGAAGGGGATCCCGGTCCCCGAAGAGTTCGGCCTTATAGGTACGGCGAACGAATCCTTCACGGCCATAATGACCCCTTCGCTCAGTTCAATGGGGCTGCATCCCTACCGGATGGGACAGACTGCGGCAAGGGCCTTCCTCGAAGGAAGGGCTGATACACAGGTCATCCCCATGGAACTCAATGCAAGACAATCATCCAAACGCAATAATCAATGTCAAAAGTAGTTACTTTCGGTGAAGTGATGCTTCGCCTTTCAACACCCGGATACCTCCGTTTCTCACAGGCGCACCAGTTCGACGCCACCTTCGGCGGCGGTGAGGCCAATGTGGCCGTTTCGCTGGCGAACTACGGAGTGGACGCACATTTCGTGACGAGACTCCCCAAGAATGACATAGCCGACATGTGCACCTCCGAACTCAGGGGACTGGGAGTGAACGTGGACGGGATCGTCTACGGCGGTGACCGTGTAGGGATTTATTATCTGGAGACAGGAGCCGTCGCCCGCGGCAGCAAGGTGGTCTATGACAGGGCTCATTCAGCCATCGCTGAGATCCAGCCCGGAATGGTGGACTGGCACAAGGTGCTTGAAGGTGCGGACTGGTTCCATTGGACCGGCATCACTCCAGCTCTCAGCCAGGGAGCCGCTGACGCTTGCCTCGAGGCTATAAAGGTCGCCAATGAGATGGGAGTGAAAGTGTCCTGCGACCTCAATTACCGCAAGAAGCTCTGGAAGTACGGAAAGAGCGCCTCTGAGGTTATGCCCGCCCTCGTGGAAGGCTGTGACCTCATCCTCGGAAACGAGGAGGACGCCGAGAAGGAGTTCGGTATCAAGCCTGAGGGCTTCGACGCTGAAAAGACAGGAGGTGAAATCGACCAGACCCGTTTCGAGAGCGTGTGCCGTCAGCTGATGGAGAAATTCCCAAGATGCAAGAAGGTCGCTGTGACTCTGAGGGGCTCGATCAACGCCAATCACAATACTTGGGGCGGAGTCCTTTATGACGGCAAGACCCTCTGGCAGAGCAGGAGGTATGACATTACCCATATAGTTGACCGCGTAGGAGGAGGGGACTCCTTCATGGGAGGACTTCTCTATGGTCTTCTCGCATACGGGACTGACCAGGAGGCGATCGAGTTCGCCGCCGCGGCATCAGCCCTCAAACATACTATCATCGGTGACTACAATAGGGTCACTGTCCAGGAAGTGGAAGGTCTTATCAAAGGTGGCGGCAGCGGCCGCGTTTCAAGGTAAAACAATATGGCAAAGTTCCGTAAAATCGATACCCTCGGTATCATCCGTTCAACCGGCATAGTCCCGGTGTTCTATAATAAGGATGCAGCTCTTACGAAAAAGGTCGTCATGGCTTGCTATGAAGGCGGAATCCGCGCTTTCGAATTCACGAACCGCGGTGACGGAGCCCATAAGGTCTTTGAGGAGGTCCTGGCATTCGTCCGCGCCAATTGCCCCGACATGGCGTTCGGAGCCGGCACTGTTCTGGATGCTCCTACAGCAGCCCTCTATATCCAGATGGGTGCGGATTTCATAGTGTCTCCTTGCGTGGTAGACGAGATAATCCCTCTGGCCAACAGGAGGGGAGTCCCTTACAGTCCCGGGTGCGGTACTGTATCTGAGATAGTCCATGCTCAAGAAAGAGGATGTGACCTTGTGAAAGTGTTCCCGGCCGGAACAGTCGGAGGTCCTTCATTCGTGAAGAACATCCTCGCACCTCTTCCATGGTCCATGATCATGTGCACCGGTGCGGTCGAACCGACTGAAGAGAATCTCAAGGCATGGGCTAAGAGTGGAGTGACCGCAGTCGGAATGGGTTCCAAACTTTTCCCCAAGGACATGATCGAGGCTGAGGACTGGGAAGGAATCTCCGGACTCTGCCGCAAGTCCCTCGACTGGTTCAGGAAATAGTACCTTAAGAATAAAGCAGAAAAGATTCCGGGCGGAGACTCCCAAAAGGTGCCATCCGTCCGGAACTGTTTTTACTCTCGAGCCGTTCAGTCTATATCCCGAAATACTCCCTGTAGCGGTCATAGAGGTGACCTGCCTGGATGTAAGCGCTCTGAGGGCTCATGAAGTGACTGAATTCGAAGGTGATAGCCTTGTCATACCCGCATCTTCCGGCGGCCTCCAGTTTGAGGCGCAGCTTGTCGAACTTGATAGGGAAGAAACGGATGGGCATGTCACGGTCGAACGACTCGGCGTTCGTCCAGCACTGCATGCCGTATTTGTCGGCCAGTTTCTTGTTTACCGAGAAGAATGCGTCCAGCTCATCATAGTCGATGTGCCCGTCCTGGAATGCGCAGGCGTCGACGTATTCGTGGATGCCGTCAAAGATCTCGTCCCATTCCTTCTCGTGCTGAGCCACCGAGACCGCCTGGTCCTTGGTGAGGTTGCCGCCGGCTGCGTCAACGGCTTTCTTGCCGTCGATCCATGGTGAAATGAAAGTCGGAAGTCCACCTGACACTTCCTTGCACTGGCGTCCCATGGTCCGGAAGCTCTCGATAGCACCCTTGGTCGCACGGGATATCTCCCCGGAAATGTACCAACCGGCGAAACTCTTGTATTTGCTTCCGTACCTTTCCCAGACTTCGTCAATGACGAACTTGTTGGACTCTACCTCGTAGCTCATGTCTCCGGTGTCCCAGTACTGACCGCTGTCATAAAGCCCGAGCATGAACTTCATACCGTGTTTCTCGGCCAGACGACAGAACATGTCTATAAGATCCACGGAGGGCATGTAGCAGCCCTTCTTCAGGAGATATGGGGAAGGGTAGGTGATGAACTTGCGGTATCCGCACCTTATGTCTATCACGGTGTCGATCCCCATCGCCTTCATGTACCGGAAATCCCTGTCCCATTCCTGTTCTCCCCAGTTCTGATGGGGGATGTCGTGGGAGATTTCATCGAGGAAAGTTCCGGTGATAGGAAGGGCGTTGCCCTTGTCCACGATGAGGGTGGATCCTACATTCGGGTCCGGTTCGATTCCCCACTTGTCTCCCTGGGGTGAGGAGGGCTTGCATGATGAGGCCAGCAACGGGGCGGCTGCGGCAGCCATGACCCCTTTTTTCAAAAATGAACGACGGCTTTCCATATTATGGTATAAAGAATATCATGACAATTCACTGAGGAGTCGGCTCTTCGAAAGGAAACTGGCTCCGACCGCTCCGGCGGACTTTCCGAGGCTGGAGACCTTTATCTGGGTGTCGCTGTTGACAAGGTTCAGAGAAAGGCGGTTCACTGCGCTCCTCAAAGGCGGCATCAGATAGCGTTCTGTGGATGACAACCTGCCGCCTATCACCACAAGGTCGGGATTGAAGATGTTGATAAGGCCGGCGACGGCTCTGCCGAGCACCGATCCTATCTCCTCGACGCATTCTATCGCGAGGACGTCCTCCTTCTCTACGGCTTCCAGTATGCTGTCAAGGGAGATTTCCTCACCTTTGCGGTAAGCGGACGAAAGAATGGATGAGCGCCCTGATGAAAGTTTCTCCATGACTATCCGGTGAAGTGCGCTTCCCGAAGCGCCTGTCTCAAGGCATCCCATCTTTCCGCACTGGCATACGCGATTGTTGTCCAGTAGGGGGAAGTGCCCCACTTCTCCCGAGAAGCCTGACTTCCCGTAGAAGAGCTTCCCGTCTATTACCATGCCCATTCCGAGACCCCAGCCGACGTTGAGGAATAGGAATGTGTCGGCGTTTCCCGCGACTCCGGCCATATATTCGCCGTAGGCCATGGCCCTTGAGTCGTTCTCGACAATGACTTTCTGTCCGAACCCCTCTTCAAGGAGCTGTGCGATCGGCTTTTCTTCTCCTATATAATATGAATAACTGTATCCGGTCCTCCGGTTTACACGCCCGGTGAGGTTCACTCCGTAACCTCTGACTCTTGACGGGTCGATCTTTTCCTTGCGTACAGCCTCAAGTACGACTTTGCATAATCCTTTCACCGAAGACTCTGTGCTTTCCAGAGTATAAGGGATGTTGTCCACAAGCGCGACCTGCCTTCCCGGGAAATTGGTCACCGAGACGATAAGGAAATCCTTGTTGACATCCACCCCCACGAAGAATCCCGCGTCGGGATTAAGGCCATAGAGGGAGGGACGTCTTCCGGAGGCGGACTCCAGTTTGCCCACTTCCACAAGATATCCTTCATTCACCATTTCGGTGACTATACGGGTGATCTTCGGGATGCTGGTCCCCAGCTCCCTTGCAAGGTCGGACAAGGCGTATGAATAGTTGTTCATGCAAAGGCCGAGAATGGTCTTCTTGTCCGAAGCGTAGCGCCCGTGAATGCTGTTGAGGAATGTCTCCATAATGAGAGAGTTTCCGCAAATATAAAAACATTCTGCAATTCAAACAACTTGATTTATTGCGTTATCGTTAAAAACATAAAAATAGTTTTAAACAATTTGTTAAAAAGTTTGCATTGTTTAGTTTTGTTTGTAATTTTGTATCCAGTATTATTACGCAAACGTTGTTATCATGACCAAGATCGAATTTGAAAACATGGCTCGCCGTTACAGGAACGAGCTTTATGGGGGAGTCCTGCCTTTCTGGCTGGAAAACTCCCAGGACAAGGAATTCGGCGGTTACTTCACATGTCTGGGCAGGGACGGAAGCGTCTTTGATACGGACAAGTTCGTGTGGCTGCAAGGTCGGGAAATATGGATGTTCTCCATGCTGTACAACAAAGTGGAAAAGAACCCCGAGTGGCTTGAATGCGCACGTAGGGGAGCGGCTTTTCTGGAGAAGTACGGACATGACGGGAACTATGACTTCTACTTCTCGCTGACCCGTGAAGGGAAGCCCCTCATCCAGCCTTACAACATCTTCTCCAACACCTTCGCGTGCATGGCGTTCGCCCAGCTGGCGGTGGCTACCGGTGATGAGCATTACGCAGACATCGCCCGGAAGACCTTCCAGCGTATCCTGGACCGTAGGGACAATCCCAAAGGACAGTGGGCAAAGGCCGTTCCCGGTACGAGGCCGATGAAGGATTTCGCGCTGCCGATGATCATCTGCAACATGGCGATGGAAGTCGAACCCATCATCGAGGACAAGGCTCTTCTGGACAGGACGATCGAAAATGCGCTTCATGAAGTGCTCGACGTGTTCTACCAGCCGGATCTTGGAGTGATGGTCGAAAACCTCGCTCCGGACGGCTCCCTTATCGATTGTTTCGAAGGGCGCAAGGTCAATCCCGGACATGATCTGGAGGCGCTCTGGTTCATGATGGACCTGGGTCTGAGGCTCGGCCGCCAGGATATCATCGAAAGGAGCATGGAGATCGCTCTCCGCGTCATTGATTTCGGCTGGGACAAGGAATGGGGAGGAATCTTCTATTTCATGGACCGCAAAGGCCATCCTACCCAGGAACTCGAGTGGGACCAGAAACTCTGGTGGGTGCATATCGAAAGCGCCATCACCATGATAAAGGGATACTCCCTGACAGGCAACACCAAGGCCTTGGAGTGGTTCCTCAAACTGGATGACTACCTGTGGCGCAACTTCAAGGATCCCGAGTATCCCGAATGGTTCGGCTACCTCAACCGAAGAGGCGAAGTGCTTCTTCCTCTGAAGGGCGGAAAATGGAAGGGATGCTTCCATGTCCCAAGAGGCCTTTACCATATCGGAAACATCCTCCAGTCAATAGCAGACAATTCTTAAATCACAACATATGAAAGTCTTAATTCGAATCCTGACCTCGGTCCTGGCATTCTCAATCCTGTGCCAGGGCATGGTCTATGCCCAAAGAACCGCAAGGGGGGGCGTGAAAGATTCCGAAGGACGTCCGCTTGCCGGTGTTACCGTCATGATCCAAGGGACCACGAACGGTACGATGACCGCATCCGACGGCTCATGGAGCCTTACCGTCAGGGAAGGCGCCACTTTGGAGTTCTCATGCCTGGGCATGGAAACTGTAACTCGAGTCTATCGTGGAGAGTCCTTCATTGATGTCGTCTTGAGGGAAGACACCCTCTTCCTGGATGACGTCGTGGTCGTCGGTTACGGTACGGCCAAGAAGGAGACACTCACCGCGGCCGTCTCCGCCATCAAGGGTGACGAACTTCTGAAATCACCCTCGACCAGCGTTTCGCAGGTCCTCGCCGGAAAGTTGTCCGGTCTGTCTTCAGTCCAGGAATCCGGAGAACCCGGTCTGGACCAGGCTTCCCTGCGTATCCGTGGATCAGTCTACGGAGTGTCTTACGTGGTCGACGGCTTCCCGGTGGACAATATCAATGACATCGATCCGGCTGATATCGAGAGCGTCTCTGTCCTTAAGGACGGTGCTTCAGCTGCAGTCTATGGACTGAAGGCTGCGGGAGGTGTCATCATAATCACCACCAAGAAAGGCAACCAGGGTGACACCCGTATAACCTACAACGGTTCTGTCGGTGTCTCCATGAACGCCAACTTCCCCCGTTTCATGGACGGACCGGAGTTCGCATACTATTACAATACCGCCCAGATGATGGACCAGATGGCCAACGGTACCATTTCCGATCCCAGTGAGTACGTCCCTTATTTCTCGAAGGAGAACGTGGCCGCAATGACGAACGGGGACCCCAAGGACGGATGGGACAATGTCGACTACATCAAGAAGGTCTTCGGAACCGGAATCACCCATAAGCACAACGTTACCGTCCAGGGCGGAAACGAAAAGCTTCATTTCTTCATCGGAGCCGGATTCCAGGACCAGAAAGGTAACATCGAAGGATACAATTACAAGAGGTATAACATCCGCGCCAACGTTGACGCGAAGATAGGAAAGAACCTCACTGCGGCGGTAGGCCTCAGCGGAGTGGTCGGAAGACGTGAGACCCCGAGGTTCCTTTCCGGAGGATCCGATGGAACAGGTTCCGGATATGAGGTGGGCTATTTCTCAGTCGCTCACCAGACTATCGGTATGTGGCCTTTCCTCCCGGAGAAGGAAGGGGAGTACTACACCGGAGCGATCGCCAACAACCAGGCTTATCCTTACAGCCCTCTGGCCGCTTTGCATCAGTCAGGAAAGAACCTGACCAAGAGTCTTGGAGCTACTGCCAACGCTTCCCTCACTTGGGACTTCCCTTGGGTCAAGGGACTGCAGTTCAAGGTGAGCGGGTCATATGACAACTCCAACTCCTACAACAAGAACCTCGCTACTCCTTATTATGTGCTCGTGCGCAGCCGCGCAGGTGACGGCACATGGTCATGGAGCGATCCCAAGGTGGACGTCAACGGAGCCGCCGACGGGAACATGCTCGGTGAAGGCGTATGGTTCTCAGAATCCCTTACCGGACAGGCGAGCGTCAATTATGCAGGCAGCTTTGACAAGCACAATGTCGAGGCTCTCCTTCTCGCAGAGGTCCGTGACTACAAGACCAACAATCTGAGCGGATACGTGAAGAACCTTCCTTTCGCGCTCCTTCCTGAACTCGACAACGGAACCCCTACAGCCAACCCTGTAATAGGATCCAGCAACGCTTCCAGGAGCGCCGGTTATGTGGGACGTCTCCGTTACAATTATGATGAGAAGTACTTGGCCGAGTTCACCGGCCGTGTCGACGGATCGTACAAGTTCGCCGGCATGACTTCCACTCGTTGGGGATTCTTCCCTTCAGTGTCCCTCGGTTGGAGGGCCTCCAAGGAGGACTTCCTCTCCGGAGCTTCATTCCTCGATGACCTCAAGTTCCGCGCAAGCGTTGGTCTTCTCGGTAGCGACAACGTCAGCGCCTTCATGTTCCTCAGCCAGTACGCCGAGGGCGGAAAGGTGGTTTACAACGGTACGGGTGCCACACCTTCATATTATACCGCAGGAATCCCAAACAAGGACCTCACTTGGGAAAAGACGCTCTCCTACAACTTCGGAGTGGACTTCTCCCTGTGGAATGGACTTCTCGGCGGTGAGATCGACGGATTCTACAACTACACGTATGATATCCTGACTTACAACGGCGGCGGACATCCTTCATCAATGGGAGGCTATTTCCCCACCTATATCAACAAGAACGCCATTGACGCCAAGGGTATAGACATCCTCCTTACCCACAAGAACCGTTTCGATCTCGGAGGAAAGCCTTTCTTCTATGAGATTGGTGCGACCCTGACCTACTCCAAGACAAGGTGGCTCGTCTACCAGGACAGCCCCAATGTCCCAGAATGGCAGAAGGTCACCGGAACGACCTACGGTTCCCTTTGGGGATGGCAGGCCGACGGACTCTACAGGTCCGAGGACGAGATTGACCGCTCAGCATGGTACAATACCCGTCCCAATGTCGGTGACATCAGGTACAAGGACCTCAACGGTGACGGCAAGATCGACTGGGATGACCGCGGAATCTTCGGAAAGAGCAACCGTCCTGAGCTGACCTACGGTCTCAACTTCAATGTCGGCTGGAACGGCTTTGACATGAACCTCCAGTTCACCGGAGGCGCCCTCTTCCAGGTCTCCATGACCGGTACATACTTCAACAGCAACGATGACAACACAATCTGGACGCAGACCTTCAAGGAGGGCGGCAACTCACCTCTCTTCCTTGTCGAGAACGCTTACAGCATATACAATCCGGAAGGAACCTTCCCTCGTCTGACCCTCGCGACCACAGGTCACGGCGGAGACAACGGCTTGGCATCCAGCTTCTGGTGGAAGAACGGTACTTACGTACGTTTGAAGACCGCCCAGCTCGGATACACCCTTCCCAAGAACCTCACCAGAAAGATCGGTGTGGAATCTTTGCGAATCTTCGTTGAAGGCAACAACCTCTTCACAATTGACGGCCTGCCTAAGGGCATAGATCCTGAGTCACCTGGCGTGAACAACGGATACTATCCCCAGCAGCGTTACGTGATGGGCGGCATTACCTTGACCCTTTAAACTGTCGGCATCATGAAAAAGAATATATTGGCTCTTGCAACAGCGCTTACGGTGCTTTCAGGCACCGCCTGCACAAGCATGCTGGACCTTACTCCAAAGGACAGCATCTCGGACAAGGTCATGTGGGCTGATGTCAGTTCCGCTGAGTACGCCGTGAACTCCATCTACTCCTACATATATGACATATATGCCGCGTACCCTTGCGCCGCAGGCATGACCGAGGCTCTCACGGACCAGCTCAAATACGGGTCCTATCTCTATAACAGCCTTTGCTTCATCCCTTCAGAGATCGCTTATGGCGGCAACACCTTGACAGCGAACTACGTGGACGTTTATCTCGGTGCATGGGGAGGCCTTTACGGAGCAGTACGCCGCACCAATGAGGCCTTGAACAACCTCCATAATCTGGGCACAGGCCTTGACAAGGCCGACCAGGCCCGCCTTGAGGGCGAACTCCGTCTCATGAGGGCATGGATGTACTTTGAACTGGTGAAGCGTTACAAGGACGTCATCATATACGATGAAGACCTCAGTGCGATCACCAAGGACAAGGCTCTCTCTCCTGAGGCCGACGCCTGGAAGATGATAAAGGACGACCTGGCGTTCGCTGAGGCGAACCTTCCCGAGAAGGCTCAGGCCAAAGGCCGTCTGGACAAGGGAGTGGCTTACGCCCTTGCTTCACGTGCCCTCCTTTACGCCAAGGATTGGGCGGGAGTCATCGAAGCGGCCAACCAGGTCGAAGCTCTCGGTTACGGTCTTGAGAGTAATTACGCTGGCATCTTCGCCGGAAACGGAAAGGAGACCATCCTCCGCTACAACTTCTCATACTCAGACAACGTGACCCATTCGTTCGATTACTACTATTCTCCCGGTGGAGACTATGCCCAGGTCGGGCAGCAGGGAGGCGGATACGCCACCCCGACCCAGGAGATGGTTGAGAGCTATGAGCTTGCAAAAGGCGGATTCCCGGACTGGACCCCTTGGCACGGAACAACCACTGAGGAACCTCCGTACGCTCAGCTCGAGCCCCGTTTCCAGGCTTCTGTCTTGTACAACGGCGCTTCATGGAAAGGCCGTAAGATCGAGCCTTACGTAGGCGGTCTTGACGGTTGGGCTGAATGGCGCAAAGAGGCACAGCCTCAGGGACGCACCACAACCGGATACTATCTCCGTAAAGGTGTTGACGAAAGCCATAATCTGGCGGAACGTTCAAAGAGCGTGCAGCCTTTCGTGATCCTCCGTTACGGCGAAGTCCTCCTGAACAAGGCAGAGGCCTGCTACCGTAACAATGACGCCGCTGGCGCCAACGCAGCAGTCAAGGCCATCCGCTCTAGGGTGGGACTCCCTTACAGCGACCTCTCCGGTGACGAGCTCTGGGCTGCGATCCGTCAGGAACGCAAAGTGGAACTCGCTTTCGAGGGACTCTGGTACTGGGATCTTCGCCGTTGGGGAGACGCTCAGAAAGCATATCCTACAGGTCTTGACAACTACCAGGTCCACGGCCTCAAGATAGCTCCTTCAGCTGTCGCCGGCCAGTTCGAATACACATATGTTTCAGTGGATGACAAGGACCGTGATTATCCCGAGAGGATGAACCGTTTCCCGATGCCTTCCAACGAACTGAACAACAATGCTCTTGTGGAACAATATGCAGAATGGAAATAGCCTTATGAAACGTATCCTTGTCATATTGTCGGTTGTGATGGCCGCAGTCGCCTGTCACAAACCTGAATATGTGCTGCCTACCGCTGAAAGGCAGGGCATCACGTCCCTTACGGCCTATTTCACATTCGGTCCATACGAGGACCAGGAAATGGCCAAGCTGGACATATCCGATCCTGAGGCGTCACGTTTCGTGATACCTGTCCCGTACTACTATCCTGAGACATCGGATGACGAGACTCTCATCTACATGATAAAGGTCCGCCTGCGTGCTGAACTTCAGCCCAACTGCAGCATTGAACCGCCTCTGTCGATAGTCGACCTGACGGAAGAGAACCACTTCACCTACACCGACGCTTCCGGCAACTCCAGGGACATCGTCATAACGGGTGACAGGGTGCACTCAAAGATGGCGCAGCTCCTTACTTTCGACCTGGTCGATCCTCCCATCAGCGGAATCATCGACGAGGCGCAGCATAAGGTCTCTCTCGTCAGCGCGGACGACCTCTCCGCAGCTGTGGCGAAAGTCTCTATATCTGCGCATGCGAGCATATCACCTGACCCGGCAGAACCTCACGATTACAACAACGGCTTCAAGTTCACCGTAACCGCAGCCAACGGAGTCGACAAGACAGAGTACACTGTCGTGAAGGAAGTTCCGGAGAAGATCGACTACGGATTCAACACCTCGAGCGTCAAGCAGCTCTTCAACCTGGATCCTGTCTCCAACGCGGGTATGCCTCCTTACACTGATGTGGCTTACATATCTCTTGCCGTCACAGGCAACAACCTCATAGTCTCCACCGGAGACGGTGCTCCTTCATACTTCAACAAGCTCACGGGCGTGAAGATCGGAGCTGTCAATACCGGATCGGCATCCGTCGCCGCAGTGACTTCCGACGAAGCAGGCAATGTCCTGTTCTTCAACCACGCCGCCGGCGGAGAGGAGTTCAACATCTGGAAGAGCGCTTCCGTTGATGAGGAACCTGAACTGTTCTTCAACTTCACCAACTCTTCAGATCTCCCTATGGGCTACAAGGTCCGCGTAATAGGTGACGTCAATGCAGAAGCACAGATAGTCGCGACCCTCGAGGGTATCGACGGAGTCACTTCGTCCAGCAAGTTCTGGGTTATGAAGGTCGAGGGCGGCAAAGTCGTCTTCACGCAGCTGGTTGACGCTTCCGCTACCGGAATGGCATGGGGCAGCGCCCCGGTCAACGGGACCAGTATCTGCGCCGCTTCCCTCAATCCCGCTGACGGATGGTTCGGAGCCTGCTACGATCCGAACATCATCAATTGGATAAAAGCGGACGGAACGAGCGGAGCCACCTGCGGAACATCTGACGGCCTGAGCTGGGGATGGAATGTGAACTGCTTCGATTCCAAGCGTTTCAACAACGCCACTTACATGTCCATGTTCATCGTCAGCCATTTCCCTGCATGGGGAATAGGACCTCAGTTGTATGTGTATGACATTTCGAACCCCGCCGGCATGACCGGAGAGTTCACGTCCACATCCGCTCTGGTGATGTCGAACAACAGCATCAACTGGTTCCAGACCGGCTCTTACGCCGTCGCTTCCGGAGATGTGCTGCTCGCTCCTTCAGCTGACGGCTTCATGCTCTATATCTACTACTACGATCACAACTCACAGGTCATCGGCGGATACTCCGCTGACTGCATCAAGCGATGAAGACCTTCTTGACATATCTGTCCGTAGCGTTGCTCGGGGTGGCCTGCTCCTCCAAAGGGGGAGAGGTCCCCGAGTGGCCCTGGACGGACGGAGAAGGGGAGAAGACTGAGACCGAAGCGAATCCCAAGATCGTGGAAAAGGGCTGGGTGAACGTGTCGAAGGACTACACCTCCCTTCCGGACGGTATCCAGATCTACAAGAGCCCTTCTTCTCTCGAAGGGGCTAAGGCCAAGGCTTACATTGCCGTGGCCGACCTCTCGAAGGTGGAGTGGGACGTCTGGAGCATCAATGATCCGAAGACCGAAGGCACCACGGAATCCCTCAAGACTCCTTCTGAAGTGTACAAGGCGACTTCCGCCCCGGTAATTGTCAACGGAGGGTATTTCTTCTCCGAAGGGGGCAAGAACTACAGCGCTTCCGTCGCCGTAAGCGGGGGAAAGACCTACGGGGTCAACCTCAATTATGCTTCCAAGGACTGGGAGACCTACTATTACCCGACAAGGGGTGTCTTCTACGGCAAGGACGGCATTCTTTCCTGCGCATGGACTTATTACACTACCTCGGGAAAGCATTATATGTACAGCCAGCCGGCGAAGAATTCCTGGGAATCCTCGCCTCTGCAGGCTCCTGATGCCGTTTTCCCGGAGAAGGCCTCCGAATTCTCGGCTCAGACCGCGATAGGAGCGGGCCCGGTGCTCGTCCATGACGGAAAGGTGGTTGACTCCTGGAAAGAGGAACTCTTCTACGGAGGAGGCTCTGACGACAAGATGCCCAAGGACCGCCACCCAAGGACCGCCATAGGTTCCACAGGCACGAGGCTTGTTCTGTTCGTGTGCGAGGGACGCCGCATGACGGAAGGGATTGACGGACTCTCCACCGGAGAGGTCGCCAAGGTGATGAAGGATCTCGGCTGCACCGAGGCCCTCAATCTCGACGGGGGAGGTTCTTCCTGCCTTCTGGTCGGTGGCAAGTCCACCATCAAGGAATCCGACGGGGCGCAGCGTCCCGTGGGAAGCGCAGTAATCCTGAAGAAGAAATGAGAAAGTTTACCGTAATACTGTCACTGGTCCTGCTGGTTTTCGCCTGCAGCAAGCCGGATCCGGGCTACAAATGGGACGATGATTGGGACGATCAGGATCCTACACCGACTCCCGTTGTGCCTGATGATCCGGATGACGGGATAGTCGGGAAGCCCCGCTATGTCTGGATCGACGCTGCGGCGAACTTCGACGACTACGCCAACAGCCGTGACAAGATCCGGGAGGACTGCCTCAAGATAGCGCAGACCGGTTTCACCGACATCATAGTGGACGTCCGTCCCACAACAGGGGACGTGCTTTTCTCCTCCAAGGTCGCTCCCGCTCTCAAAAGGATCGACCGCTGGAAAGGAAGTTCCTACGAGTGGGCGACAAGGACTGCCGACTTCGATTACCTGCAGGCCTTCATTGAAGAAGGTCATGCCGCGGGGCTCAGGGTGAACGCCGCCATCAATACACTGGTCGGAGGTTATCTCTGTCCTTACGGCCTTGGTCACGAGGGGATGGTGTATTCGGATGAGAGCAAACGCTCCTGGTGCACGGTACAGAACAGGAAAGATGGCCTCGTCAACTGCCTAGACGTGGAAGATTACGGCCCGCGTTTCCTCAATCCGGCCAATCCGGATGTGCAGGACTTCGTGGTGACTCTCTGCGGGGAACTGGCTTCCTACAAAGGACTTGACGGGATAGTGCTCGACCGTTGCCGTTACGATGACAGCGGCCTTATGAGCGACTTCTCGGAAGAAAGCCGCAAGGCGTTCGGACAGTTCATCGGTCAGAATCTTTCATCGTGGCCTTCTTCGGTGTTCTCTCCGGGAACGGAGGCTCTTCCTTCAAGCGTCTCCTCTCTCCAGAGGCAGTGGCTGACCTTCAGGGTGAAGACCATTCATGACCTGGTGGCGAAAGCCGCGGAGAAGGTACATTCGGTGAACAAGGACATCCGTTTCGGGGTCTATGTCGGAGCTTGGTACTCCACTTATTACACCAGCGGAGTCAACTGGGCGAGCTCATCCTACAATTGCAAGCAGGATTATCCTTGGGCGGGATCCGATTACCAGAAAGCCGCCTTGGCGGATCTGCTGGACTTCATGTTCCTGGGCGCCTACGCCGGGGTTGACAACATCCACGGATCTTCCGAGTGGACGATGGAAGGATTCTGCAAACTTGGTGCGAAGAGGATTTCAGGGGCTGTACCTTTTGCAGCCGGTCCTGATATAGGGAACGGCAGCGGATTCGAGAACGGAGGCCAGCAGGGCAAGATCCCCGATATCGTGAAGACTTGCCTGGCCAACTCCGACGGCCTTTTCATCTTCGACCTGTGCCACATAAAGATGTTCGATTACTGGTCCGCGTTCAAAAGCGGGATAGATGCATATCTCAAGACTGTAAAATAGTTATTCAAACATATGAAAAGATTATTTGTCATCCTATTGTGCGCAGCCGCTCTGGCGGCCTGCACCAAGACGCAGCAAGAGGCGTCCAGACTGGATGTAGGGGCTACGGAAATCACCGTGCCCGCAAAGGCGAACATAGCCGAAGTGAATGTTTCTTCGGACGCTTCCTGGACGGCTGAACTGTCTGAAAAATGGGTCGTCGCTTCGAAACTCAGCGGGACCGGAGCCGAAGTGCTGAAGCTTGCCGTCATGGCCAACACTGATTATTCCTCCCGTCAGGCGATCCTCACTCTCAAGGCGGGTTCTCTGTCCAAGACTGTAACTATCACTCAGTCCCAGATGGACGGAATAATCATTGACGGAGACTCGATCACGGCTTCTTATGAAGGCGGTGAAATCGATGTCCCTGTCAAGGCCAACGTCGCTCTGAAGGCTGTCTCCGATGTTCCTTGGATCACTGTCAAGGAGACCAAAGCACTTTCAGACAAAGTCATTCCGGTCACTCTGACGCTCAACGCCGGCAGGGAACCGAGAGTCGGACACATCACAATAACTGGTGAGGCCCTTCAGCAGGTGATAACCGTCAATCAGGGTGCTTTCGAACCCGAATTCTACCTTGTGGACGAACTGGGAGTCGGACCTTGGGGAACCCTTTCAGCCCCTAAGGAGGGAATGACCTACACGTTCACGGCAGTGACGAATATGGACTTCTATGCTGAAGCCCCCGATGCTGACTGGATCACGGTCGAGAAGGACGGAGACGTCGTCAACGTGACGATCGCCGAGAATTCCGGTGCCGCCCGTACCGATTATATCTACATGGGTTGCAGCAAGGAGGATGTGGACTACAGTGACTACGGCGCCATGATAACTGTCAGCCAGAAGGGACAGGCACAGGCCGTTGAAATGTGGAAGATGGATTTCTTCTGGGGAATCTTCCCTAATTCCACACGTGTTTCCATCGCTCTGGCCGGAGACTACATGGCACTTTATTCTCCTTCAGCCGTCACTCCCGGATTCCATCTGATGAACAAGACCGACGGAACGGAGGCCAGTGTCCTCGATTCTCCTGTAGAAAACGTCACTGGCATCACCAATGATGATGCAGGTAACATCATCGTCACTGCAGGCGGAGACTTCCCGCTCAATGATGACTGGTCACTCAATGAGGATGCCCAGATACCTCTGACTGTCTATGTGATGTCCCAGGAGGACTTCCTCGCCGGAAACTTCGGGGATCCTATACTGACATACTACGACGGATTCTACGGATACGGCCTTGACAACGCCCGTGTCACCGGAAACGCAAAGGGTGACGGCCTCCTTACCATGACTTCAGGAGCAGCTGGCGGCGGAACCTACTCTGTGGCATGGGAGATCCGCGGCGGAAAGGCTTCCAACGATCCTACCGCTTACGCTCCTTCTCCTACTGACGGAGGAGACTGCTGGAACTCCTTCGAGCACGTCACGATCGGAGCAGGTACATCCGTCAATGAAGGATTCTACTTCGCCGGATACGTGGGTGACTACAATCTCCATTATTCTCCCGCTTTGGGTGATGCAGCATCCTGGTCTTCTGTGTTCACCACCGGCTACAGCTGGGAAGGAGCGATCAACAGCGGAACAGTCTTCACCTATGAAGGACACAAGTTCTTGGCAGTCCTCGGCATGAACTATTTCGCGTTCGCCGACTGGGACTATGACGGAACCGTCGACGGATACATGCCGTCCACCTTCTGGGTCCTGAACATTGATGATCCGGCCGCTCCCGCCCTTGTCATACGTCAGGATTATTACGCGACCGAAGGCAACTGGCAGTACGGATCCAACACTGATATCAAGGTGGCCGTTGAAGACGGAGTTCCTGTAGCTTATGTGATGGACGCTGCGACTTCCACCTACCGCAAGTTCGCGATCGAATTCTAAAAAGACGCTACTGCGTCAATACTCAACAACTCTTTCATGCAGGATCCCCCCGGCAGGACTTTCCGGGGGGATTTGTATAAAGACCAGACACTTGACAAATACCCCATGAAAAGACTTCTGCTCTTTTTCTGTATTCTGGCCACTCTCTCATGCGGCCGTTCTCAACCCCAGAAGCGCCATTTCCTGTGGATTGACGCTTCAGCCAATTTCACATCATATGCGGATGACGCGGACTCCATAGCGAGGGACTGCGCCCGTATTGCGGAGATGGGTTTCACTGACATCGTGGTGGACGTGCGTCCCACTAGCGGTGACGTGTTTTTCTGCAGTAAAGTGGCTCCTGCCCTCACCAAGGTTCCAGCATGGTTCCCCGGCGGAGAGATGGGTTTCCGCCAGAGGAAAGGGAATTTTGACTATCTTAGGACGTTCATTGATGAAGGTCATAAGGCTGGCCTCAGGGTCCATGCCGGAATGAACATGATGGTGGGAGGCTGGAAATACGGAAACGGAACGAAGGAGGGGATGGTGTTTGACGATCCCGAGAAGGCGGACTGGTGTGCAGTGGACCTTCTCCCGGACGGGACTCTAGTCAGCCAGGCTGACAATCCGGATGTGAACGGGGGAGTCTTCCTTGATCCCGCAAACCCCGAAGTGCAGGAGTTCCTTCTGTCTCTTCTTTCGGAAGCGGCCTCTTATGAGGGACTGGACGGGATAGTGATGGACAGGTGCCGTTATGACGACTATGCGATGGACGCCGGATACTCTCCTGCAGGCAAAGAAGCCTTCAGCAGGTATCTCGGCCATGAACCGGAACGTTGGCCGGTATTCACCGAGCCGGGACACATTTTCCTGGACAAGGACCCCGATGAACTGGAAGTTGAGTGGATGACATTCCGTTGCAAGGTGATCCGTGACTTCGTCCAGAAAGCTGTACAGACGGTGCACAGCACTTCTCCGGAAGTGAAACTTGGCGTTTATGTGGGAGCATGGTTCAGCGAATACTACCGCAGCGGAGTCAACTGGACCAGCCCTTCTTATCCGCTTATGAAAGAGGAACCCACCTTCTCCTGGGCTACAGCGGAATATCAGGCGACGGGGTTCGCTGACCTGGTGGATTTCATGATCCTTGGGGCGTACTGCTCATCGGATTCCATCCACGGGAACAAGGAGAAGACGATGGAGGGGTTCGCGAAATTGGGAGCGAAACGACTTTGCGGGGATGTCCCGTTCTACAGCGGGCCTGACCTCGGCAATGAACCCGGTTTCCGTGACGGAGGCAAAGGGGATCTCATCCCGGAGATAGTGAATACCATGGATGAGAATTCAGACGGGTTCTTCGCTTTCGACCTTTGCCATATAAGGATGTTTGATTATTGGGACAATTTCAAGAAATAAACAAGAACGACGATGAAAACCCAGAAAGTCAGTGCATATGTTGTCTTCCTTTCGGTTGTTGCCGCTATAGGAGGAATCCTCTTCGGGTACGATACGGCAGTCATCTCCGGAACGACGGAGATCGTGAAAATGCAGTTCGGCCTTTCGACCGGAGGTGAAGGTTGGTATGTGGGCTGCGCCCTCATCGGCTCCATAATCGGCGTTCTTGTCGCCGGCATGCTGTCGGATTTCCTCGGAAGGAAGAAGACCATGCTTATCGCCGCCCTGATGTTCTCCATCTCCGCGATCGGATGCGCAGTCTGTGCGGATTTTGCGCAGCTGGTGATCTTCAGGATGATAGGAGGATTCGGGATAGGAATCGTATCGATCGTGTCGCCGATCTACATTTCGGAAGTGTCTCCAGCTCATGTGAGGGGAACGATGGTGAGTTTTTATCAGCTCTTCATCACGATAGGATTCCTTTTGGCGTATCTGGCCAACTTCCTGATACTGAAAGGGGCTATTCTTGATTCCACGTCAGGGAATCTGTATGTGAGAATGTTCAACAATGAATATTGGAGGGGAATGCTCGGCTGCGAAACCATTCCGGACATACTCTTCCTCCTTGTGATATTCTTCATACCTGAGAGTCCCCGTTGGCTCATAGTGAAAGGACAGGATTCCAAAGCTCTGGGAATCCTTCATCTCATATACGGTTCCGATGAAGAAGCGTCCAATGGGCTTTCTGAAACCAAGTCCTCGATCCAAGGGGAAGTCAAGACGGAGTGGAAGACCCTTCTTGAACCAGGAATATTCATGGCCGTCCTTATTGGAAGCGCAATAGCGATACTCGGGCAGTTCATGGGTGTGAACGCCGTTCTTTACTATGGACCGAAGATATTTGCGGACGCCGGCTTCGAGGATCCTCTGTTCTCCACGGTCCTTGTGGGTGTAGTCAATATGCTCACCACCGTTGTCGCCCTTCTTATTATTGACAAGGTCGGAAGAAAGAAACTCGTCTGGTGGGGAGTCGGAGGAATGATAGTCTGTCTTCTTATGATAGGCATATACTTCCTGCCCTTTACGAATCTTCCTAACTGGTTCATGCTCACCTTCTTCCTCCTCTACGTGTTCTGTACTGCGATAAGCATAAGCGCAGTCGTGTTCGTGCTTCTAAGTGAAATGTACCCCAATAGGGTGAGGGGACTCGCAATGTCTATTGCGGGATTCGCGCTTTGGATCGGCACCTACCTTATCGGACAGCTGACTCCATGGATGCTTGAGAATCTCACTCCTTCCGGAACGTTCTTCCTCTTCGCATTCATGTGCTTCCCTTATCTTTGGATCATGTACAGGCACGTGCCCGACACTACCGGAAAGACCCTCGAAGAGATAGAAGCTTACTGGAAAGCGAAAGGCGGCAAGCGCTGAAGACGCTTAAAATGAGAAAAGCGCCCCTCATAGCATTGGCGTTGGCCTTGTGCTCCTGTACCCCTTCGTACGATATAGTTGTCATCGGAGGAGGGACGGGAGGCACATCTGCGGCAATTGAGGCGGCAAGGGACGGTGCCAAGGTGCTTGTCGTGGAAAGCACGCCTTGGCTGGGCGGCATGCTCACCAGTGCAGGCGTAAGTGCAATTGACGGGAATTACCGTCTCCGTGGGGGAATCTTCGGAGAGTTCACGGATTCACTTGCAATACGTTACGGAGGTTATGACGCTCTGAAGAGCGGTTGGGTGAGCAACATCCTTTTCAATCCCAAAATAGGGGAGGAGATACTAAGGAACATGACCCTTGAAGCCGGAGTGCATCTTAAGATGGAGACCTCCCTTGACAAAGCGGTGAAGGACAAAAAAGGCTGGGGCCTGTTTCTCTCGAACGGAAAGAAGGTACACTGCTCCATACTTGTTGACGGCACTGAACTCGGTGATGTGGCCGAGTCTCTGGGCGTGGCGGAACTTAAGGACAGGATAACTGCACAGGACCTTACTTACGTCGCTATCTTGAAGGATTACGGGCATCCTGTCGGGATGGAAAAGCCCGTAGGCTACGATATCTCTTTCTACAGGAGCTGCTGCGACAATCCTCTGGCTGAGAACATAGGAGGAATGAACCCCATGGGACAGCAGCTCTGGAGTCCTGGAATGATGCTTTCCTACGGGAGGCTTCCTGACGGATACATCATGCTGAACTGGCCGATCTGCGGGAACGACTATTTCGCCGAATACCTTGACATGGACAAGGAAGAGCGTGCAGAAGTTGTCAAGAAAGCCAAACTGCGCACTCTCGGGTTCATATATTTCCTGAAGACGGAACTTGGTTACGCCAACATAGGGATAGCGGATGATGTGTTCCCTACGGAGGACGGACTTCCGTTCTATCCATATTACCGTGAAGCTAGAAGGATAGCCGGGCGGGATACCATGACTGTCGATGCGGCTGTCTCCCCGTATGATTACGACCTCTATAAAAGGGCCGTCGCGGTAGGGGACTATCCGGTGGACCACCATCATGTCCAGAATCCGATGCGTGAGGAATTGTCCGACCTCTGGCACGGGAGCATCCCTTCTTTCAGTGTTCCTTTAGGGGTGGTCATCCCGGTTGACACGGAAGATTTCCTGGTGGCGGACAAAGCCATGTCATCGAGCTGGGAAATGAACGGCGGGACCCGTCTTCAACCCGTTGTGATGGGAATCGGACAGGCGTGCGGCGCTCTTGCGGCTCTTGCAGCCAGAAGCTCTCGTCATCCTTCCGAGGTCCCCTCTGAAGAAGTGCAGAAGATTCTCCTTGACCACGGATGCTATCTCCTTCCGTTCCTTGACCTTTCCCCGTCGGATCCCTGTTTCAGGGAGCTTCAGGAAAAAGGTGTTCGAGGGGAAGTCAAAGGAAAAGGCCGCAGCGTGGGCTGGGCTAACGAAACTTGGGTCAACACTCCTGACGATGAATAAAAGAAACCTTGCGCTGGATATTCTCCGCGCGCTCACAATGACGCTCATGGTGTTCGTGAACGATTTCTGGACAGTGCTTGATGTGCCACACTGGATGGAACACTTCGCGACGATGGAAGACGGAATGGGACTCTCGGACATAATATATCCGATGTTCCTTTTCGCAATGGGAATGGCCGTACCTTTCGCGATAGAGAACCGTTTCTCCAAAGGCGCTCCGCTGGGGGATACGATCCGTCATATATTGTCACGCACTCTGGCTCTTCTTGTCATGGGCGCTTTCATCTGCAATACCGAGGGCGGCGATATGGTCGGGAACAAGGGAGTGTACTGGCTGTTGATGCTGGTGGGTTTCGTGCTGGTGTGGAACAGTTATCCTGAGTCCTTAAAAGCCAAAAAGTGGCTGCGTATCATCGGGGTCGTGACGCTTGTTGTGCTGGCTGCGACGTTTAGGACCACCAGTGGCGGCCTTTTCAGGGCATCCTGGTGGGGCATACTCGGCCAGATAGGATGGATGTACCTGTTCGCCGCTTCAGCGTACCTTCTTTGCAGGGAAAGGCCCTGGATCCTTGCGCTCATCTGGACAGCCCTCTGCCTTGTTAACATATCTGTGGTGCCGATGAGGGAAGGAGGAGTACTGGTCGGCGGAAACATAGTCGCTGATTTTGCTGACGCTCTCAATCTGGGTAACGGGCACGGGGCGATAATGGCTTTGGGAGGAGTTCTGACAGTCCTTGCCGAAAAACGCCTCAGAAAGAACAAAGTACTCTTTGGACTGGGTGCTGCTGTGATTCTGGTATTGCTGGGAACGGCTTTCCATCAGGGTTGGATAGTGTCAAAGAACATAGGGACCCTTCCATGGTGCCTGTACGTGTCGGCGATTTCGGTAGCACTGTATACAATGCTCCGCGTCCTTGAGAAGAATGGATGGACAGGATGGTCGAAACCCCTCTCTCCGGCGGGGACAGCGACACTCACCGTCTACATGATACCCTATGTATTCTATAGCTTATGGGTGTTCTTCTCACCTGGGATTCCCAGTTGGCTTTGCGGCTATGTCGGAGTCCTGAAATGCGCTCTCTTCTCGGCGCTATGCCTCGCCTGCGCCTGGGGGCTCGGGAAGATCGGCATCAGGCTCAAGATATAAGTCCTGCTGTACTTCACCTCCCAGAAGACGCACCCATGTGCGGAATCCTTTCTCCCCGGCTTTGAACTCGAAGAGCCTGGATCCTGAAACCTTGTCCTTGCTTTCACCCTCCCTTCCGAGATGGTTGTAGACAGTGTCACATCCGCTGAAACGCCCGTAGATGTAGTACATGTGGCCGTAGTGGAGCACATAGTCGCAGTCATGGTCATGTCCTGTCACTATGGCTTCAACGTCTCCCATTTCCCTGAATTGGGCAAGCAGTCCGCTGTTCATCCTTGAAGGGCAAGGGGGCTCGCAATTGTTTCCTATGAGCCTTGACTGGGGTGAGGCCAGTCCTTCGGCGATTTCCGGGAGGGGGATGTGGAAGAAAGCCAGAGAGGGTACGGGAATGCCTTCGTTTCCTTTGGTGAACCGCTCGCTGTGGGCTCTGTACCAGCCGATCTGGCTGTGGCGGATATAATCGTATGAGTGAATTTCCTCCTCTCCTTTGAGGATGACCGCGTCCATCGAGTCGAAAAGATACAGGACTCTGTCCACTTTCCCTCCGTTTCCGATCGTGATGACATCGTTGGAGCATCCGTAGACTCCTTCCATCGGAGGTTTGTTGAGGCATCCCGGCAAATCACGTATCAGAGAGAAAATGGTTTCACGTGAAGAGCCGAATTGAGAATCATGGTTCCCCAGAGCGACGGCGAAAGGAATGCCGCTGTCCGAAATAGGCTTCATGATCTTGAGGGCGGACTCCTGGTCGGGAGAACCGAAGAGTATGTCTCCCGTGTGGATTATCAGGTCGGGCTTTTCAGCTTCCATGGCGTCCAGGACGCATTCAAGCGCTCTCCATGAGCGGTCGTCACCCGCTATGAAATGGGTGTCCGTGAACTGGAGGATCTTGAAGGTGCCGTCATTCCTGTAGGGCAAGTGTGCGGATATCCTGGCAAGGGCTTTCGCCTTGTCTTTCTCCTCTTTTCTGGTCGTGCCCGCAGGAAGAATAGGGGCGCTTGCCGCCAGAACGGTCGCCCATGCCGCATCCTTCAGGAATGTTCTTCTTTTCATTGCTCTGTGAAAGCTGCTTTCATGAAGACAACAGGGTTGCCGGGGTCCATGTCGTCAGTCCAGACCAGGTCTCCGTCCTTGTTGAATGAGAACCTGCCTGTGCCGTCAGAGTATACTGTCTCTATCCTGGGTACAGTGTCACCTTCTTTTTCGAAGGACTCGATACGGTAGGTGCCGCCTGTATATTCCAGTGTACCTTTCCCTTGGGGCACAGCCTTCATTTCCCAAATTTCATACTGGGCGAGGCCTTTTTCCCTCCATCCGATCTTTACATTGTAGGAGTCACCATCCGGAGTGAAATCGGCGACTATGCGCTCGGCTGTCTTCTCCGCCCATTGACCTGAAAAGTCTTTATTGGCGGATTTGCAGCCGGCAAGAAGCATGGCTGACAGGATAATTGCTGAAAATATGTGAAGGTGCCTCATAGTACCGTTTTTTTACACTGCTAAGATACTCATTTATCCGCTTAGATGGACCAGAAAAAAGGCCGAAAAAGGCGGTATAACGGGTTTTGTCAGATTTTTTAATTGTAAATGAATCCATTATATGACAAATGTGGCGAACCTGACAAAACTATTGCAAGTGAAGTCTGAAATGCTGAACTTTGCCCTAGACACAATCGATTGCGATGTTCCCTCATCAGGAGGCTTCCCGACAGTAGGGACATGGCATTTCTGAAGGATCGGCACAATCCTGAAGCATGCTTCCGAATCTCACGCACAGTCCATGTGTGCAGCTGTTGTATTGACCTAGTGTTGATGATTATGCCGATGAACCAACAGACAAAAGACGAGCAGACTTTGCTTATCGTCTGCCAAATTAAGGAACTCGCCCAGGGACTGAAGCCCTTGGGTGTAGACGCCGGCGCCATATTGGAGGCTATCGCCCGTCCGCGGAAATATCCGAATGACGTGATACTGCTTTCGACCTCTTCACTGCTGGTCGTTCCTGAAATGAAAGTGGTGAGGCTGAACCCCACCGAAATGACTCTTTATGATGTATATCTCCATCATCCCGAAGGCATACCGGCTGACGATCTGGTCCTCCATTGGAAAGAGCTTTGTGCGGCATACAGGAGGTATACCGTCCATTCAGGAGACACTTCCGTAGAGGACACGATGGAGTCGCTTTGTTCAGAGTCGAAAATGAACTTCTATGCCGTTGTGTCCAGAATAAAGCGAAAGATCATTGCGGCGCTCGGTGATGAAGTCGGGAAGGCATATTATATCAGAAAGAGAATGGGAGGGACATATTCCCTTGATGCCAGGATACATCATGATGAATTCGCAGACCAGGACAACCTTTGAGCCGGACGAACTGTGGTTCACTTCGGATACACATTTCTGGCATGAGAACATAATAAAGTTCTGTGACCGTCCGTTCAGGAACGCCGAGGAGATGAACTCCGAACTGATCCGCCGATGGAATGAGACCGTCCCGGAAGACGGTATCGTGTTCCACCTGGGGGATTTCTGCCACGGAAGTCCAAAACAGTGGAATGAAATACTGGATTCATTGCACGGAAGGATTTACCTCATTCTCGGCAATCATGACATGAAATATTACAGGGGAGGAGATATGAGCCGATTCGAGTACGTCACCCAACAGATGACTATCCGTGTCGGTACTCAGTCAATTATTCTCAATCATAATCCTTTCCTTTGCTATGGAGGATCATACCGTAATGTGTGGCAGCTATTCGGCCATGTCCACAGCGGCCCGTTTTCCCGTACCGGTCTTGACCATCCGAGGCTCAAGGTGTTGTTCCCCAGGCAGTACGACGTAGGTGTGGACAACAATGGTTACCGGCCTGTGTCTTTCGCCTATGTCAAGGAGAAGATCGAAACTCAGCTGTCCAAGGCCAGGAAAGCTTCCGGAATACCTGAAGAGAAAACCGCTTCCGGGGTCGTGAGACTCGTGTTCACTGATCCGGAAACAGTGATCGGGCATGAAGAAAAGCAGAAACTCCTGACAATCTGTGATGATATCTTTCCTCTCTCTATCATTGAAGGCGAGTCCCTGAAGGAGACGATCGGCAGGACTGTGAGCCTTTTTCCTTCCAATGTACGGTACGTATATCTTGGTAAAGGTCCGCTGGAAGACTTCAGGGCGGTTGAGCTTCCCGTAAACGGCGGGCTGTCTGAGGCGGATATAAGCGTCATCAAAGATCTTTTGGGTTAAAAAAACAGGAAGTGGACGGTCACGTCCGCTTCCTGCCTGAGTCTGAGAGTCTTTTTAGACCTTTATCTTCTTTGGCCGTTCTGCTGCTGGGGTACTTCAGCCGGGGTGAGGACCTGGGCGTTCATCCACTCGAAGATGTTGGCATGTCCTCCGGGTGCGACTGAACCTCCGCCGTTGTTGCTGGGCTTGACGTCGCCTTCAGACTGCTCCTGTGAGTGTGTCACGGCGTCATTGAAGAGATAGCACCATGAGAAGTGTCCCATGAGCCTCTGACCGGGATTGTCGATGCCCTGGACATTCTCGAACATGGACATCCATACGTTCTTGGCGCCCTGCTTCATAAGACGCTGGAAGGTAGGGATGCAGTGTGTCTTGGGATCGACGGTGGTATCATCGTAGGACTGCACGATCCAGATGCTCTCTTCCGCGAGAGCCTTGATCTCGTTGTCTGAAATGTTGGCATCCAAATAGGCTTCACATGTGGGGAATGCCGCAGCGAAGTATTTGGGATGACGGATAAGCATGTGCATGGTCATGTATCCTCCGTTGGAGCAACCGCCGAGGTAGATACGCTCGCGGTCCACATCCGGATGCTGGTCAATGTATTCGTCGATGCAGGACTTCAGGACGTCAGCATATAGTGAAGGATATTCACCATGGCCGAAGCCCTTAACTGTACCCATCCACATGGTCTGGCACTGGATTGAAAGGACGTAAGCTCCGTCAGCTCCTCCTTCAGTGGTGAAATGGGACTGGATTTCGGGACGGATGAGAGATACTACTTCGTTGCCGAGAAGGGTGATCGATACGTCAACTCCGCCTTCTCCACCGCCATGGAGCCATATGATAAGAGGATTGGCCTTGCCGTCGCCTTTGAGTGACCAGGGCTCATAAGATGCGTATGTGAGGGTCTCTTCGCCCATCCTTCCGGTGGATTTGCCGGTGAACGAACCTTTGTTGAAGTAGTCGGCTTCCGACACGAAATCCTTCAGAGCCTTGTCCGCGGAGCATTCGATTGCAGTGAACTTCTGGTTTCCGACTTTGAGGACTTTGCCTTTCTTAAGTCCTACATTCACAGTGTAGTCCTCTCTCCAGACGCCTGCGCCTTTGGTGAGTCCGAGGCCACGGCCTGAAGCCTTTTCAAGGCCGAGGGCGATATACTTTCCGTCAGGATCGAAAGCGCCCCTTGAATCTGACGGGTATGCCGAAATCACGTTACGTTCCGTACCGTTGGTGTTGACCGTGAAAACGGAAGGGTCAAGGTTGTCAAGCTTTATTTCCGGCTTGACTACCACGAGGTTGACTGCAGTAGAGGCTTCATAAGTGGTGACCTGTACGACCTGAGGGGTCATCTTCAGAGTCTGGGCACCTGCTGTCGCGGCAATTGTCATCGCAACTGCGGCGAGGATTGATTTGATTTTGTCCATAGATATGTGTGTGAGTTGATTGTCAAAATGCAAGACTACTTGCTCTCGTACCATTTCTGCATGATGAAGAAGGCCTTCTTCTTGTGACCGTCATCGCTGACGAGGCCCTTTCTGTTGTAGTAGTCCTGGACATCGGGAAGCACGCGCCTGGGTGATCTGAAATCCTTCAGAATCCATGGCGTGGTCCCTGAAAGGCCGTCTATCTTGTCGAGCATGGCTGTGTTCTGGATGTAGAGGTTCTCCTGGAACTCCTCTGTCCATCTTTCATCCTTGCTTCCGTGGCGTCCGAATCTTGCTCCTCCTCCGAACTCGCTGACGATAACAGGCTTTTCATAAGGAACTTCCCAAGTCATTTTGGGTGCGTCGTCAACGTCCCTGTACCAGCCGATGTATTCGTTGAAGCTGATCACGTCCACGTACTTGTTCATGTTGTCCTGCAGGCGGTTATGGTAGTTGCTCGCGGAAGTGACCTCCATTGCCATGCTTATAAGGCGGCTGTCATCGCAGGTTCTGGCATATGTCGCTAGAGAACCGAGGAAGGTATCCCTTTCGGGGGAGTGGGGAGTCTCGTTCGCTATGCTCCAGATGATGACATTGGCCCTGTTCTGGTCCCTTGCTATCATGTCACGGAGCTGGCAGCGGGCGTTTTCGTAGGTGTCGGGGTTGGTCCATGCGATAGTCCAGTAAACAGGTATCTCAGACCATACCATGATTCCCATCTTTTCGGCTTCCCTTACCGTGTATTCGTTGTGGGGGTAGTGTGCGAGCCTGACGAAGTTGCATCCGAGTTCCTTCGCCCATCCTAGGAGTATGGCAGCGTCCTCGGGGGAGTTCGCCCTTCCGCCTCCATAGGGCTTTTCGTCATGGATGCTGATGCCTTTCAGGTAGACCTGCTTTCCGTTGAGAAGGATCTTCTTTCCGGAAGTCGTTATGCTGCGGAATCCTATCTTGTCGGAGACGCTTTCTCCCTCAAGAGTGATCCTGACATCATAGAGCTTGGGGTTCTCGGGACACCAGAGGACGGGCTTTGCGCTCAGGTCCGCTTCGATACTGCCGTCTTCGGCTGTGGTGAATGTCTTTTCAATCTTGAGCTCAGGAATGCTGAGGGTTATTATCTTGCCTTTTTCAGCTTTGCTGAGGTTGGCCTTGAAATGTATCAGCGAGTAGTTCTCCCTGTCGAGTTTCAGGGAGTAGTTCTCCACATACACCGGGGATACGTCCACCAGCATCACGTCGCGCGTTATGCCGCCGTAGTTCCACCAGTCGAATATCTGGGTGGGTACGTCCTCCGCATGACGCTTGTTGTCGACCTTCACGATGACGAAGTTCTCGCCGTCCTTCAGAAGGTCTGTGACGTCCATGTTGAATGCCGTGAAGCCTCCTTTATGGTATCCGGCTTTCTTCCCGTTCACCCAGACGTGGGCCTCGTAGTTCACCGCCCCGAAATACAGCAGAGTCCTGCGTCCTTGCTTCGGGGTGAAGTTGAAGCTCTTCTTGAACCACACGGTGCCTTCATAGAAGAAGAGTTTCTCGTCCTTGGTGTTCCAGTCAGAAGGGATCGTCATGGAAGGGGATTTGTCGAAATCATATTCGATAAGGTCCTTGGGCGTACGGGGCTTCGCATTGATGAAGAATCCTCCCGGCATGGGATTCATCCGGTAGTCGTAGTATCCTTCCTCCTGGACATCCACTATGTAGTTCCATTCCCCGTTGAGGGAAACGGTATTACGGCCGTATATGTTGCCCACCAGGGGCACTTCTTCAGCGGAAAGGGAAAATGATAGAGAAAGCAGTGCTGCGGCGAAGACCGCTTTAAATGTGGAGTGCTTTATCATGTGGTCAGTGATTTTTCCAAAGTTATACTTTTTGTACAACATGCCAAATACTTCTGATGGACTTTGCTAAAGCAAATGCAGTCCTTTGGCGATGCGGCAGGCCTGTGTGGAGTTGGCGGCACGCAGTTTCTCGAGGATGTTCTGGCGGTGCCGGCTCACTGTGTGTATGCTTATATTGAGTGCGGAACTTATGTCCTTGCTCGAGGCGCCTTTCTCTATGAGTGAAAGGACTTCCAGTTCACGGTCTGACAGGAGGCCTTTGGTCCCGATGCTTTCCACGGGGACCCTTTCACCTGTGAACAGGTTATGGAATACAGCTTCTTCCTTTTCCGGGACGGGGTTGTATAGGCACAGGGCGTAGCGGATCGAGTTCCCGTCCATGAAGTATCTTATCTTGTGGCGAATAAGATGCTTCTGCCCCTTCTCGTCCGACATCGTGAGGACGCTGTCCAGGATCCAGTTGGTGCCGTTCCTGCCCACCCAGTCTACAAGCCTCACTTCAAGCAGCTGCTTCTGTTCCAGTTCATCTTCAGGGATTCTGGAAAGGAGTTCCTCTTCCCAGATCGAGTCTATTTGGTGTACGGTCCCTCTTTGGGATATGCCTAAAGTCCATCCTAAGTTTCCGTAAAAGATGGTGCTGTGTTTTTCCTTGAGGTCACTAAGGACCGCTATCCCTTCCTCCGCCAGCACATAAAAGTAAGTGAGGCTTTCGAGATTCTTGCCGACCGGGTCGGAACGTTCTGGAAATTCCTGCCTGAAGAAGGTATTGTCAAGATACTCTCTGGTCGTGGCCATATAATGGTTATTTTTGACTATTGTATGCTTAGTACTATGCGGTTAACTTTGCAAAGTTAAAAAATCTGATGGTTATTATGAGAAAATATCTTCTTTCCGCAATCCTTATGCTTTGTGTCGCCGCACTCAATGCGCAGACCCTCGAAAAAATGCAGTGGTTCAATGAGCCCGAATCCTGGGAAATCAAGGACGGAGTCCTCACCATGGACGTGACTCCCCAGAGCGATTACTGGAGAATTTCGCATTACGGTTTCACGGTTGATGACGCGCCCTTCCTTTACACCACAAGGGGAGGAGAGTTCGAGGCTAAGATAAAGATATCCGGGGACTACAAGGTCCGTTTCGACCAGGCTTGCCTTATGCTCCGCATAGACAAGGAGAACTACATAAAGACCGGAATAGAGTTCGTTGACGGGAAGTACAACCTCAGCACGGTAGTCACGCACCACACCAGCGACTGGAGCGTGATAGTCCTTGACCGTCCGGTGCCTTATATCTGGATAAAGGCGGTAAGAAGGCTTGACGCCATCGAGATATTCTACTCTTTCGATGACAAGGAGTATGTGATGATGCGTAACTGCTGGATGGAGGACAACACTCCGATTCAGGTGGGACCCGCTGCAGCATGTCCTGACGGACAGGGCTTCAAGGCGAAGTTCGAGAACTTCTCCATCAAGCACCTCCCTGACCAGAGGAGGGTAGAGTGGCTGGAGAAAAACCAATAAGATGACTGGCCGTCGGCTTTAAAAGCGCCAGAAGGGATCTGTTTTTAAGGAAGCCGACAAAGACAAGCCGCTGCTCGAGAGAGTGGCGGCTTTGTCAAAATACCGGTGAACGGTCTGTTTATTCCGGGAGGTCCTGGATAACCTCGATGCCGCTTTCAGCAGCGAACGCGAGAAGATCGTTGTAATTGTCGAACTTGGCCGTTCCTCCCAGCCACACACGTACTTTGAAGCAAACTTTGTCGGCGATCGCCTTGATGTTCTTCACGGTCTCGAAGACGCAGTATTCTGAAGCGATACCGCATACCGTGACTTCGTCACCGGGCTTGAAGTAGTCTTGGGTGGAAGGGGTGACATCGGCGAATGCGCCGTATTGTTCGGTCACCTGGCCTTTGAGGACGAAACGGACGTTACCTTCGTCAAGTCCTTCCAGGATGCAGTCCGGCATTGCGGCTCCTGCCGTATGATGGACGCAATGGACCGGCCAGGGGCCGCCCTGCTCCTTGAAGGAACAATGTCCGAGGGGATGCCAGTCAAGAGTGAAATAGATAAGGTCGAATTTGTGTTTCGCCTCGTTTATGACGGGGATGAAATCGGCTGCTCCCGGAACGGTCAGGGAACCGTCTATGAAGTCCTTTTGCAGGTCAACTGCTACGAGTATCTTTCTCATGGTGGTGCTATTTTGTCGCAAACTTAATAATAATTACCGTATTTGAAGCTTGTGCGGGCTCATTTTTCTCAGCGGGTCCTTCCCAGAAGGGCGTCGGCTGCCAATACCAGGAACATGTAGTGCGAGGAACCTCCTCCGAGAACGTATTCTGTCTGTTGCCATAGATACGGGAACTCCAGAAGCTCCGGAAGATCCGGCCTTATTATGGCTGTTCCTGATATCACGCCTCCCGGAACGTATGACCAGTCAGCCCTGGTTGTTCCGTACGCAGTGGTTGCGGAGACTGCGCCCACTCCTGAGGCAAAGGAAGCGGTGTTGCTTCCCGGGTGTCTCCCCAATATGAAATGGAGAGCGTCGAAGACGGGGTCGGGGGAGAGGATCTCCGGATATTCCGCCGCCATGAAATAGTACTCGTATCCGAAGCGCTGGATATCCCATCCGGCTCCCCAGATTGAAGGCTGGTAGGGGACTCCGTAAGGAGTACCGGAGGACATTCCGGCGATACTGGACTTGTATCCTTCAATGGAGTCACGGAAGGCTTTGGCGAACGCTTTTTCGTCCTTGTCGCCGTCCTTCTCCCATGCTTTGGCAAGACGGGCCGCATACCATCCTCCTCTTGATACGTTCCGAAGAATGGACTCCTTGTTCTCGAGGATATAGTCGCGGTACCGTTTCTCTTTCGTCGTTAGGTACAATTCGACGGCAGCATGCATCTTGTTCCCCTCAGTGCTCCAGAAAAGGTCAGTGGCCATGTTGAGGCAACGTTCCGCAAGAGGATCATTGTATCCCTTTAAAGCTCTGGCGGCTCCGGCTAAAGACGCGGCGGTGGAGAGGTCCCTTGAGGGATTGTTCTCAGTGTAGATCCACCTGTCGTCCCCGTTCCCCGGCACACCGTCAGTCATTGCGGCGGCATCGCCGAGGATGACATACTGTCT
>JAEEGL015409180.1_pt1 | contig 37534 bp, 36 predicted proteins | sample 9134231 | NCBI WGS metagenome assembly JAEEGL01 (sample SAMN16246548, study PRJNA631951) | gut metagenome | biome: gut microbiome; feature: rumen; material: fiber-attached | host: Bos | place: Iran: Karaj | collected 2018-10 | reverse complement strand
GCTCCTGGGGCTCATTTCGAGCGACGCCTCGATGGACGCGATAAGGTACTTTGCCATGACGTTCTTTGCCCTGGGCGTTTACCCGCTGTTCTTCAACCTGCTTAGAAAGAGCGATAAGACGCCGGAATGACAGTATGAGGTATTACAGGATAGGTGAAAGACTGATCCCCTGCGAATGGGAGCAGGCCCGCGAGGGCGGCGCGCAGTACGCCGCGGTGCTGGATTCCGACGAGTGGCGCAGGCTTCGCGAAAGCTTCGATATGGTCATAGACATAGAGACGGGGCTTTTGGAGAGGCACGTGACCAAGGCCGTGGTGAATCTGGATTCGCTGACGGGCAGCTTTGTTGTGCCGGACAGGGCGAATATATCGGGAAAGAGGCACTGCTTTTCGTTCGCTCTGGACGAGAAGGGCATAGTCATAATAGACGACGAAGGGTATGCGGCTGAGCTGACGCGCGGCATAGCAAAGCGCAAAAAGTGGCGCTATCCGAGCCTGGAGCGGTTTATCTACGACCTGCTCGAATGCATGATAGAGGGCGACCTGAAGCTGCTTGAGGAGACCGAGAAGCGTTTGAACGAGGCCGAACGGGAGATACTTGAGGGCAGCCCCGAGGAGTTCCCCGAGGAGCTGAACGACGTGCGGGGCGACCTTTTGGACCTGCGCGTGCATTACGAACAGCTCATAGACCTGGGCCAGGAGCTTGAGGAGAACGAAAACGGCTTTTTCAAGGCCGAGAACCTGCGCTACTTCCGCCTGTTTACCGAGCGTGTGATGAGGCTTCAGGACACTGTGACGAGCCTGCGCGAATACGTCGTGCAGCTTCGCGACCTTGTGCACAGCCGGCTTGAGGTGCGCCAGAACAGGATAATGACCCTGCTGACGGTGATTACCTCCATATTCATGCCGCTGACGCTTATTACGGGCTGGTACGGGATGAACTTCAAGTACATGCCCGAGCTGGACAAGCCCTATGCCTACCCCATCGTATTGGGCGTATGCCTGTTGATAGTGGTGGGGTGCCTTATATGGTTCAAGAAAAAGAAATGGATGTGAAACGACTCCGGCGCGGCACTGCCGCGCCGGGTTTTTTCATTTAGATCAGCCTGTATTCCGTTACCTCGCACAGCTCCTCGCCGGGCAAAAGCAGGGTCTTCGGAAAGAGCGGCTTATTGGGGGAATCGGGCAGATGCTGCGTTTCGAGGCAGACGCCGGCGTGATCGGAAAAGCCGCGGAAGGCGTCCGTTTTTGGGGCGGAGTCTGAGCCAAGGAAGCCCGCCGTATAGACGTGAACGCTCGGCTGAGTGGTTTTTACTTCAAGCGTGAGCCCTGTTTCGGGCGAATACAGCCGCGCCGCCGGGCGGAGCGCACCGGCCTCGCCCCGCAGTATGAAGCTGTGATCGAGCCCGCGCGTGCCGGCGAGCCGCAAGTCGTCGATGTGCCGCGCAAGGGGCGCGGGCCGGGACAGATCGAGCATGCTCCCGCGGACGGGTATGAAGCGGCCCGTAGGTATGAGGCCGGGGCCGACCTCGGCGTATGCGTCGGAAAACACCTCGAGCGTGTGGGAGCGGACCTCTCCCCCGCCCGCGAGGTTGAAATACGCGTGGTTCGTGAGATTGACGTGGGTAGGGGCGTCGGTGACGGCGCGATACGTCAGCCGCAGGACGCCGCCCGTCAGCTCGTAAAGCGCGCTTACGCGGAGATTCCCGGGGAAGCCGTCCTCCCCCGCCGGGCTGTCGAGCGTGAAGAGCACTCCGTTTTCAACGGTCTCCGCCTGCCAGAAACGCTTTTGAAACGCGCCGTGCAGATGGTTTTGCCCGTCGTTTTTCGGCAGGGTGAAGCGAGCTTGCCCGATGCGGAACGCCGCTCCGCCAATGCGCCCGGCATACCTGCCGACCGACGCGCCGACGGCGGACGTGCCCGCGCCGTAAAAGGACGCGTCGGGGTAGGCGAGCACGCAGTTGACGCGCCCGGTGCCCTTGACGCAGGAGAGCTCGGTCAAGGCGGCGCCGAGGTCTGTGAGCCCCGCGCGGAAGAGGCCGGACTCAAGCAAAAAAAGCCTTGCTGTGCGGCCCGCGTACGAGCCGAATTCGGTTGTGAATATATTTATCATATGCCCATTATAGCACCCGAAACGGCATTTGAAAAGAGCGCGCTTGGAAAATACCCGTATTTGCTGGGTTTTTTGACCGCAAAACGGGCCGGGAACCGGGTTTTCGCCCCCGTTGACACCCGTTTTTCGTGATGCTATAATCCAAAGTATCCTACCGAAAGGGTCTCTGTTTATGCTTGAATTCGTTTCCGTTTGGGCCAACGAGCGTTTTGGCATCGTCGGCTCCGCAATACTGTTCGTGATAGGGCTTGTCGCGCTCATAAAGGGCGGCGACTGGTTCGTTGACGGCTCCGTGGGCATTGCGAAGAAATTCCATGTTCCGGAGCTGCTGATAGGCGCCACTGTCGTTTCGATAGGCACGACGCTGCCCGAGGTGATGGTCTCCGCGACCTCCGCCGCAAAGGGCATTAGCTCCATCGCCTACGGCAACGCGATAGGCTCCGTCATCTGCAACACGGCGCTTATAGCCGCGATAACCGTAGCGGTGCGCCCCGCCAAGGTAAACCGCAAGGCGCTGACGCTGCCTGTCGTGTGCTTTTTCGTCGCGGCGCTCTTTTACGCGGGCGTGGCGGTGTTCAAGCGCGAGTTCACCCGCCCCGTGGGCATAATACTCTTATGCATGTTCGTCGTGTACATGGTGCTGACGGTGCTGCACGCAAAGCGCCATCCCGAGGACGCCGAGGCGGACGAGGCCGAGGGCGACGCGAGCACGGGCAAGAGCATTCTGCTGCTGCTGCTCGGCGCGGTGCTGATCGCCGTCGGCGCGAACTTCCTTGTAGACAACGGCACCGTGATCGCACGCGCGCTCGGCGTGCCCGAGACGGTGATAGCGCTGACGTTCGTTGCCCTGGGCACTTCGCTTCCGGAGCTTGTGACGGCCATCACCTCGCTTGTAAAGGGGCATGGCGCACTGTCGCTCGGCAACGTGATAGGCGCGAACGTGTTCAACCTGGTGCTGGTGTCGGGCATGGCGGTTACAATAAAGCCCTTTGCGCTGCCCGCCGAAAAGCTCATCGGCGGCATGAACGCATCGCTCATAATCGACATACCCGTTATGCTGTTCGTTATGGCGGTGCTGACGCTGCCCGCCGTGTTCACGGGCAAGCTCAGAAGATGGCAGGGAATACTGCTTCTGGGCGTTTACGCCGCGTTCGTTGCGTTCCAGTTTATAGGCTGACAGCTTGAAGCAGACCGCAGGCTCCGTCCTGCGGTTTTTTATTGCGCCTTCGATAATATAATTTGCAAAAACTCTTGTGTGGACTTGGTTTTCGGAGTAAAATATCTGTTTGTGAGTTTACCGAGAAAGGGTTACCGAAATGAACGATAAGATAAGAAATATAGCGATAATCGCCCACGTCGACCACGGCAAGACGACGCTGGTCGACCAGCTTTTGAGGCAGAGCGGCGTGTTCCGTGCGAACGAGGCCGTGCAGGACCGCGTTATGGACTCCAACGATATAGAGCGCGAGCGCGGGATAACCATACTTTCAAAGAACACGGCGGTCAATTACGGCGAGTACCGCATCAACATAGTGGACACTCCCGGCCACGCCGATTTCGGCGGCGAGGTGGAGCGCATACTCAAGATGGTAGACGGCGTGCTGCTGATGGTTGACGCATTCGAGGGCTGCATGCCGCAGACCCGTTTCGTGCTGCGCAAGGCGCTGGAGCTGAAAAAGGTGCCCGTAGTGGTCATAAACAAGATAGACCGTCCCGGCGCGAGGCCCTACGAGGTGGCGGACGAGACGCTGTCGCTGTTTATTGAGCTGGGCGCCGACGACGAGCAGTGCGACTTCCCCATCGTGTACGCCTCCGCGCGCGACGGCGTATCGGGGCTGGACCCGGACGAGCTTTCGCCCGATATGAAGCCGCTGTTTGAGACCATAATCTCCGCCGTGCCCGCTCCCTCCTGCGACGAGACGCTGCCCCTGCAGGTGCTCATCTCCGCCATCGACTACGACGATTACGTAGGAAGGATAGGCATAGGCCGCGTGGAGCGAGGCATTGCAAAGAAGAACCTGCCCGTATGCGTGGGCGTGCCCGGGTCGGGCTCGAGGGCCGCAAAGCTCACAAGACTTTACCGCTTTGAGGGGCTAAAGCGCGCCGAGGCCGAAGAAGTGCGGGCGGGCGACATAATTGCCGTTGCGGGCGTTCCCGAGCTTTCGATAGGCGAGACGATATGCGACGCGAACGTGTTCGATCCTTTGCCCTTCGTGCATATCGACGAACCGACGCTGTCTATGTTCTTTATGGTAAACACCTCCCCCTTTGCGGGCAAGGAGGGCAAGTACGTGACGAGCCGCAACATACGCGACCGCCTCTATAAAGAGGTTCAGACCAACGTGGCTCTGCGCGTTGAGGACACCGACTCCACCGAGGCGTTCAAGGTTTCGGGCAGGGGCGAGCTGCACCTGTCGATACTGATCGAGACCATGCGCCGCCAGGGGTATGAGTTTGCCGTGTCGCGCCCCAAGGTCATTATGAAGCACGACCAGTACGGGCGCCTTATGGAGCCCATGGAGGAGCTGACGATAGACGTGCCCACCGAGTACATGGGCGCAGTCATGGAGGGGCTCGGCCGCAGGAAGGCAGTGCTTTCCAACATGATAAACGACAACGGCGGCGGCGTCAGGCTGATATTCGACATACCCGCGAGGGGCCTTATGGGATATCGCTCGGAGCTTTTGACCGATACCCGCGGCAACGGCGTTATGAGCCATATCTTTAAGGGATACGCGCCGTATGCCGGCGACATTGAGGAGAGGCTGACCGGCTCGCTCATCGCATCGGAGACCGGCGACACCAATGCATACGGCCTGTTCAACACCCAGGACAGGGGCAGGATGCTCGTGACCGCGGGCATTCCCGTGTACGAGGGCGAGATAGTCGGCGAGTGCGCGAGGAACGAGGACATAACCATCAACGTATGCAAGAAGAAGCACATGACTAACACGCGCGCGTCCGGCAGCGACGAGGCGCTGAGGCTGACGCCGCCCGTCGTGTTCTCGCTCGAGCAGTGCCTTGAGTTCATACGCGACGACGAGCTTGTGGAGGTCACGCCCAAATCCATCCGCATGAGAAAGCGTTACCTGACGAAGGATCAGCGCGTTAAGGACTTTAACAAGCGCATGGCCGAGAAGGAAAAGCTCGAACAGTAAAAATCTCAGGCCCGGATACGGGCCTGTTTCATTTTGAGGAGTAACGATAATGCTCGCTTTTTCATACATTGACAAGGGGCGTCCGGACGAGGAGCTAACGAGGCTCTTCCCCATACTTTACGCCAATATGAACGCCATCGCGCCCACGGGCGAGGGGTATGACAGGGACCTTGAGGAGTGGCTCGGCGCGGTGCGTCCCGCGCTTGAAAAGCCCGCGCGGAATATCATCGTTATAAGCGACGACGAGGGGCTCGCGGGGTTCTTCCAGTTTTATGTGAACGAAACGACCTTTATGATGGAGGAGATACAGTTCGTTCCCCGGCTTTGGGGAAGCGGCGCATTCGAAGCGCTTTACACGCATTTGAGGCGGATTGTGCCGCAGAGCGTGCCGTTTGTCGAGGCCTATGCGCACAGGCTGAACACAAAGTCTCAGGGGATACTCGCGCATCTCGGGCTTGAGCCGATAGCCGACGCCAACAACTGCATAAGGTTCCGCGGGAGTCTGCAAGTCCTGTTCGATACGATAGGCAACAGCCCCGCGAAGGTCCCAGAATTTACAGTTATTTAACAGAACACCGCCTTGCGGCGGTTGAATGCAGCCCCCGACTTTGTTATAGTAAACAAAGTCCAATGGGAGATAATGAGAATGAACGACAGTTTTGCAGGACGCCTGCGGGAGCTTGAGGAGCTGATACTTGACGACTACGGCAAAAAGCGCGTGATAGACAGGCTTACGCCGTTTACTCAGCCCGACCCCGAGGTGATAAAAGAGCTGACGGGGAAGCTGCTGCGGGTGATATTCCCCGGGTTTTTCACGGACCGGGCATACCGCATCTACAACCTGAAAAACAGCGTTTCGAGCCTGATAGAGGATATAGCGTTTCACCTGACCGAGCAGACGGCCACCGCCCTGAGGGGCGGCGAGGCCTCAGAAGGGCCGGCCTGCCGCGAGGAGGCAGAGCGGATAACCGAGGCTTTTTTGCGCAGGATACCGGAGATACGCGAGCTTGCGGACGCAGACCTGACCGCGGCCTACGACGGGGACCCCGCCGCGGGCAGCCGCGAGGAGGTAATAATCTCGTACCCGGGGCTGTATGCCGCGACGGTGCAGAGGCTGGCGCACGTATTGTACGAGGCGGGCGTGCCGCTGATACCGCGCATGATGACGGAGCTTGCCCACAACCGCACGGGGATAGACATACATCCGGGGGCAAAGCTCGGACGCTGTTTCTTTATCGACCACGGAACGGGGATAGTGATCGGCGAGACCACCGTGATAGGCGACAGCGTGAAGATTTACCAGGGTGTGACGCTGGGCGCGCTTTCAACGCGGGGCGGGCAGAAGCTGCACGGCAGAAAGCGGCATCCCACCATTGAGGACAACGTGACTATCTATGCCGGAGCGTCGATACTCGGCGGAGAGACCGTGATAGGGCACGACGCCGTGATAGGCTCGAACGCCTTTATCACCAAGTCCGTTGAGCCGGGCATGCGCGTGAGCGTGCGGAACCGCGAACTGCAGTTTTCGGGCTCGGCACGGGGCGGCGGCACGAATACGGAGACGAGCTCCGTTTGGTATTATACTGTGTAAGGAGGCAGCATGGGCAGGATATTCACTTCTGCGGAGGAGCTTATAGGCCGCACTCCGCTTCTGGAGCTTGTACACATAGAGCGGCGGGACGGGCTTGACGCAAGGATACTCGCAAAGCTCGAATCGTTCAACCCCGGCGGCTCGGTCAAGGACCGCGTGGCGCTGGGCATGATACGCGACGCGGAGCGGAAGGGGCGGCTTAAGCCCAGCTCGACCATTATAGAGCCGACCTCAGGCAACACGGGGATAGGGCTTGCGCTTGCGGCCTCGCTTCGCGGGTACAGGGCGGTCATCGTTATGCCCGAGACCATGAGCGCGGAACGCAGGCGGATGCTTGCGGCGTTCGGGGCGGAGATCGTGCTGACGGACGGCGCGCTGGGCATGGCGGGCGCGATAGCAAAAGCGGAAGAGCTCGCGGCGAATACGCCCGGCAGCTTTGTGCCCGGTCAGTTTGAAAACCCCGCAAACCCCGAAACGCATTACATGACCACCGGCCCGGAGATTTGGGAGGACGCGGACGGCCGCGTGGACCTGTTGGTGGCGGGCGTGGGCACCGGAGGCACGCTGACAGGGACGGGCAGATATTTGAAGGAGAAGAACCCGAACGCAAGGATCATAGCCGTTGAGCCCTGCTCCTCCCCCGTGCTTTCGGGAGGCAAGGCGGGGCCGCACGGCCTGCAGGGGATCGGAGCGGGGTTCGTGCCGAAGGTCCTTGACGAAAAGCTCATAGACGCCGTGGTGCGCGTGAGTGAAGAGGACGCCTACCGGATGGGCCGCAGGCTTGCCCGTGAGGAAGGCGTTTTTGCCGGGATAACCTCCGGAGCGGCGGTGCATGCCGCGGTGGAGACGGCAAAGCTCCCCGAAAACGCGGGCAGGACGCTGGTCGTTATACTGCCCGACGACGGAGGCAGGTATTTGAGCACTCCTCTGTTTGAATGAACCGCTTTGCTTTTGTCAGTTTTGTTAACAGCGCCTCCGAAACTTGTTTTTGGAGGCGTATTCTGTTATAATCGAAAAACAGAGTATATGATTTGCCGGAGGACGGTATGAAGGAAAGCTTTTACAGGACGGGTATGCTGCTGGGCGAAGAAGCCGAAAAGACGCTTCAAAACGCGCACGCGGCGGTATTCGGAGTGGGCGGCGTAGGCGGGCACGTCTGCGACGCGCTTGCAAGGTGCGGGGTGGGCAGGATAACCGCCGTGGACGCCGCTCTTGTCAAGGAAAGCAACCTGAACCGGCAGATAGTCGCCGAAAAGGCGACCGTGGGAATGCCCAAGGCGGAGGCCGTGAAGCGGCATATCGAGGCCGTGTCGGACTGCCGCGTGACAGGTATTAGGGAGTTTGTGACTGCGGAGAACGCGGCGGCGCTGATACCCGACGACGCGGATATAGTCATAGACGCCGTGGACAACGTGACGGCGAAGCTTGCGCTTATCACGGCGGCGCAGGCAAAGGGCACCGCGGTGCTTTCGTCCATGGGGGCGGGAAACCGTTTGGATCCCACCTGCGTGCGTATAGGGGACGTTTTCAAGACCGAGACAGACCCTTTATCAAGGGTGATGCGGCGTGAGCTGCGCGCCCGCGGAGTGAAGAAGCTGACGGTATGCTGGTCGACCGAGGCGCCGAAGCCTATTTTGTTTGAGGCTCCCGACCCCGAGGCAAGGCGGCAGACGCCGGGCTCCGTGCCGTTCGTGCCCGCCGCTTTCGGGCTGGCGCTGGCTGCCGAGGCCGTGAGGCTGCTGCTTGAACAAAAAAAGACGGACAGGTGAAAACGATATGAACAAAACCATCAAAAGGATACTTGCGCTGTTTTTGGCGCTGATGACCGCGCTTGCGCTATGCCCTGCGCTTGCCGCCGCGCCGAAAAGCCGGCTTGAAGACGGCGTGCGCGTGCCGCCCCTCGACTCGGATTTCACCTTTATAAGGGTGCTTATTTCGACCGGGGGCACGACCTACGTGAACCTGGACCTTTACGGCGAGTACACGATCGGGCAGACGGTAATTTCGGGCACGCTCGATACTCCAGTCAGGATAAAGGTCGCAGTGTCGGGCACGGGAGTGAAGGTGACGAACCGCTCGACGAGCGAGGTCTACGCCACCGGCTCGAGCGTGATGCTGAACCGCGTGCATCCCAACTGGGAGGCAGGTTGGGTACAGCTTACCTACTGCGGCAACGAGGACACGCTGGACAGGTACTATCTCGGCTCGTTCCGTTTTGACAACGAATCGGGCGCGGTGCGCATGATAAACACCGTGCATCTTGCCTACTACATATACGGGATAGTCGGGTATGAGCTTTCGACCTCGAGCCAGCCCGAGGCCTTGAAGGCGCAGGCGATAGCAGCCAAGACCCTGGGCATGTACTACATGGGACGCGAGGGCGAATGGGACGTGAAGGACGGCTGGACGAGCTCGCTTTACCAGGCGTACCGCGGCTTCCGCGAGAACAGACTTGCCACCATGCCGTACTGCCTGGCGGTGATCGGCGAGGCGCTTTCTTACGAGGGGACAATAATACCCATATTCTACGGGCACACGAACGGCGGCGAAACCTCGCTGCCCTCAAGGGTGTTCGGGTCGAGCCTTGCGCGGTACGACGACGCGTACGCGGTCTCGGTCGATGATATAGAGTACGAAAACTATGACCAATACCGTCAGCTCATCTCGGTGGACTTCGGCGGGACGGGCGACAGCACGAGGTTTTTGGACTTTATTCTGGTAAAGGCCGCGGGCGACGGCATTGCCGCCCAAAGCGTCGTTTCGATAAACGACCTTTACGCATACGACCCGTACCCCGGCACCACGCGCGATATGCAGAAGCTGCATGTCAGGGCGGCGCTTCAAACGGCTGACGGCTCCGTCAATTATACGATAGACTGCCCGATCACGCAGCTGAGGACCGTTGCACTTTCGGACGTCGACGGGAGCGGCGACAGCTACTCGTCCTATAAATACGTGTTCACGAAGAACTATAAGCTGTACTGGGGCAAGGCGAGATCCGGCGGTTATACGCTGATATTCGCCCGCTACGGGCACGGCGTGGGCATGAGCCAGATAGGCGCGAACATACGCGCCAACCCCGCCACCTACGGCTGGGATTACAGGCAGATACTTGCGTTTTACTACCCGGGGATGCATTTGATCTCCGTGACCGAGGGGGATCCCTCGAACGCGGCGGGGCCGGTCATAGACCCCGTGCCGGTGCTGGCCTACGGCGAATGCAGCGGCGAAACTCCCTTTTTGATGGGCTCGTCGTCGAGCTATCCCTCTTACGGCACGGTTCGCGCGGGCGAGCACATCGACGTGCTGGGGGTAACGGATACGGGGCTTTTCCACGCCGTGTGGAACGGCTGCACGGGGTATATCTCGATGGACTATTCGCACGTCGTGATGTTCCCCGCGCCCGTGGACGGCCTGTTTACCGTGACAGACGGGGCGACCAAGAGCTCGTGCAATCTGCGCGCGGAGCCGTACATACGCGACGGCAACGTGATAGCGCGGCTTGACAAGGACACCGTTTTCAAAGCCTGGGCGCAGATAGGCAAATGGATGTACATAACCACCGAGGACGGGCACGAGGGCTTTTTGAGCAGCGTGGTGGCGAATATCTACGGCACGCACGTTGAGACCGGCGTCAGCTTTATTCCCGTGAGGGCGTACGTTTATTCAGACGGCTCCCACGCGATAGCAAGTCCCGAAAGGCCCGGGCTGAGGCGGACGGCAGAATAAGAGATGGGTGCGAAGAGGTGCAAAACCGCTGCCTTGGCGCTGCTGCTTGCGGCTGCGCTGTGCCTTGCGGGCTGCGGCCCGAAGGGGGGCTTTCCCCTGCCCTCGCCCTCGGCGTCGGCGCATACGGAGGCTGCGACTGCGGAGCCCACGGAGGAACCGACGCCCGCGCCGACCGAGGAGCCGTACAAGGCGAGGGTGGTGCGCGAGGCCGTTGAGCGCATGAGCGCAAAGGAAAAGATAGGCATGCTCGTGATGCTGGGCTTTACGGGCAGGCAGAGCATGAACGCGGAGTACGCCGAGCTATGCACGGAATACAGCGTGGGCAATTACATAATCGGCTCGGCAAACGTGGATAAGGACGCGCCGGACGGCGGGTTTGAGGGAGTGAAAGCCTTGACCGCCTCGATAGAAAGCGCGGACCCGCTGACGACTCCGAGGCTGTTTTCGACGGACGTTGAGGGAGGAACGGTGGTAAGGTTCGGCTTTGACCCGAAGCTGCCCTCGGCGGCGAAGCTTGCGGAAAAGGACCCGGACGAGGTGCGCGAGCTTTTTGCGTCCGTCGGTGAAAAGCTGCGCGGGTGCGGGGTGAACCTTGACCTGGCGCCCGTATGCGACGTGTCGACGGAGCCGGATAAAACCATACTCGGCTCAAGGATATTTTCAAGCGATCCCGAAAAGACCGCAAGGCTGTGCGGCGCCGTTTCGGATGGGCTGCACGACGGCGGATGCGCCTCCTGCCTGAAGCATTTTCCCGGGCACGGGGCTGTGACGGGCGATTCGCACACGAGCGTGCCCGAAACGCAGAAGAGCGCAGAGGAGCTTTACGCATACGACGTGGAGGCGTTCAGACTGGCGCTTGCGTACTCCCCTGACTGCGTGATGGCGGCGCACGTGCTCTACCCAGCGTTTGACGAGGGGGACGTGGCGAGCCTGTCGTTTTCGGTGCTGACGGGGATACTGCGGGGCGAGCTGGGGTTTGATGGCGTTATTATTTCCGACGATATGCTGATGGCAGGGCTACGCGAATCCTGCCCCATGGACGCGGCGCCGCTGAAATTCATACTTGCGGGGGGCGACGTGGTGCTTTGCGGAGCAGATATTGAGGCGCAGAGGACCGTGCTTGAAACGCTGACGCAGGCGTATGAAGTCAGGATATTGACCGAGGAGCGTCTGAACGAAAGCGTTTCGCGGATACTGAAGCTGAAGCTTGAACGTGGCTTATGGCGGCCGGAATAAAAAAAAGACGCATAATACTGCTGTTTCTGCTGACCGCCGCGGCATACGCCGCGGCGGAGCTTGGATTGACCGCGCTGATATACGGAGCGGTCTTTTCGAGGTATGAGGCGAGGGAGCTGCCCGCGGCCTCAATGCCCTTTGCCGAGGTCGCGTTCGACAGCATGGGAGACGAGCTTTGCGGCAGGCTGTATGAAAGCGGCTCCGACCTGCTCGTTATAATGATACCCGGCATACACGCCGAGGCAGCGGAGCTTGCGCCGGCGGCGGAGGCGATACGGGGCATGGGGTATTCGGTGCTGATATTTGACCCGGCCGGCGTCGGCAAAAGCGAGGGAACCGTGCGCGGGTTTTACCGAATAGTTTACGATACCGACGCATGCATACGCTTTGCTGAGGAAAACGGCCTGTTCGGGGCCGACCGCGCCGTGCTTTTGGGGCACAGCCGGGGAGGCTACTCCGCCTGCATCGAGGCAGCGAAGCACGACTGCGTTTGCGCGGCAGCGGCGCTTTCGGCGCCCGATACTCCGCTTGAAGCCACGCTTGCGGGCTCCGAAGCCGTCGTCGGGACGTTGGCGCGGGCAAACGCCGCGGCGCTTTTTACGGTGCAGAGCCTGCTGTTTTCGCCCGGCGAGACGCTTGAGTCCGCTTCGGACGCGCTGGCCCGCTGTGAAAAGCCCGTCCTCATACTGCAGGGAGAGTACGACGACACGGTGCCCGAAGTGAGGTTCTCGGTCTATTCAAAGAGGCGGAAGCTTGGAGACTATGCGATGATATCGCTTTTGCCCTGCGCGCACGGCGATATGCTGCTGAAGGACGGCGGCGTGAACGGGGATGCGATGGAGGAGATATCGCGGTTCCTCCGCGGGCTGTGATCACGGCAGATCCGTCGGTATGAGGTTAAGCATATCATCCTCGTTGGCGACGTTGGTGTACACCTGGGGCACCGCGCCCACCACCACCGTTTGGCAGAGCGGCACCTGCGTTTTGACCGTGACGGTTTTATCGTGACCCGGAGTCAGCAGCCGCACGCTTGAGGTAAGCTCGAGGTTTACCGTGAAGAGGCTTTGGTTGACTCCCGCCGATCTGAGACTTGACGAGATGCGCCCCATCACCCCGCCCGCGGGAGTGAAGCGGGCTTCGAACTCCGGCCCGCGGCCCGCAAGCCACGCGACGCCGCTGACCGTGCCCAGCTCCACCTTGACGCCCTCGCTCCCGAGCTCGGATATCGCCCCCTGTGCAAGGGCCGTGACGCGGCACGCGAGGGAGTTGAGCGCGGCGGAATCCGCGATTATCGCGTAGGTCTCGCCGCCTGTCTGCGTGAGGGAAAGGAGCTTTGACGAGTCCTCCCCCGCCATAGCCTCTGCTGCGGCCCCCGTGAGGCACCTTGATACCGCGTCGAAGGCTTTTGTCTCCGCAGCAGCCGCAATATGCCGCGAAAGCGCGCGGTCCAGCGCAGCGGCCGACGCGATAACGAGACAGACGACAAGCGCCGCAAGCACGGCGGCTTTGCCCCGGAGGCGGGGCTTTCTTTTTTTAACAAGACATTCCATACTGCAGACTATGCGGCGGGGCGCGCCCTTTGTGAAACGAGCTCCGGCTGTATTTACAAAGATTTTACCTGAGCTTTACACCGCCGCCGGGAAATATGTGGTATAATCCAAGCGTAAGAGGGGCGCCCGTAAAGATGACCGGCGGCGCAGAAAGGATGCTATGAACGACGCTATGCTTGACCGCTGCATGCGGTTTTTGGAAGGCTTTGAAAGCTATACCGGGGTCTTTCGCTTTGAGACCCGTTTTCAGAACGGGCTATGCGCGGCGTATTATGCGCTGAACGGCGATACGGTGAACGCAGATGAGTTGTATGCCTGTAAGGACGCCGCGAAGCGGATACTGCCCTTTGCAAGCATGACGAGGGCGATACTGCCCTCAGCTTGCCTTTACATGGCTCAAAGCGGCGCTCCGGAGGCCGCGGCGTTGAAGATAAACGAGGCGTACAAAGCCGTGCGGCGTTATTTCGGGCCGAGCGAGTACGCTGCGCTCGGCGCGCTGTGTCTGGCGGAGGGCGCGGATGCGGAGGAGTTTGAGAAGTACGCCGCGAAAACGCGCTTGATCTTTAATGCCATTAAGGCGAGGCACCCCCTGAGGACGAGCTCGCGCGATATACCCGGATGCGCTTTGCTTGCGCTTCGCGGGGCCGACCCCGAAAAAGCCGCCGAGGACGCCGACGCCTGTTTTAAGCTTTTACGCAGCGAGCACGGGCTGAGGGTGCGCTGGTGCACGGCGCAGGCTTCTGTTTTCGACCCGCGTGAGCCCGCGGTGAAGGCGCCGGGGATCGCCGCGCTTTATAAGCGGCTCCGCGCCGAAAAGCGCAGCTTCCGCGACTATTATGAGCTGACCGGACTTGCGGCTGACGAGGCGGGGTTTACGGCAGGTATGGACGACGCGCTTGCGGTCTACGACCTGCTCCGCACCGAAAAGAAGCTGAACAGCCTGAATCTGGACGCCTCAGAGCGGCTGACGCTGGCGTATATGCTGATAAATCCTTCGAAGGAGCTGTACTTTTGCGCCTGTGCAAGTCAGATGGAGAAGCGGGCCGCCCGTGCCGCCGCGGCTGCAACATGAGCTAAAACAGGGCGAAAACGAGCCTGACGGCAAGGCATATCACGGCCCCCGTCAACGTGGGGATGAGAAACGCGGCAAGCGTATAAAGCGCGCTGCCCGTTTCTTTTTTTACCGTGAGCAGGGTGGCGGCGCAGGGTGAGTGGAAGAGCGCGAGCACGAGCGTGCAGGCCGCCGTAGAGCAGGTCCAGCCATGAGAGGCGAGCGCGCCGGCAAGGCCCGCCGCGGACTCCGGCACGGTGCTGCCGCCCGAGTAGAGCATTATGAGCATGGGCAGGAAGAGCTCGTTTGCGGGCAGGGAAAGCGCGAACGCCGTAAGCACCTCGCCGTCGACTCCGAAGAAGCGCCCGGGGCCGGAAAGCAGCCTTACCGCATAAATGAGGGCGGCGCCGCCCGATCCGTTTGCAAGCAAATGTATCGCAAGCCCGGCAGGGGCCGCGACCGCCGCGGCTCTTGCAAGCACGCGCAGCGTGCGGTCGAATATGCTGCGGACGACGAGCTTTGCTATCCCCGGCCTGCGGAACGGGGGCAGTTCAAGCGCGAAGGAGGGCGACTTTCCCCGAAGCAGCGTGCGTGAAAGCACCCGCGAGGCAAGCAGGCTGACAAAAACCGACAGCAGTATGAGCCCCATGAGCACCGCGGCGCGCAAAAGCCCCGCGCCCGCCGCCGATGCAAAAAGCATGGGGATGAGGGCGGTAAGGATGGGGAATCTGCCGTTGCAGGGCACGAGGGAGTTTGTGAGCTGAGCTATGAGCCTTTCACGCGGGGCGCCTATGATTCGGCAGCCGACGACGCCCGCGGCGTTGCATCCGAAGCCCATGCACATGGGCAGGGCCTGTTTGCCGCAGGAGCCGCATTTTGCAAATGCCGAGTCCATATTGAACGCTATGCGCGGCAGGAGACCGACGTCCTCGAGAAACGAGAAGAGCGGGAAGAATATCGCCATGGGCGGAAGCATCACCGCGACTACGGTAAAGAGCGTTGCAAGCGCGCCGTCGCAGACCGCGCCCGTGACCCGGCTGCCGACGCCCGCGGCAATAAGCCCCGAGCGCACGGCGCGAAGCACGCGGGAGAAAAGGCCGCTCAAAAGCTCCGACGGGTAATTTGCACCGCGCATGGTAAGATAGAACACCGCTGCGAGCAGTATGAGCAGGGCGAGCTTGCCCGTGAACCTTCCCGTCAGAAAGCGGTCTAAAGCAAGCCGCCTCTCCCCCGCCCCTGTATGAGCCGTTCGCGTGACCTCGGCGGCTATTGCGGAGGCGCGTGAATACCTGACCGCGGGGTCGGAAAGACCCTCGAAAAGCGAGGGGTCGGCCTGCGCGGGAGCGGTCTGCGGCTCCGCAAGCGTCTCCTCAATGGCGCGGACGAGGGCGCGTACCCCCTGTCCCTTTGACGCGGCGGCGGGAAGCACGCGCACGCCGAGCCTTTGCGAAAGCGCACCGCAGTCTACGGTGACGCCGTTTTTTTGCGCCTCGTCCACAAGGTTGACGCACACCAGCGCGCGGCTCGCCGCCGCAAGCACCTGCATAACGAGGGCGAGGTCGCGCGGAAGACAACCGGCGTCACACACGATAAGCACGAGGTCGGCTTCTCCGCGGCGCACGGCCTCCTCGACTATGCGTTCCTCGGGCGAGGTCGCGCCAAGCGAATACGTGCCGGGAGAGTCGATAAGTGCGATACGCCCGCCGGAGCCGCGCAGAACTCCCGACGCGCTGTCTACCGTTTTGCCCGTCCAGTTGCCCGTGTGGCGCGAAAGCCCCGTGAGCGCGTTGAAAAGCGTGCTTTTGCCCACGTTGGGACACCCGACGAGCAGCACCCGCATATCGGCACCTGCGGCGCGGCAATTGCGGCCTCCCTCGGCAGAGCGGGTCATTCCCATACGCGGGTCACCAGAATACGCTCCGCGTCGGCGCGGCGCAGGGCTATTACCGAACCGCGCACCGAATACGCGGTGGGGCTGCCCGAGGATGCGGTAAACAGCGGGGTCAATATTGCGCCCGGCACAAGGCCGAGGCTTTGGAGCCTTGCCTTTGCGGAAGACTCGCCCACCGCCTCCACGCGGCAAAGGCCCCCGTGTTCAATGCGGGTCAACGGCATAACGTCCATGCTCCACCTCCTACCGTATAAGCTATGCGCGAGGAGGCGGCGGGGTGAAAAAAAGCCCCGGGGCTTATGCCCGCGGGGCGGCGGCTGCGAATATCAGCGCATGGAATAGCTGCCGCAGAAGCTCTCCTCGTCGGGAGCGCCGCAGCCGGTGCACCCGGCGCAGGGACGCACCTCGATATGGGACAGCTCGCAGCGGCGGCCTTTTGAGTTGTGAGCGCAGCTTACGACGCTGCAGCCCACGGTCGTGGATACGTTTGCCTTTTCGTTGGTTTTCACGATGCTTCTCCTTTCGGTTTGATGGGTTTATTATCTCACGGCGGGATGCTTAATATTCTTGGTTGACACGGGCGAGCTTTTGGGTTACAATCCATTTGTGGAGATATATACTTGCGAATGAAGAACGGTCTTAAAATACTGATAAGCGTTGGCGTAGGCGTGCTGTGCTCGCCGCTTTCGGCGTTTGCACCGCTGCTTGCGCTGCCGCTCTTTGCTTTTGCCGGCTTCATGGGCTCTCAATGGAGCGTTCCTTACATGCTTCCCGCATTATTGGGCGGAGGGCTCGGCGCATACTTCACCGGCTTTGCGGCAAACCCAACGGCGGGAGTGATCATGCTGGCGTCAGTTTGCCTTGTCACGTTCCTGCTTGGGGGCAAAAGCGTGCCTCACAGGATATACGCCGTGGCGCTGCTGATCGTGATCTCAGCGGGTCTGTACCTTTCGATGACGTTTGGTTCCATGCTGTCGGGCGAAGCGCCCACGGCGGGCGCTGTCGAAGCATGGGAAACGCTCTTCGTCGAGCCTTTCGCAAAGGCGGCCGCCGCCTACCCCGACTCCGCCGAGGCGGTGGATTCGATGCGGGAATTCGGCTTGATGATACCCGACTTTTTGCTGTGGTCGTGCGTGCTGACCGGCGAAGCCGCGGCGTTCGGCCTGGTCATGCTGAACAGGGGCGTGAGGCGGGCGTTCAAGGCCGAAACGCGCCCCATGGCGCCGTTCATTGAATGGACGCTGCCCTCGTCGGCGTTTATAGGGCTTTTGATAAGCGCCGCCGCGTGCGCAGTGCCGTTCATAATAAAGCACGACGGCGCAAAGTCGTTTGCATTCAGCGTGGGGCTTATATGGGCAAGCATGTTTGCCGTGCAGGGGCTTGCGTCGCTGCTGTTCGTTTTTCGCCACACCAAGGCGCCGAAGGTGCTGCCGATACTCTCATGCGTGATCTGCGCTGTGACAGTGCCGTTTTCGGTGGGCGTGCTTGCGATGATGGGCATAAGGGAACAGATCACCAAGCGGCGCACGGCATTCAAACGCTATATGAAACAGATGGAGGCCAAAAACAAGGCCATGGACCGGGCCGAGGAGTTGGCGAAGTTCGGCTACATAAGGCCGGAGCGCCGCGATGAGGGCTCCCCCGACAATAAGGACGAAACCGATAAGGAGGATTGATACAATGAAGGTATTACTGCAGCAGGACGTGAAGGGCACCGGCAAGGCCGGCGACATAGTCAACGTGAGCGACGGGTACGCGAGGAATTTCCTGATACCCAAAAAGCTTGCCGTTCCCGCGGATTCCGGCAACATCAACGCCGCCAACATAAAAAAGAACGCCGCGAAGCACCGCGTTGAGATGCAGAGGAAGAACGCGCGCGAGCTTGCCTCCGGAATGACCGACCTGACCGTGCGCGTGTACGCCAAGGCGGGCGAGGGCGGCAGGCTGTTCGGCTCCATAACCGGCAAGGAGATAGCTGAGGCGCTGAAGGCGCAGTACGATATCTCGCTGGACAAGAAAAAGATACGCATACCCGAGCCCATAAAGCAGGTGGGTATCACCACCGTGAGCGCGCACATGTTTGAACAGACCGACGCCAGCTTTAAGGTAGAGGTCATTGCGACCGAGGAGTGACGCATGCCCGATCCCGCTTTGACAGGTGAAGAGATAAAGGCGAAGGCCCCCGAAGCGCCCCAGATGCCCTTTAACGAGGAGGCGGAAAAGGCGGTGCTTGGGAGCATACTTTTGGCGCCGCGCTCGGCGGAACGCGCCCTGGACGAGCTTAAGTCCGAGGACTTTTTCCTGCTGCGCAACCGCGAGGTGTTCACCGCCATAAAGCATATCTGGGACCGCGGCGGCTCCATTGACATCGTCACCGTGGTGGACGCGCTGACAAAGCTCGGCAAGCTGGACTCGTCCGGCGGGATCGAATACCTGAACGAGCTTTCGGTGTTCACGCCCACCGCCTTGAATATCGAGCATTACGCCTCGATAGTGCGCGAGGAGAGCACCCGCCGCAGGCTGATTTCCGTCTGCACAGAGGTGGCGCAGGAGGCGAGGACCGGCGCGCGCGAAACGCAGAAGCTTTTGGACGAGGCGGAACGCCGCATTTACGAGATCGCCGTTCGCGCATCCGACGACAAGATAGAGCCGATCGCGCCAATCTATATGCGCGTGTACAGGCAGATAGGCCAGCTTATGAAGCTGGAGGGCAAGTCCACCGGGATACCTACCGGGTTCTTCGACCTGGACAGCCTGACGAGCGGCCTGCACAGGAGCGACCTTATCATAATCGCAGGGCGTCCCGCAAGCGGTAAATCGACGCTGGCTTTGAACATTGCGTCTCACGCCGCGCTGCGCGAGGGCGCGACGGTCGCGTTTTTTAACCTTGAGATGAGCAAGGAACAGCTCGTTTCCCGCGTTATGGCAACGGAGACCGGCGTGCCCCTGCAAAAGATACGCACGGGCAAGGTCGAAACGAACGAGCTGTTTGCCATTGCCAAAGGCTTTACCGACGTGGGCGACGCGAAGTTCCTTTTGGACGACACGCCCGGCATTTCGGTAGCGGAGCTTCGCTCGCGCTGCCGCAGGATAAAGGCAAGGCAGGGGCTTGACCTTGTTATAGTGGACTACCTGCAGCTTATGCAGGCGACGGGCCGCGCCGAGTCGAGGGTGCAGGCGGTTTCGGAAATGACGCGAAACCTCAAGATACTCGCCCGCGAGCTTGACGTGCCCATGATCGTGCTGTCGCAGCTCTCACGCGAGCCGGACAAGCGCTCCGATCACTCCCCCGTTATGAGCGATCTGAGGGAGAGCGGCTCCATCGAACAGGACGCGGACATCATTATGATGCTGTACCGCCCCGCCGCATATACGGATACCGAGGAATACCGCGAGCAGAACAACATTGCGTACCTTAACGTAGTCAAGCACAGGAACGGCGAGACCAAGCGCATAGAGCTTTTGTGGCAGCCGGAGCTGACCAAGTTCACCAATTATGCGAATTACGAGGACCCGTACGAAAAATAAAGCAAGCCCGGCCCGCAAAAGCGGGTCGGGTCATTTGATAAAAGCTGCACGGCCGAAAACGGTCGTTTTTTCATTCCGCCGCGTCGTTGAGCTGAGCGGGGTTTTCGGAGGGGAGCGTTTCGACGTCGCGAAGCTTGCGAAGGATCGCGCGGGTGCGGACGCCGATGAGCTTTTCAAGCTCGTCATTGGCGCTGGAGATGCGGCTTTGGGCTTGCGTGAGCACCTTTTCAAAGTTCATAAACTCGTTCTTTACAGCGCCGAGCACCTGCCATGCCTCGGCGGAGCGCTGCTGCATGGCGACAATGGAGAAGCCCATGCGCAGCGAGTTCAAAAGCGCCGCCATGGTGCTTGGGCCGGCGACGTTGACGTGCGCCTCATGCTGAAGCCTTTCGACCATGCCCATGCGGACGACCTCCGCGTATATGCCCTCGGTGGGCAGGAACATGACCGCAAACTCAGTTGTGCGGGGCGGGTCGACGTATTTGTCACGCACGTCACGCGCAAAGCGCATTATGACGTCCGCAAGGCGTCGCTGCGCCTGAGCGACGGCCTCGGGATCGCCGGAGTCGTAAGCGTCGGCAAGCGCGGCGTAGGCGTCTGCGGGGAATTTGGAATCGATGGGCAGCCACACGGGCTCGTCCCCCGCCCCCGGCAGCTTTACCGCGTATTCCACGCGCTCGCGGCTGCGGCGCTTTGCGTCGAAGTTCTTTTCATACTGCGAGGGAGCGAGTATCTCCTCCAAAATGGCGCCGAGCTGGACCTCGCCCAGAGTGCCGCGGGTCTTGACGTTTGACAGCACGCGCTTGAGGTCGCCCACGCCGGAGGCAAGGGTCTTCATTTCGCCGAGGCCGCGGTAGACCTCCGCCAGCCTTTCGTTGACCAGACGGAAGCTTTCGGTTATGCGGGCGTTCAGCGTTTCCTGCAGCTTTTCGTCGACCGTGGCGCGCACGTCCGCCAGGGACTTGTCCACCGTTTCGCGCATCTCCTGCATGCGCCGGTCATTCTCCGTCTGCATTGCGGCAAGGCGGCGCTCAACGGTTTCGCGGATCTCGGCAAGGTCGGACGCATTCTTGCCCTCGAAGGTGCGGAAGCGGTCCTCCGCGGCCTTGCTGCCCGCCTCGAGGCTTTGGGAGATGGCGGCCTGCTTTTCGGTCATCAGGCCGAAGAAGGCCTCCTGCCGCTGCGCCTGGCTTTCGGCCTGGCCGTTTTGCAAAAGGCGCATGTTCTCGCCGAGGAAGCGGATCTGCTGCTCGGTATCCTCGGAGATCTGACGGCGCGTGGAGTCTATCCCGCGCTCGAATTCGTTCTTGACCGAGATGATGAGATCCCCCGTCCCCTCGTCGCGGCGGCGCGTCAAAAGCACGGCGGCAACCGCGCCTGCGCCGGAAAGGAGGATGCATATTATGAGCAGTATGAATTGCCAGGTCTGCATAGGTACACCTCTAAAAGATCAACCGTCGTCGTGCTTTTTGCCGTGAGGACGGTTCTCGATCCGCCCCCTGCCGAAGAGCATTATGCCCGCCCTGCGGAACGCCGCGAATATGAGCGCCGCGGCAATAAAGCCGAAGGCGTACTGCACGCCGTTCATCCACAGCCCGGCGAGCGCGGCGGGAGGATCGTAAAGCAGGCACTCGAAGGCGAAGTACCCGAGCGGCATAACGAGCCCCGCGATGACGGGAGCGGCGCTGCGGAGCTTTTTGAGCATAAGGCCGCAGAGCAGCGCCATAAGCCCCTTTATTATGAATGAAGCCGGGGCGTAGACGGCGGAGCCGTGCAGCACGTCTGCCAAGGCAGAGCCGACGCCCGAGACCACCGCGCCGCCGACGGGGCCGAGCACGTATGCCGACGCGAACACGGCGGCGTCGCCCGCGTTGAGGTACGCGCCTCCGCCGCCGACCGGGAGCGGAACGGACGCAAAAAGCGTGAGCATTGCGACGGCCGCGGTAAAGAGGCCGTGCATAGCAAGGCTTCTCACCCTTTCGTCGGAGGTTTTGTCGGGGCCGTTTTTCATCGGAGCGTTTTCCTTTCGGTCGGTTTACGGTATTATATCACAGCCAATGCGAAAAAAACACCCCATGCAGAACAATTATTCTTCAAATGGGGCGTATGAGGCGTATGCCGCGTCAGCTCAGCTTATCGATCAGATATGCCGCCCAGATGCGGTAGTATTTGGGATTCAGATGTATGCCGTCGGAGGACGCCTCGGAGGGAAGATAGCCTGCGGAATTCGTGAACTCGGGCGGGTTCTTTATGAACGTAACTCCCTTTTCGGAGCACATGGTCTTTATCCTGCCGTTGAGGGCGTTAATGTTTGTCATGTTGATGCCGTCGGTGGCGCTGTCGGAACGCTCCTTTGTGACGGGGGTTATTGCGAGCACGTAGAGCGCCGCCCCGGGCACGCGGGAATGGACGTCGTCTATGAGCGCGCCGTACCTGCTTATGAAGGTGGACTGCGAAGGCCAGCCCGCCTCGTTGGTGCCGAAGTTGAAGAATATCTTGCCGTAGTGTTTGCCGTTAAGCTCGTCTATTATCGGGACGCTGCTGCCGGGCAGCTTTGAGGTGTAGACGGTGTTCACGTTGACGCCTATCTTGGTCAAGAACGTGCCGTGCGTGATTATGCCGTATGCGTATATCCCGTGGAGCACCGAGCTGCCGAGGAAAGCGGAATCGTCAAACACGCTCTGGTCGCCGGAGCCGGGCTTGGGGGTGTTCGTGGGCTTCGCGGTGGGCTTTGGGGTGTTCGTGGGCTTGGCGGTGGGCTTTGGCGTGTTCGTGGGCTTGGCGGTGGGCTTTGGCGTGTTCGTGGGCGCGGCCGTGGGCTTTGGCGTGTTCGTGGGCGCGGCTGTGGGCTCGGGCGTGTTCGTGGGCGCAGCAGTGGGCGCGGGGGTATCCGTCTGCGCCGCGGTCGGCGCGGGGGTCATCGCCTGCTCCGCGGTGGGCGCGGGGGTCATCGCCTGCTCCGCGGTGGGCGCGGGGGTCATCGCCTGTTCTGCGGTCGGCGCGGCGGTTTCCGAGGTTATCTGCGCCTCGGGCGAGGGACGGCTGCCGGTGCAGCCCGCAAGCGCGGCGATCAGGGCAAAGCTCAGCGCAAGGAATACGGTCAATACTCGTTTCATAAAAAACCTTCCGTGAATACGGACGGCGCCTTGCGGCACCGTCCGGAATATCACTATTATAACGCATCCCGCTTGAAAATGGGGGCGTTTTTTGTCGGCCGCGAAAATATATCAGTCGGCGGCCTGCATCTTTTTAAGCTCCTCCTCCTCGAGCTTGCGGTAAGCTACCTTGCCGACGAGGGTCTTGGGCATATCCTCCTTGAACTCGATGTCGTAGGGCATAGCGTACTTGGCTATGTTCCTGCGGCAGTAGTCGAGCAATGTCTGCTTGGTCTCGTCGTTTGCGGGGACGCCCGAGGCGAGCTTTACGAACGCCTTGACCTTTTGCACGCGGTACGGGTCGGGCACGCCTATGACGCAGCTCATCTGCACCATGTCGTGCGCGTCGAGTATGTTCTCGATCTGACCGGGATATACGTTGTAGCCGGAGGAGATTATCATACGCTTTGCGCGCCCGCGGAAGTAGATGAAGCCCTGCTCGTCCATAACGCCGAGGTCGCCCGTATAGACCCAGGTAAGGCCGTCCGCATGAGTGCGGAGGGTCTTTGCGGTCTCGTCGGGGTGGTTCATGTACTCCTTCATGACCGTGGGGCCGGCAAGGAGTATCTCGCCCTCTTCGCCGTACGGAAGCTCCTTATCGGTGCCGGGCTCGACTATCTTGATGTAGGTGTCCGCAAAGGGCAGGCCGATGGAGCCCTCCTTGTGCATGTGGGGCGGGGTGAGACAGCAGGCGGTGACGGTCTCGGTGGTGCCGTAGCCCTCGCGCACCTGAACGGTGGCCTTATGCTCGGCAAGGAAGCGGTCGAGCTTTTTCTTGAGCTCGATGGAGAGCGAATCGCCGCCGGAGAAAACGCCCTTGAGCTTGGAGAGATCGGCCTTTTCCATGCTGGGCAGACGCAGGAGCGCCTCGTAAAGGGTGGGGACGCCCGCCACGAGGTTGCACTTGACTATGCGCTTTGCGTACTCCTTGGGGGTGACGCGGGGCAGCAGCAGACAGCGGCCGCCGCAGGCGAGCATGGTATGCACGCACACGCCGAGGCCGAAGCCGTGGAAGAGCGGCATTGCGGCAAGCATCACGTCGCCGGGCACGAACATGGGGTTCGCACCGACGACCTGACGCGCGAGCGCGTTGAAGTTGAGGTTTGTGAGCACTATGCCCTTGGTGGTGCCGGTGGTGCCGCCGGAATAGAGAATGACGGCGGGGTCTTCGGCGCGGCGCTCCACCTTGTAGTTATAGAAGCACATGTGGCTCATATTCATGAACTCGCGCCAGCGGATAACGGGAGCGTCCTTGGGGATCTTTGCGATCTTGCGGCCCTCGGTGAGCATGTAGCCCGCCTTGATGGGCTGGGCAAGCTCGTCCTTGACCGAGGCGATTATGATGTTGACGACGCCCGTGTTCCTGCGGATATTCTCGAACTTGTTATAAAACTGGTCGAGGGTTATGGCGGTGACGGACTTGGAATCGTTAAGATAGAATTCTATCTCCTTCTCGGCGGAGAGGGGATGTATCATGTTGGCGACGGCGCCGATAAGGTTGACGGCGTAGAACATATAGATAGCCTGCGGGCAGTTGGGCAGGGCTATGGTCACGCGGTCGTTCTCGCGCACGCCGATGGTCTTTAAGGACCTTGCGCAGCGCTCTACGTTTTCGACCATGCGGCGATAGGTCGTGGAGCGGCCCATAAAGTCGAACGCGATATAGTCGGGGTACTTTTCGGCGATCTCTCGCACGGCGTCGAACATGGAGCCCTGTTGGTACTCCAGATGCATGGGAAGCTCGCCCATGCAGTCCTTCCACGGGGTCTTTGCGGTAATTGGCATATCAGTATTCCACCTTTTCCTGTAATTCGAGCTCCAGCAGCTCGGGACATTCGAGCAGCTTTTTGAGTAGACGCACACATTTGGAGTAATAGTAACCGTCTGCGATGCGCTCGTCGATAGTGAGGCCGATGTCGATGCTGTCGCGCATGGTAACGCCGCCGTCGTCATCGAAGAAGGGACGCAGCTTCTTTTCGCCTATGGCGACGAACACGGAGTTGGTGCCCCAGTTCGTCAGATGATGATAGCCGGAATGAAGCTTGATCGAGCCGAGATTGGTAAGCACGACCGAGGAATAGTACGGGTCCGTCGCAATGAGGGAGTTGGGTACCCAGCCATGCTTGTCAAGCCGGCAGATGACGCCGCGGATGGCCGCCCTGGTCAGGAAGCGCGGGAGCTTTTTGAATATCTCCATGCTTTCGGAGGAACGGTCGAGCTTATCGCTCCTGCAGGTGGAGACCTGACGGAAGATTTCGTTATGAATGGTATCGATATTGTCGGTCCCCTTGGAGTGAATGAATGCCAGCGCCTCCGCTCCCTCGTCGGCAAAAAGCTTTTTAACGACGAACGATGCGGACACTTCGTTGCGCTGGTAGACGTTGCAGTTGGCGATGAAGCGGTTCATCTTGGGCCTGAGAGTCAGGACCTTGAGCATTGCGGTGACTATAACCTGAAACAGGTTGTACTTGTACTCGGGGTCGGAGGCGTTCTTGCTTTCAAGGTAGGCGTTGACCTGCGTCAGGTCTATGCGCTCTGAAATGAAGGCCTCGTTATCGCAGCGGTTGGGGTAAAGCATCGGCACGATGATATGCATGGCGTCTATATCGCGCAGAAGCTTGCCGTCCTTGCGGTCGCCCGGTTTTTTGGCCATATCGGTTCCTTTCCGTTCGAAGTCGAACTGATTAATAAAATTCCCTCGGAATTATAAGTTTTTTGCGATTATTTGTCAATACCCGGCGTTAGCTTCAGGGGGTGGTGACGAGCACGCGCAGGCGGCCTTTTTTGGTCTCGCGGTCTACGCCGTCGTAGCGGAACCTGCCGCGCCCTCTGACGGTGACGGCGGCGCCCTGCGGTATCTGCGAGGCGGCCTTTAGCACGCAGCGCGAATCGACGAAAACGAAGCCGCGCTCGCACAGCAGCTTCGCCTCCTCGCGCGGGATGCGCCAGAAGGCCGCGATGACCGCGTCGAGCCTTTCGGAGGCGACGACGATACTGCGGGTCTCTCCGTCAAGCGCGGCGGTTTCGGGCAGGGCCGAGCGCACGGCGGCGACGGTGGTGTGCTTTACCTGCGTGAGGTTCTCGGTGATGAAATCCGCAACGGTATCGAGGCAGATGAGATACCCGGCTCCGTCCTTGACGAGTATGTCGCCGAGCGTATCCCGCGAGACGCCGCAGGCCATGAGAGCGCCCAGAAAGTCGCGGTGGGTCAGCTCGTCGGAAAAGCGGGCGTTGACCGGGGCTATCTTTATGCAGACTATGGGAGGCTCCTCCTCCGTCCCCTCGGGGGGCTCGAAAACCGCGATGCGCCTTTCCGCCCACGGGAACCCGCCGCAGAGCTTCGGCTCCACCGCAGGGCGCATGGAGGCCAGCACCGACTGTTCGGCGGTGTTAAGGAAGCGGGAATAAGCCGCCGTACCCCGTGTGTAAGCGCGGTTTGCCAGCTCGTCAAAGCGTTTCTTCAGCTTTCCGATATCATCCTCTGCCATAGGTGAAGCACCGTTTTCCCTTCGGTTTCAAGCTTTTTCATTATCTCGCGGAGCCTGTCGGAGGCAAGCTCCACCTCCTTTTCGAACGCGGAAGCGGGAACGCGCAGGGCGCCCCTGCCCATGACTATGAGCTGTTCGAGCCCGTCGGAGGTGACGACGCGCACGGTGCGCTTTTTGTCGGTGAGCTTTTGCACCGCCCGCTCTATGAACACGTCCGCTATCTCGCTCTCGCGGGTGTAGACGATGTAGACGCCGCCTTCGCGCTCGACCTTTTCCGTGCCGCCCGTGACCTTGTACGCGTCGAACACCAGTATGAGCGTGGTGCGGCGGACGGAGGCGAAGTTTATCATCATGCGTATGAGCGCCTCACGCGCGGAATCGATCGACTCACGCGCAAGCGCGCTGAGGCTGTCCCAAGCGAATATCACGTTGTAGCCGTCGATAAGAAGGTAATCCTCGCCCGGCTCGGAATACAGCTCCGGCGCGGGGGCCTCCTGCTTTTTGACGGGGAGCATCTGCGTTTTGGGTATGGCGCCGTAGGTGCGCTCGAATATTGCGGCAAGCTCCGCGTCCTCGTCGCGGAACACGGGCTTTTTGGCGGGCATTTTGGCGCCGGGCACGTTTGCGCCGCGCTTCATATAAGCGGCGACATCGTACCATTTTACCGTGAAGCCCGCCCCCGCCGCGCAGAAAACGGAGTCCGGCGAATTGCGAAGGTCGGCCTCCGGGTCATAGCCCTTTTCCGCGATCACCTGCTGAGCGTTGTGGCATGGGCGCCAGCCGTCGGCCGCAAGCTCTATCCTCCCCCGCCCCTTGGTGTAGGCGGTGAGCTTTTTGGCGTAGTCGCGCATCTCCGATACCGGCGCGGAGCCGGTAAGGTACGCCGTCTCTCCATATGTCTCCGGCGGGTCGGTCTCGCCCTCCATGCGGCGAACGTCTGTCATGGCGCGGCCCACGCTGTCGGCCGGCAGCTCCATGCGGAAGCGATAATACGGCTCGAGCAGCATGCTTTGGCTGTACATGAGCGCGTTGCGCACGGCGCGGTAGGTGGCTTGGCGGAAATCGCCGCCCTCGGTGTGCTTAAGGTGAGCGCGCCCGCCGGTGAGCGTGATCTTCACGTCGGTGAGCGGAGCCCCCGTCAGCACGCCGCGATGGGTCTTTTCGGCAAGATGGGTCATGATGAGCCGCTGCCAGCTTCGGGCAAGGTCGTTCTGCGGGACCTCCGTTTCAAACGAGAGGCCGCTGCCGCGCTCGGCAGGCTCCACGCGCAGCTCGACGTGCGCGAAATGACGAAGCGGCTCGAAGTGGCCTATGCCGTCAGCACCGCGAACGACGGTCTCGCGGTACATGACCGCGCCCGGGCCGAAGCCTATGTCCCATCCGAACCTTTCACGGACGAGGCGGGCGAGCACCTCGCACTGCACCTCGCCCATAAGACGGGCGTTGACCTCGCCCCGCGTTTCGTCAAGATACAGACCGAGGCTCGGCTCCTCCTCCGCAAGCTCGCCCAAACGGCGGTATGCGTCGAAAAGGCTGACGTCCTCCGGGAATATCAGAGAGTAAGAGAGCACGGGCGTAAGCTCCGCCGGCCTGTCGCCCGGATCTATGCCCAGGCCGTCGCCCGCGCGGGTGCGCGTGAGGCCCGTGACGGCTACTATGCTGCCCGCCTCCGCGGTTTTCACGGGCGTGAACCGCGTGCCCGAATACAGGCGCAGCTCGTCCGCCTTCTCCTCCCACACATCGGACTCCGGCACGGATGCGCTGCGGTTCGTTAAAAGCTGCTTTGCGGAGAGCGTACCGCCCGTGACCTTAAGATGGGTAAGGCGCTGGCCCGCTGCATGCTCTATCTTATAGACCCTCGCGCCGAACGCGGAAGGGTACTCCGGCATGCGCACGAAGCGCGCAAGAGCGTCCAAAAGCTCGGCTACGCCCCGGTTTTTAAGCGCCGCGCCGAAAAACACGGGCACCGTGCGGCATGCGCTGACGGACGCCGAGATCTCGTCGTCCGAGAGCCTGCCGCGCTCTAAAAAAGCCTCCGTCAGAGACGGGTCGTTGGTGGCGATATCCTCGTCGCGCAAGCCGGTCTCCGCCGTGAAATCCACGGCGGCGGGATCGAGCTTTTCACGGACGGCGCGAAGAAGCTCCCCCTTTGAGGGAGAGGGCAGATCCGTTTTATTGACGAAAACGAAAGTGGGAACGCGGCGGCGCTGCAGCAGGCGGCGAAGCGTGGCGGTATGCGCCCTGACCCCGTCGGGCGCGCTGACGAGCAGCACGGCGCAGTCAAGCACGCCGAGGGTGCGTTCGGCCTCGGGTGAAAAGTCGATATGTCCGGGAGTATCTATAAGGGTGAATTCGCGGTTTGAAATGCTGAACCGCGCCTCTTTTGAAAAGACGGTTATGCCGCGCTCCTTTTCGACCGCGTGGGTATCCAAAAAGGCGTCGCCGTGGTCTACGCGGCCAAGGCGCCTTACTGCGCCGGAGGCATACAGCATGGCCTCCGACAGCGTTGTTTTGCCGGCGTCAACGGGGGCCAGCATCCCCACGGCGATCCTCTCCATAAACCCCTCTGTAAACGGCATTATACTACATTTTTCGTGGTGTGTAAAGCGCGGGACGGGCGTAAAAAGCTTGCACATTTTTTGTTTTGTACCAAGTTTTGTGTTGAGAAACGAGCAAAAGAGTGTTATAATTTTCAAAACGCTCTCTGGAGGATAATGATGAAGAAACTTATTTCACTGCTGCTTTGCGCACTGTTCTTTGCCATGCCCGCATTCGGGCTTGCGCTTGGCGAGGTACCCGTGGAGCTTTCGCACGAATGGGCAAGCTTTGATATGGGCGACACGCACTCCGCCGCCATACAGCCCGAGCACCTTGGCTATGCGTGGGGCTACAACTACGACGGCGCGATCGGCAACGGCGTCCTTGCCTCGTCCAACACCACCGTCCCCTATAACTGGGGCGAGCAAATTGTTGCCGTTTCTGCCAACAACAAGACCACCGCCTATATCAACGAGGCGGGCGAGCTGTACCTTGTCGGCAGGATCTGGTGGGGCGTCGGCGGCTCTGCGGACATGCCCACTCCTTACGTTTATCCCGAAGGGTACCGCCTTGCCACCAACGTGCGCCAGGTGAGCGTAGGCTCGAACCATCTGGTTTTCGTTAAGAACGACAACACCTTGTGGGTCTACGGTGAGAACGACCACGGCCAGCTTGGCAGCGGCGGCACCGCCAACCTTTATACCCCCACGCAGAGGCAGACCGGCGTGGCCTACGCCGTGGCGGGCAACGACCTTACCGTGTGCGTAAAGACCGACGGCAGCGTATGGGCCTGCGGCTACAACGCCTGCGGTCAGGTCGGCAACAACACAACCACCGATCAGAAGACGCTGACTCAGGTGCTGACGGGCGTTTATACGGTAAGCGCCTTCGGCGATCACGTTATGGCGATCAAGAACGACGGTACGCTTTGGGGCTGGGGCCGCAACGACTACGGTCAGCTTGGCTACGGCAACACCACCAATCAGAAAAAGCCCGTGCAGGTGATGACGAACGTCGCTCAGGTGAGCGCGGGCCTTTACCACACCGGCGTTATAAAGACCGACGGCTCGCTGTGGTTCGCCGGCAATAACTGGCGCGGCTGCTTCGGCAACGGCTCTGCCACCGGCTACTCCGCCGCAAACTCCACCTTTACCCAGACCCCCGGCACCTTCGTTGCCGTCAACTGCGGCAGCAATACCACCGCCGTCTGCGCCCCCACCGGTCAGCTTTACGTTGCGGGATATAACTCCTACGGCCAGCTCGGCAACGGCTCCACCGCCGGCTCCGTACCCACGCTTGAAGCAATAGACGTGTGGATCTTCCGCAACGGCGATGAGCCCGACGTACTGCTGGGCGACGTCAACTGCGACGGGCTTGTGGACTTCTCGGACGTTTCCGCGCTGTACGCCTTCATTATGAACGTGGCCGATCTCTCCGATCAGGGCAAGCTCAACGGCGATATGGACGCCAGCGGCACCCTTACCATGGAGGACGTTTCGCTGCTCTGCGCCATGATACTCGGCAACTGACGCATGAGTTCACGCGGGGCGGTGGGTTTCCACCGCCCCTTTTTGAGGCATTATGGAAAGGACTTATTTAACGCATCCGTTTCCGCCCGTCTGCGGGGAGGATGCGCGCGTGCTGATTTTGGGCTCGTTCCCGTCCGCGGCGTCGAGGGCGGTGAACTTTTATTACGGGCATCCGCGAAACCGCTTCTGGCGTGTGCTGGAAGGGGTCTTTGCCGAGCCCGTGCCGCAGGATACCGAGGGCCGCCGCGAGTTTCTTTTAAGGCGGCGCATCGCCCTGTGGGACTCGATAGCAAGCTGCACGATCGAGGGCTCGTCGGACGCCTCGATACGGGACGCCGTGCCGAACGATATTGCGGGGCTGCTTGAGCGCACACACATAGAGGCCGTGTACTGCAACGGACGCGCCTCTCACGCCTGCTATGAAAGATACGTGTACCCGCAAACCGGGGTGCACGCATTGGCGCTTCCGTCCACAAGCCCCGCCAACGCCGCAAAGAGCCTTGACGAGCTGACGGAGGCATGGAGCGTTATAAGGGTATAAAAAAAGCCCGCGGGCTATGAGCGGCGGGCTCGCGCTGCGGCGCTGCGTTTACGGCGCGGCGCATCGGAGGCTGTGCCTTTTGGGAAGCGGGCGCGCGGAAAAAGCATAATATCAAGGCGCCCGGCTGATGCCGGGCGCCTTGAAAACCAAATCAGTTCCTTGCAAGGTCCACGATCATCTCGATGGACTTTTTTATCGTCAGCTTGTCGCTGTTGACGCAGAGGTCGTAATTGTCGCAGTCGCCCCAGGCGCGGCCGGTAAAGTGCTTGTAATTGATGGCGCGTTTGGAGTCCTTGTCCTTGATGCGGTCCATGGGCTTTTTATCGCTCTCGCCGTAGCGTTCGACTATGCGCTGAGCCCTTGCCTCTGCGGGGGCGTGGACGTAAACGTGCAGGGCGTCCTCCCTGTCCTTTAATATGAAATCCGCACAGCGCCCGAGTATAACGCAGCACTCCTGATCCGCGATCTCGAGAATGGTGTTCCTCTGCACTACCCAAAGGTAGTCGTATGCGCTCATCCCGCCCATTATGCGGGGCGCGCCGATATAGCTCGACGCCAGCGCAAAAATGCTTTTCGAGGGGGCATACTCGCCGTTTTCCTCGATATATTCGGCGGAAAAGCCCGTCTTCTCGGCAACGCGGTTGATAAGCTCCTTGTCGTAGTAGGCATAGCCGAGCTCATCCGCAACGGCCTTTGCAATGCTCCTGCCGCCGCTTCCGAACTGGCGGCTGACGGTAATGATGCGTTTCACGAAGCTGCCTCCTTTGCTCCTTATTCCGATATCTATTATATACTATTGTCCGGGCCGTGTCAACCCCTTTATGCGGGATCGCCCGTTTCGACCGTAAACAGCACGATGGGCGCATGCGCGGTGTAGCTGCCCGGGGCAAGGCGCGCAAACGCGCCCGCGTGCAGAAAGGCGCTTGTGCAGAAGCTCTGCCCGAAGCAGGCCGCGAGCACAGCCCCGTGCTCGGCGTATACGAACGCCGTTTCGCCGCGCCCGACCGTGAACGCGCCCGTGATCATGCGCATGCTTCCCTCCGCTCCCTTCAGCATGAGGTTGAGGTCGCGGCCGCTTCCGCGGCAGGTCACGTCGTCGCCGCCCGAAAACTCAAGCACCTCGCCGTGGGGCAGGAGCTTCTTTTGGCCGTTTACGGTAAGCTCGAAGCCCGGGCAGAGGGGCGTTAAAAACCGCTTTACACCCGGGAGCGGGGTAAAATGCGACTCCTCAAGCTCGCATACCGCTTGACTTATGCGGGCGCGAAAGCGGCGCTCCGCGTAAGAGCTTCCCTCCGGCCAAATAAAGAACTCTGTGGTGACGCCGCCCGACCATGCGGACGTTTTGAATTCCTCCTCGGGTATTACGGTGATGCACTGCATAGGCTCGCCTCCTCTCGGCTTTCATTATAACACTTTGCGGGCCGGAAAGCCATATAAACATATTTGGGGAGAACAAAAGCATGTTTGGGTATACATACTTACAGTCGTATAAGCATATGGTTATAAATGCATTGTTGATACATTTATTACTCTAATGTCACGGCAAAAGCATTATGTTATCAACAAAAAAGCTCCCGGTTTTTCCTGTAGGACGTATTGGGAGTTTACTTTTCAAAAGCTTTTTCAACGCCATAACATGCTTGTTATGAATTCAACTGTGAAAAATCTCCGCAATAAAAAATTAAACGAGGAGTTTTGAAAAGTATTGACAAATCTATATTACTAATGGTACAATATTATCATAAAAGAAAAGGGGGCTACTATGAAAAGGTTGTTCTGTATTTTTCTTGCACTATGCATTAGCTTTTCGCTATCTTACTCGAGTTTTGCAAATCAAGCATTTGTTAAAGACATCTGCTACTGTTCCAACGGTATTAGCGGTAAAATCGCACAGAATGTTTTAAGCTTTCCCTCAAAAGAAGGCGATAAATATCTTGTCATGATTACCCGTAAAAACATTGATGAGAATTCCCTTGCTGAGGTTTTGTACAAACAATATGGTTATACTCTTGATAAATTTGATCACATGTCAAGCAATCCCGATCCTACTATATACGATGACTATGTTACCTCAAAAAGAAAAGTTCTTGAATCATTGTATACTACGGAAGCTGAGACATTCATTTCTGATATGACAATTGAAAATAGGGACATCTTATACGTCGGTTCTTATACAGGTTCAATAATTGCATATGTTACAGCTGAGAAGATAGAGGAGCTGTCACATTCAGATTATGTAAATAGAATTCTTCCGTTCGAGGATGCCATCGAAGAGACATCTTTGTATATTGCTCCAGAGCAAGTTGGTGCAGATTCCATTTCAGGAACAAAAAGTTCGAGTTATAATTCTGGAAATGGATACAAGGGGAACTCCGTAAAAATAGGAATTCTAGAACCTCAAGGTGGTGTCTTTGACCACAACCATATTCAGTTGTCTTCTATTTATAATGTTTCTTTATTCAAGAAAAACAATTATCGAAATGATGGCACAACTGTTCCTATGCAAATTAAGTCCCATGCAACAAAAGTAACTTCTATTATTGTCGGACAGTCAATTACTGTAGATGGTAGAAATTATGAAGGAATAGTTCCCAACGCAACAGTATATCAAATGCCCGTTCTAACATCTACTGATGTAATTAATGGTTTTACCCAATTGGTTAACTATGGCGTTTCAATTATAAATTATAGCGGTGGATATAACAATAACTCCGCATACACAAGCTACGATTTAGAAGTCGATACTCTTATACGGAATACTGGCGTTACATTTGTTGTTGCTGCTGGGAATAACGGAGAATCTAGTAGAAACATAAACAGCCCTGCAAAGGCTTATAATGCAATCACTGTTGGAAATGCGGTTACAAAAACAGGAAAACTCTCTACTGCAACGGTTCCATATTCCATTAATTCAAGTTCATCTTATGTTGAGGACAGCTATCTAACCAATAAACCAGAGGTTTGTGCACCAGGAACAAAACTAGCATTTGTTGAAAGCCTGAATAGTATTGTTTCCATTAGCGGCACTAGTTTTTCTGCTCCTATAGTTACTGGAATAGTATCTCAAATACATCAATCAAAAACAACACTTAAAGACAAGCCAGTAGGAACAAAAGCTGTTCTGCTTGCAGGCGCTTCCAATTCTGTTATATCTTTAAGTGGTAACGCACCATGTTATAATGCTTATTTCAGGAATAAAAGCGGAGCAGGGTTTATTAATGCACCTATTTCTGTTTCAACTGCCATAAATGCAAATTATCGTAATGTCACTGTTGATCTTCATGACTACTCACCAACAGGACAGTTCACATGGAATTCAGTTCATTTGGATGCAGGTGAAACAATTCATGCCGTGCTTACATTCCACAAAGCAGATGATAATCTTGTGTTATCAAGCGGTTATGCACATAATATTGATTTACGGCTAATTAACTCTTCTGGAAATACTCTTGATAGTTCTTTATCGCCGTACAACAATGTTGAAATAATTGAATACACTGCGACAGTTTCAGGAAATTATAGATTGAGAGCTCTTATCAACACCGGATCATATATATCTCAACCCGTTACAATGAAGTTCTCTGTTGCATGGATAATCAATTAAGGAGGCCGGGTTTTAAAACCAACGATCCTCAAACCTTATGAATCAGACCTTGACGCTGCCAGCGCTTCAATTTTGCCGACACGGAAAATAAAAAGAAAGGAGGCCTTTGCAAGTCAAAGGCACAGCTTGTCAAAATGAAAAGAAACAGGATCATCGCAGCATTCGCCCTGCTAATGGCTGTATTGACGGTATTTGCCGCCGCATGCTCAAAGCAGAATGCAGACCCCAAGGATGTGTTTTCGAAGAACCGCAAGATAGATCAGTCCATACCGGAAAAAGCCGAAATAAAGGGCGGCAAATACCTTGTGCTGATAACGCGCCGTGAGCTCTCGAGGCAGAAGACAGCTGCCTCGCTCATGGAAGAATACGGATACGACCTGGACCTGTACGAGGACAGCGAGGACGAAAGCCTTGATTGGGACGGATACAGGGAGGCATACCGTAATGTTCTGAAGAAGCTGTACGACGAAGCCGCGGAAGAGTTCATTAATGAAAACGAGCTGGACCGCAGCGACATAGTTTACACAAACTCCTATACGGGCAGCATATGCATGTACGCAGCGCCGGAAGTTATACTGCGCTGCGCCGGCTCGGACAGCGTGACAGCCATACTGCCCTTTGACGATTCCTTAGAGGAGACCGAGACGGCCGGCGACTGAGAGATCGCGGTCAATACGAACGAATTCGAAGCGGAGCGAGTCATTCGCTCCGCTTCGGTTTTGAAAATATACTTGTGAAACGGGGTATTTTGCTATTGTGCCGGGCTTTTGCGTGTGCTATAATTTATCGTCAACACCATACTTACTCCGTTTAAAAAGCGGAGTCATAAGACCACAAGGAGGTGAAAAGTGTGAATAAGTATGAGAATCTGTACGTCATCAACGCCGAACTGACCGAGGAGGAGATCAAGGCCGTAATCGAGAAGTTCGCAAAGGTCATAACCGATAACGGCGGTGTGATCGAGAAGATAGACGAATGGGGCAAGCGCCGTCTTGCATACCCCATCAACTATCAGACCGAGGGTTACTACGTACTGGTGCTCTTCGAGAGCGAGGGCAGCGTCCCCGCCGAGCTCCAGCGTAACCTTAAGAATGACGAGCGCATCATGCGTTATGTCGTCGAGCGCAGGGAAGCGTAATTTCTTTATAACGTCTGTTAGAAAGGAAATGCAATGAACAAGCTTACTATAATCGGAAACCTTACCGCAGACCCCGAGCTGAGGACCATTCCTTCGGGCGCGAGCGTTTGCACCTTTACCGTTGCGGTAAACCGCCGCTCCGGCAAGGAGGACCGCCAGACCGACTTCTTCCGCGTTACCGCGTGGAGACAGCTTGGCGAGACCTGCTCCCGTTATCTGTCCAAGGGCCGCAAGGTTTGCGTTATCGGCGAAGTTTCCGCCCGTGCCTATGAGGGCAAGGACGGCACTCTGCGCGCGTCGCTCGAGGTCACGGCCGACGAGGTCGAGTTCCTGACCCCGCGCAGCGAAGGCTCCGCTTATCCCGCAGAGCCCCGCCCCGCCGCTCCCGCATATCAGGAGCGCGGTCAGAGGGGCGGCTGGGGTGCAGAGCCCGCGGCGCCTGCCGACAATATGAACGGTACCGCCTTTGGCGATCTGCCCGGCGGGTTCACCGAGATAAGCGATTCCGATTTGCCATTCTGATTCTTTGAAAGGAGATACCGTCATGGAAGAGCGTAAAATGAAGCCCCGTCCCAAGAAGAGCAGGCGCAAGGTGTGCCAGTTCTGTGTGGACCACGTTGATCATATCGACTATAAGGACACCGCTCGTCTTCGCAAGTTCATCACCGAGCGCGGCAAGATCATGCCCCGCCGTATGAGCGGCGTTTGCGCCGAGCATCAGAGGACTCTGGCCAAGGCCATCAAGACCGCCCGCCAGGTTGCCCTTCTGCCCTACGTCGCAGAATAACAAAACCACCCGAATATGATGTTGACTTAAGGCCCGCGCATTTCCCGGCGCGGGCTTTTTGAATTTTCGCACGGCTTGACCTTGCGCCGCGCTTGGTTTATAATTGTGAAGTAATTGCTTTGGAGGTACAAGATGAAAAAAAGGATACGCATCGCCGCGTTGTTTGCGGCTGTTATTATGCTGTTTTCCGCCGTTCACGGCTTTGCCGCGGGGACCGAGGAATACGACTCGCACGACGTTGAAAAGCTGACCGCCTTTTTCAGCATAAAGGGGCTTTCTCCTTATACCAACGGGCGCGCGATAAACGGCGAGGGCTTTGACATAGACGACCCTGCGACCTGGACGAGCTGCACCTGGAACGCCGGGGGCAGGCTTGTTTCGCTTGAGTTTGAGAACCTCGGCTGGGAGGTCGTGGGCGAGCTTGACCTGGCGGGATGCGACGCGCTTGAAACACTGTTCACCACCGACTGCCAGATCTCCTCGGTGGACCTTACGGGCTGCACCGCGCTCAGGATGATAGATATTACCGGGAATATGCTGACCTCGCTTTCCACAGCGGACTGCCCCAATTTGGAGCTTTTATGGTTCAAGCAGAACTCCGTGCCGCAGATCGACCTTTCGGTAAACCCGCTGCTTTACAGCCTTGACTGCTCGTATAACGGCATTTCGGAGCTTGACGTGTCCGTTTGCCCGCTTTTGACCGTACTGCGCGCGTCCAACAACAACCTGACCGAGCTTGACATCTCCGCAAACCCGCTCATTACCGACCTTAACGTTAAGACGAACGTTGTGACCTAGCTCGACGTTTCGCACTTGACGGAGCGTATAAAGCTGACGAGCTTAAGCAACCCCTTTAGCTGGCTTGATGTTTCCGTGCGGAACCGAGGTGCGCCCTTTGTGCTTTAGGC
>JAEEGL012053364.1_pt1 | contig 37536 bp, 27 predicted proteins | sample 9134231 | NCBI WGS metagenome assembly JAEEGL01 (sample SAMN16246548, study PRJNA631951) | gut metagenome | biome: gut microbiome; feature: rumen; material: fiber-attached | host: Bos | place: Iran: Karaj | collected 2018-10 | reverse complement strand
TCCTTGAACTGCTGCGTGACAGCGGTGAGTATAACGGTGTGGTCACGGACGAGTATATCGAGGATGTCTGCAATTGTGCACCTCTTCATGATATAGGAAAGATCAAGGTTTCCGACATCATCCTCAACAAGCCGGCAAGACTTACGGATGAAGAATTTGTCGAGATGAAGAAGCACACCACGGCAGGCAAAGCGATCATCGAGAGTGTCATGGAGCTCACGGGCGGTTCTTCCGGGTACCTTAAGGAGGCACTAAACCTTGCCACATATCACCACGAGAAGTGGGACGGCTCGGGTTATCCCGAGGGTCTGAAGGGCGAGAATATTCCGCTTTCTGCAAGGATCATGGCGGTTTCTGACGTTTATGATGCACTTCTGTCGGACCGTAGCTACAAGAATGCTTTCTCGCATGAGGAAGCGATGAAGATCCTCCTGGAAGGCTCGGGCAAGCACTTTGATCCCACCATCATCAGGCTTTTCTGCGAGAATGAAGACAAAGTGAAGAAGGTTGAGGAAGAAAACAGGAAGATCGTAGGCGGTGAGCAGGGAAACAAGGACTATATGAAGGCCGTATGAGCCGTGAAATAAGGTCTATATGAAGACTGCGTGAGCCGAGAAAACAAAATGAAAATAAAACGTTTTATGGTTCGGTTCTTAGACCGATAGCAGATAAATGATCTATGAATTGTAAGCGACCTGCTTGAAACACAAACAGAAAGGATGGGAGATCCACTGACCTGTGCGATAAGGGACCACCCATGGTCCATCAAAAGAAAGTGCTTGCATTTTGGTTTTCGTGGTGTTAATATTGCATATGGTAATGTTGTAATGAAGAGTGGACTGACGAAGTCCACTCTTTCATTTTGAAAGACGGTCGGCAAGGAATGATGTTGAGCGCCTTTCTTGTAAACCATCCTTGGGAGTCTCCTTTAATTGGGAAAAGAAGACGGCATAAACGCATTTGAGAGGAAAAGGTATGGCAAAAAAAGAATCATATGAGCAGACAGCGACAGAACTGGCCCTGAAGGTCACGGAGCCGCTCGGACTCGAGCTCGTTGATGTGGAATTTGTCAAGGAAGGCAGTGAATACTACCTGAGGATCTACATCGACAAAGAAGGCGGAGTTAAGATCGACGACTGCGAAGCCGCCAGCAGGAAGATCAGCGATCTTCTCGACGAAGCGGATCCCATCAGTGAAGCCTACATCCTTGAGGTGAGCTCACCGGGACTCTTCAGAGTTCTCAAGAAGGACAAGGATTTCGAGCGCAGTATCGGAAAGACGGTGCTACTAAAGCTTTTTAAGGCGATCGACGGCGAAAAACAGCTGCGAGGCGATCTTGAGAGCTTCGATACAGCGAACTTCGTTATAGCGACCGAAAAGGGTAGCATAGGCGTTCCGAGAGAAAACGTTGCGAAGATCTCGCTCGATCCGGATCTGTAATCTCAAATGACAATCCGTAGTTGCTTGAAACGATACAATCTTTTGATAAAAGCAGAGGGCGGATCGACAATTGCGGCAGAAACGGTGAGATTACAAAACCGTAAGATGTAAAGCACTAGGCACCGGGACAATTAAACGGTGAAATTATAAAAATCGCAGAACACAAAATAAAAAAGAAAAACATAAAATCTCAGATAAAGGAAAAAAACGACATGAAGAATAAGGATTCACAAGACAGGAGGACAAAAGAAAACATGGACGCGAACAAGGAACTGATCGAAGCACTCGACATTCTCGAAAAAGAGAAGGAGATCAGCAAGGAAGTAATGCTTGAGGCGATTGAGACGTCGCTTCTCGCTGCATGCAAGAACCAGTTCGGCAAGTCGGATAACATCAAGGTTACCATCAGCCGTACAACAGGTGCTGTGAGCGTTATCGCGCAGAAGACCGTTGTGGCGGAGGTGACTGATCCTTCACTCGAGATTTCACTCGATGATGCTACGGCTCTTTACCCCGCAGATGAGATCAAAGAGGGTGACATCATTAACGTTGAGGTTACTCCCAAGAACTTTGGAAGAATTTCCGCCCAGAAGGCAAAGCAGGCTGTTGTGCAGAAAATCCGCGAGGAGGAGAGAAGAATCCTCTTCATGCAGTACATCGGAATAGAGCATGAGGTTGTTACGGGTACGGTTCAGAGACAGGTCGGCAATAATATCAGCATAAACCTCGGCAAGGTTGATGCTCTTCTTATTGAGAATGAACAGATCTTCGGCGAGAGATTTGCCCGTGGCGAGAGGATCAAGGTATATGTTACAAAAGTTGAGGATAACTCACGCGGTCCCAGGATCACAGTGTCAAGAGCGCACAGGGATCTTGTTAAACGTCTCTTTGAGGAGGAAGTAACCGAGGTTCGCGAGGGTATCGTGGAGATCAAGAGTATCTCGCGTGAAGCGGGCGCAAGGACGAAGATGGCAGTTTGGTCGAATGACCCTAACATCGATCCCGTCGGTGCATGCGTCGGACTTAACGGTCAAAGAGTTAATTCAATAGTTGAGGAACTTAAAGGTGAAAAGATCGACATCATCGTTTGGGATGACGACCCCGCAAAGCTTATCGAAAATGCATTGAGCCCTGCAAAGGTTGTGTCCGTTGATGTTGATATATATGAAAAGAGCGCCAAGGTGGTTGTTCCCGATTATCAGCTTTCTCTTGCCATCGGCAAGGAAGGTCAGAACGCGCGTCTTGCGGCAAGACTTACGGGATACAAGATTGATATCAAGAGCGAATCTCAGAACGCAGAGGGATATTATTAATGGCAAAAGGTAAAATACCCGTGAGAAAATGTACGGGTTGCGGCGAGATGAAGCCAAAAAAAGAAATGGTACGGGTCATCCTGACGCCTGACGAAAAGATCGAACTTGATCTGACGGGAAAGAAAAACGGTCGAGGCGCTTATATATGCAGAAGCAGGGAATGCCTTGAAAAGGCGCTCAGAACGCATGGTCTCGAAAGATCACTGAAGGCTGCGATCCCTGAAGAAATCGCGCAGGATCTGATAAAAGAGCTTGAAATATGATTAGGAATTCATAAACGCTTTTTAATAAGAGGATGATGCTATGAAGCAGGATAAGACGTATATGCTCCTCGGACTTGCGAAAAGAGCGGGCAGGATAGCTGCAGGAGAATTTCTGACAGAGAAGTCCGTCAAGGGCGGAAAATCCGTTCTGTGTATCGTTGCATGCGATGCATCGGACAACACAAAGAAGAACTTCAGGGACATGTGCAGTTATTATGATGTTGATTACGTTGAATACGGTGACAAAGAAGGACTCGGACATGCCACCGGCACTCAAATGAGAGCAAGTATTTCGGTAAATGACGAAGGATTTGCGGGAAAGATCAAGGAACTGATTTCACAACAGCCGGAAAAAGGCTGATTCAGAAACAACAGAAACAAAATAGGAACAGGAGAAATAACAGGAATGCCAAGCAATCAAACGATTACAATTCGCAGAAAGGATGGAACAGCGGTCAAGTACTTTGTTGATGAGAACAGCTGGCTTGTCAATGCTCAGACCGGCGAGAAGTCGGAAATGAAGATGACGCCGGATGGAATCTTCAACACAAAGGAAGGAAAGCTGCTCCAGAAAAAGAGCGGTCCCGCCGCTGAGGGCGGACGTCGCCCCGCACCCGGAGAGAAAGCGGGAGGTCGAGGACAGAACAAGGTTTTGCCCCAGGTCTTTGACGGACGATCCGAAAGAGATAAGAGAGCCATTGCTTCACAATCGACTCCTTCAGTCAGCAGAGTAAGCAGGAAGGCGCTTACAGAAACCCTTGGTGACAAGATTAAGGGCTTTGAAATCGACCCTTCGGCAGAAACCATTGATTATTCTCAGGTTCCCAAGAAAAAGAAGAAGGAAATAGAGCTTCCTCCCAACCCGCTCAAGCAACCCAAGGTTGTGGATATGCCCGTGTCGGCTGAGACGACCGAAGAAACTAAGGTTGTAGCTCGTTCCGCAGCACCCGCCGGCAGGGATTTCCGCGCTGAACGCGAAGAATCGGGCAGGACCGACAGCGGAAGAGGTGAGGGCGTAAGAGTACCGAGAGTGCCCAGAGAAGGAGGGAGAGACGGCGATCGTCCCACAAGAGGTCCCCGTCCCGACGGCGGTCAGAGAACCGATCGTACCGCTACCGGCAGAGATCGTGGCGGTGCACCCGCAGGCGGTCGTCCCGGATTCGGTCGTGACGGAGGCAGAGACGGCGGCAGACCCCAGGGCAGTCGGGTCTTCGGCGGTGAAGGAAGAGGCCAGGGCGGCGGACGTTCCTTCGGCGGCCAGGGCGGATTCGGCGGCAAAGATGATGAGCCGGCACGTCGTAATTTCACTAAGAAGAATGATTCACGTTCGGGCGGAATGCGCGATCTTCCCGGCGATATGGGCGGAAGAAGCAGCGCACGTGCCGATAACCTTAAAGACAGAAGCCGTGACAAGAATCGTAAGGACAGAAATACGGCCTTTGATGAGGACGGCATGAGAAACGGCAAGCAGAAGAAGGATCCCAATCGTAAGGGAGCTTTCCAGAAGCCTGTTGCGAAGCCCAAGGAAGAAGTGGTTGACGACATCAAGACGATCACCGTACCCGAAGTTATCACCATCAAGGATCTTGCCGACAAGATGAAGCAGACTCCTTCGGTTATCATCAAGAAGCTCTTCATGGGCGGCAAGATGGTTAACCTTAACTCGGAGATTTCCTACGAGGAAGCTGAAGAGATCGCCATGGAATATGAGATCCTTTGCGAGAAAGAGGTTAAAGTCAACATCGTTGAGGAACTCCTTAAGGATACGGAAGAAGAGGATCCCGAATCTCTCATCAAGCGTCCTCCCGTTGTCTGCGTAATGGGTCACGTCGATCATGGTAAGACATCGCTCCTTGATGCCATCAGAAAGACGAACGTTACCGCTCGCGAAGCAGGCGGTATCACACAGCATATCGGTGCATATATGGTTGAGATCGGCGGAAGGAAGATCACCTTCCTCGATACACCCGGTCATGAAGCGTTCACATCCATGCGTATGCGTGGCGCAAAATCGACAGATATCGCGATCCTCGTGGTTGCAGCCGACGACGGTGTTATGCCCCAGACGGTTGAGGCTATCAACCACGCAAAGGCAGCCGGAGTTCAGATCATCGTTGCGGTCAACAAGATCGACAAACCCGGTGCCAATATCGAAAGAGTTAAGCAGGAGCTCACCGAGCACGGTCTTGTCGCTGAGGACTGGGGCGGCGATGTTGTCTTCGCACCCGTTTCGGCAAAGACGGGCGAGGGTATCGAGAACCTTCTCGAGATGGTTCTCCTTACCGCAGATGTGCTTGAGCTTAAGGCAAACCCGAACCGCAAGGCTCGTGGTATCGTTATAGAGGCGCAGCTTGACAAGGGACGCGGTCCCGTTGCCACGGTACTTGTCCAGAAGGGTACCCTGAATGTCGGTGAGAACGTTGCCATCGGCGCAGCACACGGTAAAGTTCGCGCGATGATCGATGACAACGGTCAGAAGGTCAAGACAGCGACTCCTTCAACGCCTGTTGAGATCCTCGGTCTCAATGCGGTTCCCGAAGCAGGTGAGGTTATGCTTGCCGTTGCCGACGAGAAGGAAGCAAGAAACATCGCTTCCGCATTCATTTCACAGAACAAGGAGAAGCTTATTGCTGAGACAAAAGCCCGCATGAGCCTCGACGGACTCTTCTCACAGATCCAGGCCGGCGAAGTTAAGGAACTCAATCTCATCGTCAAGGCTGACGTTATGGGTTCTGTTGAAGCGGTTAAGCAGAGCCTTGAAAAACTCAGCAACGAGGAAGTTGTTGTTAGGATCATCCACGGCGGCGTTGGAAATATCAACGAATCGGATGTTACTCTCGCAAGCGCAAGTAATGCGATCATTATCGGCTTCAATGTCAAACCCGACAATACGGCGAAGGATATCGCTGAGCGTGAGAATGTTGATGTCAAACTCTACAGGGTTATCTATGATGCAATCAACGATATCGATGCAGCCATGAAGGGCATGCTCAAGCCTATCTACGAGGAGCGTGTCATTGCTCATGCCGAAATCCGTCAGCTCTTCAAAGCGTCGGGACTCGGTGTCATCGCCGGTTCTTATGTGCTTGACGGTAAGGTTGAGAGAGGTTGCTCGGCCCGTATCACCCGCGGCGGAGAACAGATCTTTGAAGGACCTCTTGCATCACTTAAGAGATTTAAGGATGATGTCAAGGAGGTTGCGGCAGGTTACGAGTGCGGTTTCGTGTTCGAGAAGTTCAACGATATTGCAGAGCTTGACCAGGTTGAGTTCTACAAGATGGTAGAGGTTCCGAGAACCTGATATTCAATGAAACAGATGCGGAGTGTTGTTTGAGTCCGTTATACCGACAGACCGGGCGGAAGACCGGATTGATCGAAGTAAAGGATGAAAAAACAAGAACAGGAGGTTTGTCTCCATGAGAAAGAACAGTATAAAAAATAACAGGATAAACCGGGAGTTCCAGCGGGAACTCTCGGAGCTTATCAACAATGAGATTAAAGATCCCCGTATCGCACCGATGGTTTCGGTCGTTGCCGTCGAGGTCGCTCCCGACCTTAAGACATCTAAGATCTACATTTCGGTGCTCGGAGATCTTGAGGCTCAGGAAAACACCCTGAAGGGATTAAAGAGCGCGGCTCCGTTCCTTCGCAGCCAGCTCGCCCACAATCTAAACATGCGTAATACACCGGAACTTACGTTTATAGTGGATCAGTCGATCGAATACGGCGTGAACATGTCACATCTGATAGATGAAGTGATTGAGGCGGATGAGTTAAAGGCCGGCGGTGACAGTGAAGAAGTTTAATCGTTGCGGAGAATCCGTCTTTTATAAGCGAAGGTCGGCGCAAAGCAAATGGTTGGTATTTAGTGTTGTGATTCATGGCAATTGTGAGGGATAAAGTGGCATTTGAAACATTAACATTTTGGGAGGACATCGGCAAGGCCGGAAGCATTGGCATTGCGGGACACATACGCCCCGACGGTGATTGTGTCGGAAGCGCATTGGGACTTGCAAGTTACATACGTGATAATTTCGGAAAAGAGCCTGAGGTCTTTTTGGAAGAAGTACCCCGGGCATTTGCCTTCCTTTCGGGAGCGGACAAGGTTATAACGGATTATCCGTCAAGAGAACCCTTTGACATTTTTATAGCTGTTGATTGCGGTGATGAAGGTCGTCTCGGGAAAGCTATGAATTACGTTAAGTCCGCGAAAAAGACGTATTGCATCGATCATCATGCGACGAGCAGCGGTTTTATGGAGAGCAATCTCGTAATTCCCGAATCGGCTGCAACGGCGCAGATCATTTACACACTATGTGATGACAGCAAGATCACAAAGGGATGCGCGGAGGCGCTTTACCTCGGAATCGTGCATGATACGGGTGTTTTCAAACATTCCTGCACGACGCGCGAAACGATGGAGATTGCCGGAGCACTTCTTGATCACGGCGTTTCATCGGCAAGGATAATCGACGGAACATTTTATGAGAAGACATACCTTCAGAACCAGATACTCGGACGCTGTCTGATGGAAAGTATTCTGTGTCTCGACGGTAAAGTGATTTTCTCGTCGATAGACAGAAAGACCATTAATCTCTATGGTCTCGGACCCGCCGACACGGAAGGGATCATTGATCAGCTTCGCGTTACAAAGGGAGTTGAGGTTGCGATCCTCATCAGAGAACTTACGCCCCGTTCCTGGCGTGTGAGCATGAGGTCGTGCGAGATAGTAGATGTGGCAAAAATCTGCTCGATGTTCGGAGGTGGCGGTCATGTAAGAGCTGCCGGCGCGACGCTGAGCGGATCGAGACGCGACGTTATAAACAATCTGACAGCCGAGATCGAGAAACAGCTTGTGAAACAAGGATAATAAAGAATTATCAAAGCATGCGCTGTTCATAAGAAATGTGATGAAGTAACAGGTCAAAAGAAGACTTGAAAAATGACAGATCCGGCCGGAACAGCCGGGTCGGAAGAATGGCTGAGAAACGACAGATACATGGACGGAATCATAAATATTTATAAAGAACAGGGTTATACTTCGCACGATGTGATAGCCCGGATGCGCGGAATCTCCGGACAGAGAAGGGCGGGACACACGGGAACGCTCGATCCCGATGCCGAAGGCGTTCTTCCCGTCTGCCTCGGAACTGCGACAAGAGTTGTCGAGATGCTGACCGACACGGATAAGGTTTACGAGGCCGTGGTTTTGCTGGGGGTTGCTACCGATACCGAGGATATATCGGGCGAGATACTTGCGTACGGACAGGAAAAGCTTGAAAAACTCAGAGACATCGACATAATCGAAGCTGTCGAGAGCTTCAGGGGTGAATACATGCAGGTTCCGCCCGTTTATTCGGCGATCAAGCAAGGCGGCAAAAAGCTGTGCGAGCTTGCCAGGGAAGGAAAAGAATCCGCTCCCGAAGCAAGAAGCGTGAAGATAAAAGAAATCGAAGTGATGTCCAATGTCAAAAACGGAAGGCTTAGTGACAGAACTGAGTTCATTAAAGCAACAAGTGCGGTATCGGAAGCGAAAAACGAAAGCGATACCACATCGAAAGGTTCTGACAGTGAGGTCGTCGGGGCATTGTATAAACGAGACGATGATTCATATAACAATGTGAACAATGAAAGCAGCGATATTATATGCGGTAATAAGTCAGGCATAAGTGCGGATAAATGCGTTATATCACTCAAAAACGGCTCGTACATGGACCGGTTCGGTGTCACGGGTGGTTCGGAAGACGACAGATTCAAGCGTAACAGCGACCCTGAGTGGTCGCGGGATGAGAGAATCCTTTCCCTACCGGTCAAAAGGTTTGTCATGAGAGTTGAGTGCTCAAAGGGAACCTATATCAGGTCCCTTTGCCGTGATATCGGTGAAAAGCTCGGCTGTCACGCGACGATGGAGAAGCTGATCCGTACAAGGGTAGGGAACCTTGGGATCGAGACCAGCCTGACGCTGCAAGAGGCGCAGGAGCTTGCCGGGAAAGGTGAGCTTGAAGGCACTCTTACATCGACAGATGAATGTTTTATGGATCTGCCGGCACTTCATACCAAAGAAAAGTATGACGCGGTGCTTGAGAATGGCAATATAATGTTTTTCAGGCATTTCAAGGAATACATTAAGGAACCGGCTTCGCCCGTGAGGGTATATACATCGAAGGGCGCGTTCCTTGCGGTATATGAATTTGAAGAGCGCCGCAAGCTCTATAAGCCGCTCAAAATGTTTACACAATGATCTTTGAGATCACGATGCGATCAACAGATTGCAAACACTCTTGTGAAGAGGGGGCAGAGATTTGGAAATTTATACATATCCTGACGTCATGCTCAAGGATACTGCCGTTACGATCGGGAAATTTGACGGTGTTCACCGCGGACACCGTTATCTTATTGATATCCTTAAGAAAAAAGCTAAAGAGAAGAATCTGAAAACAGTTGTTTTTGTTGTGGATATGGAGGATGACACGACAGGAAGACTTGATGTCGGAATTCATAAAAAGAATCAGAAAAACCGTATTCTCACAACATGGGACGAGAAAGTAAAGCACTTTGAAGAGCTGGGCATTGATATCGTTGTGAGATGCCCTTTTACGAGAAAGCTCTCGATGCTCAGACCCATGATGTTCGCAAAGGATGTTGTTGCAAGGAAGCTCGGATGCAAGCTCATGGTGTGCGGAGATGATTTCAGGTACGGAAGGCTTGCTTCGGGTGACGCCAATAAGCTTGAGGTGTATGGGGAGCGCTACGGGTACGAAACCATCACCGTCGAGAGACTGAAAGCGGACGGAGAGGTCGTAAGCTCCACCAGGATCAGGGAGCTTATCGAAAACGGAAAATCTGATGAAGCTAGTAAATTATTGTAATGTATAAAACAGTTGACAACAGAATAGCGATAGTGTAGTATATACGAGCACACGGACCATGCTCAGGTGCGCGGCCTCTCCAGCCGTCATTCCGGGTTTTGGTTTACAGCAAAATAAAAAGGAGGTCATTAACATGACAAGCAAGGAAAGAAAAGCAGAAATCGTTGCCAAGTATGGCAAGAATGCACAGGACACCGGTTCGACAGAGGTTCAGGTTGCACTTCTCACAGAAAGGATCAACGACCTCACGGCACACCTTAAGGAGAACCAGAACGATCATCACTCAAGACGTGGTCTTTTAAAGATGGTAGGTCAGAGACGTGGACTTCTTGAGTACCTCAAGAAGACAGACATTCAGGGATATCGTGAGCTTATTGAGAAGCTTGGTCTTCGTAAATAATTGTTGTGTCGGTAAGACATTAAGCCGTACATTTCAGATCAAAACAATAATGGAGCCTCTCCGATTCGGTGAGGCTCTTTTTACGTTTTGTTTGGTTTGTGAATGAATTATAAATACGGAATAATCCGGGTTGATAAATCACCGTAAATCAAATAAAATGGAGAGAAAGGGGTTGAAACAAAACAATATAACCTGCTGCGCTGAAGAAGCATCAGGCGAGGAGTCTGATACATAGTCATGTGTTGGGCGTGAAAACGGAAGCGGTTAAAAACCGCTCCCAAAGAGGAGGTTTTTTATGCGTGAATCGGGAGAGATGTATCTTGAAACGATACTTGTGCTTTCAAAGGAGAAAGCATCTGTCAGATCGATAGATGTGGCGGATTACATGAATTTTTCAAAGCCTTCGGTCAGCAGGGCTGTTAACAAGCTTAAGGATGACGGCTATCTCAATATGTCACCCGAGGGTTTTCTGACTCTCACAAAGAAGGGACTTGAGATTGCTCAGACAATCTATGAACGTCATGTGGTTCTCACAAAGATACTTGTCAAACTCGGAGTCGATGAAGCCGTTGCAGCGGAAGATGCATGCAAGATCGAGCATGACATCAGTGCCGTGACGTTTGATGCCCTTAAGAGATATGTAGCCGGACACATTGAATGAATTGTTTGGTAAATAGTCAAGTATACGACAAGGAAACAGCGGCGAAAAAACAGCCGCTAATGAGGAGATTGGTTTCGTGAAGATTTTCTGTACATATTCCTCGGACGTAAAGCCGCGGGGATCATATGAGGAATGCATCAGAGGCGCGGGACATGAGATCTTTACGGGGAGCGCCCGCGAATTACTGAATGCGGACGCTCTTTTTATCTGTATCGCCGGAAAAGAAAACAGAGAAATAAAAGAGAATCTTAATCTGGCGCTTGACAGAGGTCTTTCTGTCGCATATGTGATCGAAGACGGCGGCGTGCCCGATGCCGGTCTTAACATTCAGCTTGCCATAGCCGCAAAGGTACCGTCCATGGGAGTTACCGGATCGGGCAACGGTTTGACCGGTGAAGGACGAACCCAAAATGCTGTCGATGACCGGACCGGTGAAGGGCAAACTTCCGAAACATCGGAAAGAGAGCTCACGGCCTGGTTGACGTCGGTCGGAGAAAAGGTTCGCGCCGGAAGGAGAAAGAAGAACATCAAGATCATGGTCTGCGTGCTGGCAGCAGCGTTTGTGATATCCTGTACCGTGATACTTGTATCCCTTCTCACGGGATCGACCCTGACACAAACAGCTCTCCCCGAGAGTACAACGGAGGAACTGCTCGGTATCGATGTTGATGAATTAAAATCGAGAGAGAAAATAGACCTTTCCGGAAAGGGGATCGAGGATATCTCGTTCCTATCGGAGTGTACGGCATGTAAAGAGCTTGATATAAGTGACAACAGGGTAAGTGATATAAGCGTTTTAAGTAAACTTTCAAACATAAGAATACTGAATGTCTCGGGAAACAGGATAAAGGATATCAATGTGCTCCTGACGTTGAAGAATCTCACCAAGGTAGATTTAAGCGACAATCCGATCAGCGACTATACAGCGACATCGTTCCTAAGCGGTGTTGATGTTAAACAATAGAAGCATTGGAAAGAGTGGTACAAAAGGGAGGAAAAAAATGAGCAGACCAACGGCTTACAAAGGAAACGAGAAGTACATTTTTGTCAGCTACGCGCACAAGGACAGCGATGATGTTCTGCCGCTTATCGAGGCACTTCAGAGCGCGTCTTACCGTGTGTGGTATGACGAGGGAATCGACCCCGGAACGGATTGGGCCGGTGTTATCGGTACGAACATCGAAAAAGCGGGGATCGTCCTTTTTTGCGCCTCGTCGAAATCGGTCAAAAGAGATAATGTGAAGCGAGAGATTGTATTCGCGCACGAAAAAGGGATCAAGATTCTCACGGTGACCATAGGAAATGTAGCATTTCCGGCAGATCTTGAGAAAATCCTGTTTGTTAACCAGACGGTATCGCTCAGAAGCTTTAAGACCTACGGTGAATTTGTGAGCGCAGTTGCCGGTGCTTTGAAGGGTGAGGGAACATTTGCGGGAGAAAGCATTAATGCCGCATCGGGAGACACTAAGGCATCAACCGGGAGCTCGGAAGGAAGCATCGGGACAGCATCGGATGCGGTGTCAGCCGTCGGGACAGTATCCGGTAGCGCGGAAGCATCAGGCAGCACGGCTCTCACGCGTAAGATTATGCTCGGAAGCAAAATGAGGCGCAAAAAGATCATGACGAGGGTAATTATCATACTTGTCGTTATTGCGGCATTGGCTGTCGCAACATTTCTTATCGCGTTTAAGGATGTACCCGACGTTATCGACATGGATGCACAGGCGGCGCGTGAAATGATAGAAGAAGCGGGCTTTGATTGTGATATAAGCAACGACTATTCGGACAAATATCCGTTCGGAAAGATATTTGCGCAGAGCAGGAGCGGAATTAATTTCCGATTCATGCCTGTCATCATCAGGCAGAGCCTCGGACCCGAGGAGAACCTGACAGATGTGCCCGACACCGTGACTCACCATATCAGTGATGCGGCAGCGATGCTCATCGCAGCGGGGATGAAGAAGTTTGTGCTTTCGCCGACACTCGGCACGGGACGGGAAAACGCTCATGTGGATGCGCAGAGTATTCCCGCCGGACTCAGAGTTTCGAAAAATAATATCATTGATCTTGTTGTTGCAACGGACGGCGGTGAGATCGTCTTCGAGATCGCAGGCAAGTATTATGTGATCCACGGAACCGCTCCCGTTTCTGTTGATGCCGATAACACGAGCAACCTTGAAGAATATGAAGATCTCCCGGGATCCGTCGGCGCTTCCGACAATAATGAAGGTAATACGGTAACCGGTGACCTGACGGGCGGAGCGAACACCGACAACGGAGAAGACGATAATGCAGGTGCGGACGGTAATGCGGACGCAGCTGACGGCATTAATAACGATGGAAATGCAGGCGCAGGAGAAAACGCGACAGCTGACAATAACGAAGGCACGGATGATACCGGCGCGGAAGAAGGTCTTGACGCGATAGGTGCAGATGCCGGTGAAGGCGATGTGACATTAGCCGGCGGGGATACGGAAGGCGCAGAAACGGCTCCCGTTCCCACACCCACACCTACTCCTGTTCCTACTCCTACTGCAACTCCGGTGCCGACACCCACGGCAGCACCGACACCCACGGCGACACCGGTTCCTACGGCGACACCCACGCCCGATCCCACCCCTACTCCTACCCCGGCGCCTACCGCAACGCCGACTCCGGAGGTGGCAAAATATAACAGTCTCGGTGGGAACAAGTGGGAGGTTTATAACCAGGCAGCCATGAAGGAGATCAGGGAAATTCCCATGACCGCCGCGGAGGCAGAATCCTACGGTGATGAATGGTTTGAGGGAGTTCAGGCAGGGGATTCCTACAGTACGAACATTAAGATCATGGACGATTTTAAGATAGACAAAGAACTCGGAGGACTTTGGACTGTCGAAGTTCCTTCGGGAAGGACGCTCACGATAGCAAACGGAGGTCTCCTTCAGGCATGCATAACAATACAAAAAGGTGCGAAGATCGTTGTTGAATCGGGTGGAAAGCTCTGGTGTACACAGGGTGGTGAAGAATGCATCATGAACTACGGAACCGTCGATGTCAAGTCGGGCGGACAGCTCCAGAGTATGTTCGGAGGAACCTTCAACAATCTTTCGGGCGCGACTCTCAACCTGAACGGAACGTTCAATTGCGGATCCGTAATGCATAACGTGACACCCGACGGCTCGATGGCCCGTGGTGTATGGTTCGTGAACAAGGGAACCGTTAAGGGAAGCGGTAAAGCTTTAATCTTCGGAGCGTTCCTCGGGGATTATACCGATGAAGAAATTGATGAATTTTACAACTGGGGCGAGGGAGTCCTGAAGGAGAGACTTGGCAACAGCAATATCTCAACGGGTATCGACAGAAATCTTAATCCGTGACGGGAGAACCCGGGGGAGGAGAGACCGGTATAACATGGAAAAAGATATGACTGTAAAAAAAACATGCATCCCATTTGTGATCGGCGTGACCGGTCACCGGGACATATGTGATGAAGATTTGAAGCGTGCAGGGAAAACAGTGCGCGGGCAGATAAGAAGTCTGTCCGCGCTTTGTCCGAACACGCCTGTTGTTATGCTCTCGAGTCTTGCGAAGGGGGCTGACCAGATCTGCGCACAGGTTGCCATCGAAGAAAAGATCGGGCTTATAGCGGTTTTGCCGATGCCTCTTGATGAATATGAAAAGGATTTTGAGGGCGACGACCTTGAAAATCTGAAAAGACTTGCAGGATTGGCGGATGAGGTGTTTGTTTCACCTTTTGAGGAAGAATATCGCGAGGGCAGAGACTTTTTGTACCGGCAGGCAGGAATTTATGTGGCTCGTCACAGCCACATTCTTGTGGCATTGTGGGACGGAACGCCCCCCGTACCCGGTGGGTGCGGAACCAATGAGATCGTGGACATCATGCTCCACGGCAATACGCGCATGAACCACGCGGGAGGCTTTTTAGCCGACAAGGGATGCGTCATGCACGTTCCGGTTATGAGGGAAAACGTGCGCATTGCAAAGCAACAAGAAAAAAACAAGAATGAAATAGGTACAATAACCGCCGAAATTAAAAATGAATGTGCAGAAAAATCGACATCTGCCGGATCTGTGATATTTCTCGGAAGTGAGGACGTGTTCCGTGAAAATCTTAAAAGAACCGAAGAATTTAACTGCGACGTACTTCGAATGAACAAAAGAAGAAGGGTAAAATCAAGGTCAAAAAGAGCGGGAGAAGAAGCTTGTCATGAAAACGGCAAAGTCGAAAAAAAAGAAACACATCACGAAGCCGGCTTTCACCGCGCAACCATTGATGACGTTTATGATGCTTCCGACAGACTCAGCCTTCGCGGAGCGAGGGAATATAAAAAGTGTATCGCGCTGATCGCCGTAATGGCGACATTGCTCACGATGTCGTTTCTTCTGTATGATGAAGCAAACATGCACTATCTGATAATTTTGTGCGGGGTGATGATCGCGGGCGTATATGCGGTAAATGTGACGAACTGCAGGCGCGGGTTCCACAGGAAATATATTCAATACAGAATACTTGCCGAGGGGTTGAGAGTACAGAAAGCGCTTTCGTCGGTTAGGATGGATGTTCAGGCTTCGGATTTGATGCCCTGGTCGATACAGGTTGAAACACCGTGGATCATCAGGACCATGGCAGCGGTCAATATCGGTGATTCGCCGCATTATCCGGAAAACTCACCCGCATCCTCCGGCGCACGGGAAAACGCTTCCGAATCCGCGTTATGTGACAATCTTCATATACGCTGGATAAAGGAACAAAAAGAATACCATGAGACAGTGGTAAAGTCAGCCACCGCGAAAGCAAAACGGAATGACAGAATTGTAAAAATCGCCATTGGCATAACCGTTGCCGTATATATTGCCGCTCTTATATTTGAAATATGCATCGCCGGTCTTTTTTCGGGAAATTCCCTCATGGAACCCGATGCCGCTGAATCCGTCAGAACGATAATCAAACTCTGCACAGGCAGCCTGTCCGCTATATCGCTTTTTACCGGGAGTTACTACGGCAAGTTGTCTCTTGAGGAAAGGGCGAATGACAGCAGGAGAATGGCTGCTCTTTACGGCGAGGCGCTTGAACGTGATGAGAACGGAATGGATAAGGGAGAACTCTGCAGGACGCTCGCACGGGAAGAACTGAATGAGAACGGCAGATGGTTCGCCTATAAAAGCATTAACGGAACCGATACGCCCATCAGCTGAATTTTCCGGAACATAATAAAACCTATAACGGAACCCACACGTCCATCGTATGGTTTTAACGAACACGAATAAAAGCATTAACGGAACCCACACATCCATCGTATGGTTTTAACACGAATAAAAGCATTAACGGAACCGACACTCGGAATTAGAAAGGATGGTATTTATGAAGAAAAGATATTTGTATGTACTTTTTATGATCGTGGCAGTTTTGACCGTCTTTGCTCTCACGGGATGTTCCTCGGGCAGCAAGCTTGAAAACATTGAAAAAGAAGGCAACAAAGTAAAGTGTACGTACGAGGAAGTGAAGCATGATTTTGTTGTATGTCTTCCTGAAAAAAGTGAGGACGCGCCGCTTGTGATCATCCTTCACGGATCGGGTGATTCGGCTGAAAACTTCAGACAGCAGATCGGATTCGAGAAGGAAGCGAATGCGCTCGGCTATGCGGTTTGTTATATTACCGGCTCGATCAACGGGAAAAAAGGAAGAAACTCGTGCAGCTGGAATTACGGAAGAAGCGAAGGGGATTATGACGACGTGGGATTTATCAAGTCGGTGGTCAATTATCTTATTGATGAATATTCATTGGATAAGGATCATGTGTATTGCGCCGGATTCTCTAACGGCGGGTTTATGAATTTCCGACTGGCTCTCGAAGCGCAGGATGTCTTCCGCGCGTGTGTCTCTGTCGGAGGAGACCTTTGCAAGCCGCTTTGGAAAACGCGTCCCGAGAAGAATGATGTGAGCATGCTTGTGGTTGTCGGCGAAATGGATGAATCGGTTCCCAAGAATTTTGACGAATCGGCCAAGACAGCTCTTGATCCGGCAATCGAAGATGTAGTCGAATACATGGCGTCATCAAACGGACTTGCGCTCCGGGGAACGGAAGCCGTCGGGGACGGCTCGATCGTTCAGAAGTACGGCGCTGACGGAGATAAGGACGCAGTATGGGGAGTGCTTGTGGCAGAAACTAAGCACTGCTGGCCGACAGAGGAATCGGGTGGGCTTGATACGAACAAGCTTGTACTTGATTTCTACGAAACCGTCAAATGATCGATCCACATGGATGAATAATGTGATTATCGTATATACTGGGCGGGAATCTTGTTTCCTGCCCTTGTTGTTTTTTTATCTTTTTCGTTGTATTATGGTAGTCAATCGGTGCGGCCGGGATGAGCCGTAATTTATTTAAGGAGGATTCCATGAAGCAATTCTTAAAACGCATGGTTGTTATTATTGCAGCGCTTGCCCTTGTTGTCGGCGTTTTACCGGCTAATAATGCGGAAGCGGCAAAGAAGAAAACCAAGACAATTACTGTAACAACGCAGGAAGAGCTTGAGGCGGCACTTAAAAAGTACAAGTCGTCCGGCTCGAAGGTTAAGATCATAATTGAGACCAATGAGAGCAGTACTTTCACTTTAAGTGCTAAATACAGCTCTGATAATCTTCAGATAGTTGTTGATGCACCCAATGCCACCATTAAGAGTAAGGCAAAGGTGTCAAGCATCACGATAAACGAGGCTAAGACCGTCAAGGAATATGCTTCCGGCAACAAGATCACTGTCAATGATGAGAAGCTCACCTTTAAGGCGATGGAGAATTCGTCTGTTGAAAAGCTGACGATCGCTTCGGAAACAGGTACGGTCAAGGTCGTTAACAACGGCGGTATCGAAAAGGTTGCCGTTAAGAGCGAAGTCAAGGTGGAACTGACGCAGAACGGCGAGGTCGGTCGTCTCTACGTCGGCGCGGCAGCTGACATAAGCGTCAGAGGAACCTCTGAGGAAAGCCTCAAGGTGACCGTCCGGAAGGATGCAGTCGGAGCTTCGGTCAAGTCTGAGGTTCCTGTCAGCGTCAATGCCTATGCGGACGTTGAGCTCAAGCTCGATAAAGGCGCTGAGAACTCGAAGGTTACCATTAAAGAGGAGACTGCCGGAGTCAAGCTTGAGAACAATACAGAGGAAACGGTCGCTGTTAAGGATACAGAGGGAAAGACACAGAAGGTTGAAACCGGTGAAGAAATAGTTTCCGAGAATTATGTCGGCAAGGAGGAAACTTCTTCGACTGAGGAAAAGAAGGATGACACCGCGACCGATAAGAAGGATGATAAAAAGGAAGAAAAAAAGGACGAGAAGAAGGTTGATGAGACCGCTTCTACGGGCAGCACTTCTTCAGGTGAGTCCTATGTTCCTTATGTGAGTCCCGAACAGCAGCTCAGAAACGATCTTTCCGCAGCCAAGGAATTTGACAAGGTGCGACTTACATTTAACGTAACGCTCTCGTCCGACCTTACAATTCCCGAGAATGTAACACTCGAGCTCGGAGCATACACGCTTGATGCGCGCGGGAAAAAGATAATCTTCAACACAAATGCTGAGATCAAGGTGGCGAACGGCGGTAAGCTTCTGCTTGACAAGGACGGATATGATACCGTTCTTGACGATGTCGATGATAACGAAACATTTATCATGCTTTCCGACGGATCTGAATTAACGATCGGTGACTTCTCTTTCAAGAGCACAGCGGGATCGGAAGTCCGCGACTGTGTCCAGGTTTCGATTCATACAAGAATAGAAGGGAATGCACTTTATAACGAAGATACATCAAGCTACGATCCTATTTTTACCCGTGATGTCTGGATCAATCTCGAGGGACAGGAGCTTCTGATCGACGGACCGGATCCCGCAAAACTACCCGAAGCATTCGGGGGTTATGTATGCGATTATAATCTTGATGTATGGGATTTGCCTGAGTTGGAAAAGGATAAAACATACACTTCGGTTCGCCTCTCATACACTCCCAATATCCTGGTTGATAAGCAGACGATCATGTTTAAGGGTGTCGAAGAGCCGATGCTGCTGAACACGATCGATGACACCGATTGGCTTCAGGTGTACCTCAACCGTGGACTCCACGACCAGATCGGGCTCGCTGAAAATGCAGGCAAGACCGCACCTGAAGGAATCAGCTACAGTGCTACGGAGGACAACATCACTGTTACAGTCTCGCGTGACGTTTTCCACATAACAAAAACTGTCAATGTCAACATTAAAAATACTCTTGTCGGAGAGACATTCGTTCTCGACGAAAGAGCGTTTTGCGGCTCACCGAAATACCTTGAGGCAGAGATGTGTGAGCATCCTTCGATTAAGGTCAGGGGCAAGCTCGAAGTAAAGGATATCAAATCTTCTGTTGAAAGCGAACATACTGTTGCCATACTCAGAGGAATACAGAGTACTGTCAAGTTGGGAGACAAAATATTCTTTGCACAACCCAATGAAGACAGCACACCAAGCCTGCAATATAACAGCGGCAGTAATCTGGTCAACTTCGTTTCCGGTAAGAGTGGCGATACCGTCAAGCTGTCAAAGGTCAACAACGGAAGCGAGTTTGATCTGATGATGTCCGTCGGCGGTGCGGAAGCCTTTGAAGTGATCCCGAGTCCTGTCAACGGCGAGCTTTTGCGTCCCGGTTCGACGCTGACCGTTAATAACGGTCAGGAACTCATGGCTGTCGGGGAGAGCACGAAGTACGTCAGCCGGAGCTATAAAATACTAAAGAGAGAACCGGAATTTAAGAATGTGGTACTTAACGGAACCGAGGCTGATGCCGGGTACAACGGCAAAAAGCCTGTAAAGGTTTATTCGTACAGTGCGCTTGAAGACGGAGAAGAAGTATTCGTTAACACGGAATTGAACGGCGTGGATGTCACGCTCGGCGAAGATACCGTGCTTGTTTTGGGCGAGGATTCCGAGCTTGCTCTTTCGTGCGGTGCTTCACTCACCGTAACCGGTCTTTGTGCCGATAAAAACGCGGTTCGAGGCGGAGAGCTTCTTATCGAGGCTACGGGCGAAACACGCGTTACTCTTGAAAAGGATGCCCGGATCACGATCGGAGACTACACCTTTAAGGCTCTTTTGGATGATCCGGTGAAGATTAAAATAACGAAAGAGGAAGATTCAGAAACGCATGAAATGTTCATCAGTTTCGTCATATCGATGTATAGAGACGTTCCCGATGCAGACTTTTATGATTCGATTATTACTAACAAGAACGGATCTGTTGATTATACTGCTTTGAACACAGCTTTCGGAGCAGAAGGAACGGTTCGATTCGAAATAACCAATTACCGCAAGGAGCTGGCAGAGAGCTTGGTTGAGCTTGCGAGAAATCTCGCGGAATTAGAGCCCGATATAAACCATGATGAATTGGAAGCAGATATGGAGCTTATTCTGAATGTGGTGTTCCCTGCTATCGATATAGATGAGCATGCGTCTGTGTTTACCGATGACAAGGGTAAGTTCGTTATCGGAAGGTACAGCGTTGCTGATAACGGATATGAGTTCACAACCGATTCCATATGGGGTCTGAAGGCTATTCAGAGAAGGATCGATAGGGAATACGAGGATGAAAACGGAGATCCTGTTTCGGCGAAAGTTCACTTCAATTTAGGCGGAACGAATGGAATAGACTTTGAACACATTACATTGGTGTTACCCGCTGTAGTCATTTTTGAGGGCGATGGAAAAGAGATCAATCTGGGTGATTATGCCAACATTACGATGGGTGTTGAGGTTGCGTCGGGAAGCTCGATCAATCTGAAGGGTAAAAAAAGCGTATTAAGAGGATATGATGGCTGCGATGTTAGTATAAAAGGCACTCTGAACGTAGGTAAAGACTCATATATCCTGGCGGGAGACAGTATGAAGCTTGTGATCGCCTCCGGAGCATCGTTTGTACTTGACGGAGAATTGTTGTGCGAGGTGCTGTGTGATAAAGGCGATGATTCGCAACCTGAGTTTGATATAGCTCTCAAGAACAACGGAACGGTAACAACAACAGATCCTTCAAATCCCGGAAAGGCTGTGATCGAGGTCTCATCCCGTGATGATGATCTCTTGGTTTCCGAAGAGATCAGTAACAGTGGCATAGCATCATTTAAGGGATTGATAGGTAACAATGTTATAGCGGTTGAATTACTGGATTTTGAGAAAATTTCAGAAATGGGTACTTACCTGACATATTCCAGCCGGAGAATAGAATGATCATCGTATGGGTGTGGAAAAAAGACGTTGCGCGTGCGCGTGCAGCGTCTTTTTTTCTTTACAAAAGAGTGTGACGTGAGTAACATTTAGGATGGTGCATGGTAATGTGTGAGACTAAAGGTCTGTTGCATTTCCTTCGGGAATTGAGGGGGCAGGGAATCAGTGGCTGTATTACAGCCACTAAAGAGGAGAAAACAATGGATGACAAACATTATGCTAAAATAGTCGAAAAGCTCGCCGAAACGGGAGATCTGAGCGACGCGGAATTCCTTGAGGTGATAAACTGTACCGATACGGAACTTGATGAGCTGCTTGCCGAAAGGGCGCGGGCTGTCAGGGAAAGGTATTACGGTAAGGATGTTTACCTGAGAGGTCTTGTCGAGTACTCTAATATTTGCAAAAATAACTGCTATTATTGCGGCATCCGCAGAGGCAACAAGAACTGCGAAAGGTACAGGCTGACGAAGGAACAGATTCTTGAGTGCGGCGATATCGGATATGATCTGGGGTTTGGGACGATCGTTCTCCAGGGTGGTGAGGATCCGTTTTTTACCGTCGACATTATGGCGGAAATCATCAGGGAACTTAAAAAGCGTCACAGCGATATCGCGGTTACTCTTTCGATAGGTGAGATGGAGAGAGAAGATTATCAACGTCTTTTCGATGCGGGAGCAGACAGGTTCCTCCTTCGTCACGAGACAGCCGATCGTGAGCATTACGGACTTCTTCATCCCACGGAAATGTCGTTTGAGCACAGAATGAACTGCCTTAAGGCGCTCAAAGAGATCGGTTATCAGGTGGGCGCCGGGATGATGATAGGCTCGCCCTTTCAGAAGCCGGAGCATCTTGTGAAGGATCTCAGGTTTCTGCTGGAATTAAAGCCCGAGATGGTCGGCATAGGGCCGTTCATTCCTCACCACGATACGGAATTCAAGGATTTCCCCGCTGGAAGTGTTTCTCTTACGTTAAGGCTTTTATCGGTTATCAGGCTCATACTTCCGGATTGTCTGCTACCCGCAACCACAGCGCTTGGGACACTTGACCCGAAGGGAAGGGAAAAGGGACTTCTTGCAGGTGCGAATGTTATAATGCCGAACCTTTCACCGACCGATGTCAGAGGCAAATATCTTCTTTATGACAACAAGATATGTACCGGTGAAGAAGCGGCCGAGTGCATAAGATGTATGGAGAGAAGGGTCGAGAGTGTGGGTTATAAGGTTGCCGGCGGTAGGGGAGATCACATAAAAAGGACTTAGCTCTCGCTTTTTTTGTGACAATAAAGTATAATGATAATTGTGCTTTTGCGTATCATCAAAAACAATAATTGGAGTGTATTATGTTTTCCGGTAATTCGATTTTGTTTTTCATCCTTTTCGCAGCGGCAGTCGCTGTGATCATTGTGTTTTCTTCGTTCTTCAGAAGACGAATCAGCAGCGCCAAGCGTAAAATCTTTTACTGGATTGCCGCAGTGGTCGTGACTGTTGTTATTTTGATCATAAATATCGGCACATTTGGCGAAATGCTCACCGAGCAATCCGATAATGAATATATTGGCTATATCCTTGAGCCACCGTACACATTGGAAGAAATGAAATGTCTGGCAAGTACCGGAAGATTGAGTGATGACGATTACTACAGGACCGATGATAATACGGATTATGATTATCAGGAGGAAACAAGTAATCAAACAGAAGAGATTGAAGATGTGTCACCCAAGATCTATCTGGCTACCTACATTACCGACATCGATGAAGCAACTGATGTATTGACGAAAGTTTCTCCCATGAATGCGGTTGCAAGCGGTCAGCTCAAGCAACATACTCCTCAAAATACCATGGACGGAGATCCGGAAACCAACTGGCAGGTCACCGTTGAAAAAGGGACTGACACCGATGCGATCAACGAATATATTGGATTCAGGTTCAAAGAGAAACAGAAAATCGATTATATAGTGCTGACAAACGGAACACCCGTGCCCAATAATTTGTACAATAAGAACGGACGAGTCAAGAGCTTCAGGTTCACCGAGAAGAATCCGAAATCGGACGAGACTGACACCGATGCTTTTGAAAGCTCATCATTCGAGCTTGAAAGCGATTCGAAAAAAGTTATTTTTCAATGCGAACATCTCGAAGTAAGCGAGCTTTTCCTGATGATAGATAAAATTTGGCCCGGTTCTAAATATGACGAATTCGGGATTGCGGACATTCAGTTCTATGAAGGTTCATGGTTCAGATTTAAACAAGATAAAAAAGCTTCGTGATCCTTTTGAATAAAAGCGCGGTTATACCGCACCGTATATTTGATGTGTCCGTAGAAATCCGAAGTACGGACGGGGAGGAATATTATGGTTCTGGGGATAGATCTTGGAACGACGTTTTCGGTCGGAGCTTATGTCGATGAAAAAGGTGAGGCGCGTGTTGTACCTAACTCGTTTGGTGATAACACAACGCCTTCGGTCGTTTTTTTTGAAAACAAGGATAATGTCGTCGTCGGTCAGGTGGCAAAGGACAACAGCGTGATCAGTCCTAAAAATGTCATTTCTCTTGTCAAGAACTCGATGGGAAAGCCGGATCCTTCGACAGGCAAGCCTGTAACCTACGTTACCGACTACGGTGAATATCGTCCGGAGCAGATTTCGGCGATAATCCTCGAAAGGATCGTCAGCGACGCGAACAAATACTTAAATCTTGAGGATCCCATTACCGATGTCGTTGTCACAATCCCCGCATATTTTACCGATCCGCAGAGAAAGGCTACCGAACAGGCGGCCGCAATTGCGGGTCTTAAGTGTGTTGACCTTATCAACGAGCCTACCGCAGCAGCGTATTATTATGCTTCAAAAGCCGGAATCGACAATTCGTACATCCTGGTTTACGATCTTGGGGGCGGAACCTTTGATGCTACCGTTATAGAAGTCAAGGGGAAGGACATCACCGTTAAAGGTACGGGTGGTCGTTCAAAGCTCGGCGGAAGCTTTTTTGACAATTTTATTGCCGATTATGTTGTTGATGAGATCAAAAAAAAGCATAATATCGATCTTAAAACACCGGAATATGTCTTCGATTACCAGGAAGTCATTTCAAAGTCCGAGCAGGCAAAAATCCAGCTTTCGGGCAGCAGCAGGGCGATGATCCCCGTTAAGGTTGATAAGATCAGAGAGAACATAGAGATCACGAGAGAGCAGTTCAACGGAATGATTGAAAAGCTCTATTCCGATACCGAAAAAGTTGTGAAAAATACTGTCAGGAACGCAGGACTTAAGCTTTCCGACATTGAAAAAGTGATCCTCGTCGGAGGGTCAAGCCGCATTCCTTATATTGTTGAAAAGCTGACGGAGCTTTTCGGGAAAGAGCCTTCTCATGAAGTCAATCCCGATGAGGTCGTGGCTCTCGGCGCAGCCCTTTATGCACACAGTCTTAAGGGCGGCAAAGATGTCAGCAAGATTTCCGACGTGTGCTCGCACGGTATCGGTATCACAGCGTTTAACCCCGAAAACCGTACGGAGTATAACGAGATATTGATGGAGAGGAACACCACAATCCCCGCATCGGCAGAAAAGCTTTTCAAGCTTGCTGAGGACGGGCAGCGCAAGCTTTACATAACCATAAATGAAGGCGATTACAAGACGCTTTCCGACGTAAAGGAAATCTGTACTGCGACCATAGAGCTTCCCGCAAAGCTTACAGCGGGGACACAGGTGCATATCAAGATCGAGCTTGACCGCAACCAGATGATCCACATGTACGTCCGTCTTCCCAATAACGGCAACATTGAGAGGGAGGTCACCTTCAGCAGAAAAGCCAACATGAGCGAGGCTGAAATCACCGAATGGAGAAAGAGTGTGGTCAGTGCTCTTGAAAAGATCTCGTGTGAAAGTAAAGCGGGCAAAAAACGGGGAGGTCTTTTCGGAATCTTCGACAAGTTCACGGGTAAGGATAATGAGTCTGAGGCTGACAAGCCCGAGGTAAAGAAGGAAACCAAGAAGGAAGCCAAAAAGAAGGAAAAACAGATTCCGAAGCTCGTTGAGAATTCGATGGATGGTCTTGTCGGGTTCGAAAGTGTAAAGCAGGGACTTAGTGATTACTACAACCGTTCCCAAATTGCGCAAAAGAGGATAGCCGTCGGTGCAAGGGATGAGAACAGCAAGAATTTCGTCATATTCGGTGCCCGAGGCATGGGTTGTACAACCGCGGCACGTGTGGTAGCCGAGATCCTCAAGAAGATGAACGCAATCAGTGGGAACATAGTCCTGACCGAATTTGAGACATTCAGGGGCAAGGATGAGGAAGAGACCGACGGAAAGATTCAGAACGAATTCCAGAACGCGATGGACGGTGCTCTCATTATAGATCATTTTGAGGAATTCTACAGCGACAATCCGAATTCCGCAGAGGCGATCGTCACGGATAAGATCATCGGCGCATATCATGCCGCCGGAGAAAAGGTTACACTCATCATTACCGGTGACAAAGAGCCGATTGAGAATGTGATCGATAATAACAGAAAGCTTTCGGAGCTTTTCAAAAACAAGATCACACTTGAGGGCTTTACGCCTCAGGAATACGTAAGGCTCCTGCACATTATCGCCGAGGGGAGGCTTTATGCTGTCGATGAGGCAGCCGATCCGGTTCTTGAACGGTATTTTAAGGGCGAGATGGATCTCCCCAAATTCAATTACATTCACAGAGTTGAGGAAGTGCTTGAACATGCTATCACAGATCGTGCTAACGAACTGATGGGTAAGCGACATATCAAGAATGAGGAAAGCGTTAAGCTCAGGGTTAATAATTTCAATATCAATTTTAAGCATGTTACTCTCGAGGAATATCTTAAGAAACTGGACGATCTGACGGGTTTGGGGTCGGTAAAGAAGGAGATAAGGGCTCTTGTTAACAGGCTGAATTACGAAAAGCGAGTGAAAGAGCAAAACATACAGCGTCAGGGTGAAGAAGACCGCCCCAATCTGAACATGATGTTTATGGGTCATGCCGGAACCGGTAAAACAACCGTGGCGACTCTCCTCGGAGATATATTCAGGGAGCTTGAGCTGCTACCGAGAGGGCATGTGGTTACTGCCACAAGAAAGGATCTTGTTTCTGAATTTGTCGGTAAAACGGCGAAAGTAGTTCACGAGAAAATTTTGGAAGCCGTGGGCGGAGTTCTTTTCATCGATGAGGCTTATTCGGTGTGCCGCGGCAAAGATGACAGCTTCGGTCTGGAAGCGATCGATACCCTTGTGGCGGATCTTGATCTGTATCGCGATAAAATGATTGTGATCCTTGCCGGATATACGGACGATATGAATAATTTCATTAAGAACAATGAAGGATTTGCGAGCCGATTCCCCTTGCACATCGAATTCGAGGATTATACTCTCGATGAAATGTTTGAGATTTTCAGCAATATGTGCAAAAAGAAAGGCTATATCCTCGAACCCGGTATTGAGGATGCCGTCAAAGCCGTTATTGACGAGCGCAGGAAAGTTACGGATAATTTCGGAAACGCCAGAGGAGTCAGAAACCTTTACGAAGAGGTTCTGATGAATATGCAATCCCGTTTGGCGGGGATTCCTGCGTGGAAGAATGATGATGAAGCAATAACGATTATCAAAGAGGATCTCGGTCACGATATTGTTGAGATCGAGCATCCCAAGACTGTTGAGGAGCTTCTCGATGAGCTTGAGCACATGATCGGACTTGAAGCGGTAAAAGCTGAGATCGGTAAATTCGTCTCACTGATAAGGACAAATAAAAAGCGTAAAGAGATGAATCTTAAGGAAAACGATATCGGTAATATGCACATGATATTCAGCGGTAACCCCGGAACGGGCAAGACCACGGTCGCCAGGCTTGTAGGATCGATCATGAAGGGTCTTGGAATTCTCAATAAGGGTAATGTTATAGAATGTGACAGAAGCGCCTTTGTAGCGGGTTACGTCGGACAGACGGCCATAAAGACGCAGCAGGTCGTTGACAGTGCGATGGAAAGCGTGCTGTTCATTGATGAAGCATATACACTGGTTCCCAAATCCGATAACGACTTCGGTAAGGAAGCGATCGATATATTGTTAAAGCTGCTTGAGGACAGGAAAGAGCATTTCATGTGCATTGCTGCGGGATATCCCGACGAGATGGAAAGATTCCTCGCGTCAAATCCGGGTCTTCCGCGCAGGTTCCCGCGTGTGATACACTTTGAGGATTATTCTCCCGACGAGCTTATTGAGATATTCTGCTCAATGGTTAAAAAATCGGAGCTCAGGCTTTCCGACGGAGTTTTGGATAAGGTTAGAACGGTCCTTGCGAAAAGAAAGGAAAAAGCGGGCTCCAACTTCGGAAATGCGGGTGAGGTACGAAATCTCTTTGAGCAGATCGTTGCAAACATGAGTGTCAGAGCGGACAGAGACAACCTCAACGACAGGGAGTCGCTTACCACAATAATCGTTGAGGATGTTATGGATTAAATATATACTGACATAACCGTTTGGCCGGAAAATGATTGATTGAAACGAGAGGACTGACATGGACAGAACAGATAATAGTAACGGACAATTCAATCAGCAGTATCAGGAACAGAAGGACAAGCAGACACAGGAAAATGTCCGAAAAAGCATGGGCGGCGGGACGCGGTTCAGGTTCTCGTTTGAGAACAGCGACCACTACGAGGAATTCATGCGTAGGCCACGGTCGCAAACGTACATCGAAGCGATACAGATGATTGATATGCTGAGCAGCAACGATGAGCAGATCATGGAAAAGCTCAGGGAACTGGTTGATGAGGATACGTTCGAGGAATTCTCGGAGATGAGCATGGAGGAAATCCTTGAGGAGATCAAGCAATCCTTTGAGGAAGAGTTTGCCGCGGCGGAGCTTGAATTTAAGGATGTTCCGGTGCCTCCGCGTCCGCAGGCGGTCATCTGCAAATGCTATATAGACGGCTGTGACGTTCATGCGATCGACGGATTCGGAAACATACTCGAGCATTACAGGAAAGGTGCTCCTCTTGATGACCGACTTACGAGGGGGAGAGAAATTTATTATCTGAATCCGTTTTGTTCATTTGTTGAGGTGTACCCGGAATCCTGTCGTGTGGTCAACGAGGACGGGTCTGTTAAAACAATAGACGGATAAAAGAAAAAACAGAAGGCGGTATTACAGTGAAAACTGATGATATTAAAGACTATTTGGATCGATTATCCCCGGCTGAGGAAGACTTTGCGAAGTATGAGGAAGAATTTAAGAAGGAGCTGACAAAGGACAATGAGGATTACGCGGGGCTGACAGATGCTCTTGACGAGATTTCCTTTGAGATTAACGACCGACTTGATCAGGCGGAGGATGAGGACAGGATCAAGAAGCTTGAGATGCAGAGCAAGCTTGTAGATAGTGCGCTTACATATGTTAAAGAGCTCAGCTCCAGGGAAAAAGAAGAACCCAAAAAACCGGAGTCGGTTCTTATCGTCGATGATTCGGTCGAGCGTATCGAGGATCCGAGTCTTTTAAGACCGGTTGCACTTACACCTGAGGATATCGAAAAACAAAAAGCTCTTCTGAACGAACAAAACGAAGCTGCTAAACGGGAAGAGAAAGAAAAAAGACTCGAGGAGGAAGCAAAAAGACTGCTTGAGAGGAAGAAGGCAGAGACCGGATCACAGACTTCACCTTCTGTGAACGACATAGGAATCTTGAATAATTTTTCGATCGGATCCACCACAAGTAACGGCAGCAAGCCCGGTATGGCTGGTGCCGGAGCTCAGGGCGGTGCGGGCGCTGTGAATGGTAACCCGGCAGGAACCGTCACCAATGCTGCGGGCGGGAGCGTCACCGGCGGCGCACCGGGAAGTCCGGCATCACCTTCCCCGAACCCCGCAGGAGGCGTTGCGGCGCTCGGTAACGATTCACAAAGGCTTATGCAGGCGCTCATCGATTATAAGAATTTTCAGCGTGATGCGGCACGCAAGGCTTTTGAATCGTTGGCAAATTCGAAAGAATTAAGCAAAGAAGAACTTGGAAACGTAAGGTTTTTGTACGGCGTTATGCTTAAAAAAGGTGAAGGCGGCGCCAAAGACGCAGATAAAGGAAAATTCTGGATCAGTTCCTCCGCAGAACTCGACAACGTGGACGCGCTTATGGAAATGGGTGCGGATATCATTACACAGACGCCCAAAAACCATCAAGAAGAAGCCGAGATGACCAAGCAGGCGCTTGAATGCTTTGAAAAAGCCAATAAAGAGACTAAGGGCGGTAACGCTACCGCCAAGAAAAAATACATTGATATATGCGAAAACAAACCGATAACAAAATTTGAGAAAGCCAAGGCCTTTTCATATCTGAATGATCTTATTGACGAATCGAACGATGAATATGAAAAAAAGAAGTTTCGTGACAGAAAGAAGACCATAAACGATAATTACAGAAAGAAACTTAGTTTCGTTAATCCGGAAAGGAGCATCCTTGACTGTATTTTCACGTTTGTCGGGGCTCCGGTCAGTGTGATCGGAAGTGTTCTTGTTTTTTTATCGATAATTAACCATGGAACATGGATGGAAAATTTTATCGGTAAATATAGATTTAATACCCTACATGTGATCACGGATATTTGGGAGGAAATATTTAGAACATTGGGTACATTTTTCAGCGGCGAGGAGTTATATACTGAGATTTATATTTTCCCGATAGCAATTTCATTGATCGTTTTTGGAGTGGGAAGAGTAATTATGGGGATGAGCTTCAAAAACGGACGCGGCAAAACAGCCAATATTTTTGATGAGGTTTCAACAATTGCTGCGCTTGCGGCAGCATTCGGGGGACTGTTCACATATCTTATCGAAGGAGCTCCGATTGTCTTTTTTGCCGGTGCGTTGACAACCACGATCATGATGCTTGCCCTTGTACTCGTTGGATGGCTTGCCGGAAAAGCATTGTATTTTGTTATCCGTATAGCTTTGGCGTTCCTTTTTTAGGATATTAGGGAGATCAGCGGTAGGTTTACAGCAGATAATATATCAGGGTGTTTACGATATGCTGCGATGAAATAATAGGGAATAAAAGGAGTGGGGAAAATTGAAAAAAAGATGTAAGGACAGGAGTACTGCCTTTTCGGAGGAAATCCGGAAGGAATGTGGAATTTGCAACATACAGGGGATCTGTTCCGACCGTGACGGGAAATACACGGTGGCGATAGAGGCCGTCGATACGGAGGATGGTGCGACGGACGATCTGTCGGCTGTTTTCACAGATGAGGAACTTTACATAAAGACATGCCTTGCCGAAGAACTCGGTATCGATTTTTCGATACTCATACACCGGGAATCGGGCGGTGAAAGCACGATAATCGTCAGGAGTTACATTGCCGATCATGCATCGAAAACCATAAAATGCCGAAATGAAGAAGTTTTTTCGGAATCCGGTTTCATCGCGTGGTGGAGAGAACATAATCACGGGAAGATGAGGAAAGCGTATCAGGAAGAGATCGGAGGAAACCTTGACGATCACTTCTTTGACAGGCTTCTGAGAAAAAATGAATCATCCTGGCCTGAGAGTATCGACGGTGTTGTGACGGAAAGGGATGAGTCGGGAGAAATCATGATTAAAGCCGTTGTCGGAAACAGGATTTCAAACGCATGCAAGGTTAAGTCCTACGATCCCAACAGGTATTTCGGCAGGGATTACAAGGAGTGGATCCACCTGATGAAGGTGGCGCAAAAGCTGAACGTTCCGCTTTTTCTGTGTACTTATTCCAATCGCTCCGGACAGGAAAGCTTTACCGGCGTTGCGCGTATTGACGGCGTAAGCGAGGAAGGTCTTATCTACCATAACGGTAAAAAACCGGTGCAAAATGTATTGAATGATGTTGGCGAAGTAAAAAAAATACTGTTAAACCGGTGAAAATACGGAGAATGATGTTAGCGGATTAAAAACTGCAAACCTGTGAAAAATGCTGTGAATGATGCGGTCGAAGAAAAAGGATGCCGGCAGAGCGTTACAGATATGATAAATTATTCGAGTACTAACCCCAAAGGCAAGCTTACATTGCGAAGAAAAATATCAAGCGGGATCACACTGTGTTCCCGCTTGATCTTCGTGCTGTTCGCCACGGCTTTTTTCACGTTGGCTATATGTATCGGGAATACTGAGCAATTGCGGGCGCAGGATTTTTATGCCGAAGCGGCGGGATGCGAGCAAAGTGATAACGACGTTCCGAAAGATTTATATTTGAGAAATTTTAATGAGCAGATAACCTTAACCGGGAACGAGACCGGGACCGCGTATGAACAGACAGCCGAAAAAAAGTCCGGTACGAAGTTCGTTACAAAGGAAGTAAAACCCGAAGAAAAAACCGGCACGCTTCCGCGGTACAAGAAAGATGACGGGATCTGGCGTCTGAAAAATCAAAAGAATAATGGGGAAAAGGATGATTCGGATGAAACCACCGCGGTTCTCATGTTCACGGGAGATCTCATGTGTCTTAAGGGACAGCAGTATGACGCTTCCGGGAAAAAAGGCTTTGATTTCTCTCCGTCTTTTAAGTATGTAACTCCGCTTTTTAAAAGAGCCGACCTGGTGTGCGGAAATCTTGAAACTCTTCTTTCCGAATCTAATCCCCTTACCATGGACCAAGTTTATGAGAACAACGAGCCGCAATGTAACGGTCCCGTAGAGTATCTTAAGGCGCTCAAAAAGGCGGGGATCGATATGGTCGCCACGGCAAACAATCATACGTGTGATTGGGGAGCGGTCGGAATCACCGAGACAAAAAAGCATATTGATGATTTCGGGCTTGCCAATATAGGAACTCATTACAATGAAAACGATCCGAAGAAAGCGGGAGAGCGCTACGCCATATTTGATGTAAAGGGGATCAGGGTGGCGGTTCTTTCCTATACACACATCATCAATCAGCGTGGTAAGATGAGCGAAGCCGAGATGGCGACGATGGTTCATCTTTTTGATAGGGATACTGTAAAAAAGGATATCGGGGATGCGAGAAAAGACGGCGCGGAGTTCGTGGTTGTTTACCTGCATCAGGGCATTGAAAACACGGAGAATCTGACCCAATCGCAGATTGATGACAGTGAATTTGTGGCGGAGGCGGGAGCTGACCTCATTATCGGATCACACCCGCATTGTCTGCAGAAATGCACATATATAAAGACCTCGGACGGAAGAAAGGTGCTCTGCATGTATTCGATGGGTAATTTCGTTTCGAGTATGGCGAGAGAGATAAATAATGACACAATAATACTCAGGGTCGAGATTAAAAAAACGACCGGAAAAAACGGGACTAAGGTCGAAATGTCCGGGGCATCCTACATCCCTTGTAACGTGCAGGCCCGGGACGGTCATTTGTTTGTTGTTTTTCCTACATCAAAGAAGCTGAACGGCGGCGTTTCGTCCGCTTCACTGAAAAATGCGACCAAAAGGATTGCCGGGATCATGTGTGGAGTAATTTCACCCTACTAGTATAACGGATCTTAAATAACCGGATGGACCACAACCCCCGTCCCCTATGGTTCAAGGTTCGGAAGAGAAGACTAAGGCGATTGAGGATGCCATGAGGCATTTTCTAATGATATGAATATTGGAGAAAACGAAAAATGAATTATCTGACTGATCATGAAATCGAGTGCTTGATAGGAGAAATCAAATCCGGAAATAATGATGCATGGGAAAGAATATATCATAATTTCGAGAACTATATTCATAAATGCTGTCAAGCTAAATTGATAAAATTATATATATCAGATGCAGAGCGTAAAGATCTTGAAGATGATCTGTATATGGCCGGCTGGCAGGGCTTTGTGGAATCTCTAAAAAAATATGATTCGGAGAAGGGGAAATTCCTGACCTATGCGACATATTACATAAATGGAGAGATATCAAAAGAACTGGATCTTCAACTGAATCCGTTGGGACTTACAGAGAGACCGAAACCTGTAAAGAAGAGAGAATCGGATGAGACCGAAAAGGCTGTTATCTCACGGATTTCCATCGATGATGAAGCCGGAATATCGGAAAACGTCCTGTCTTATGCTCTCATGCGGGAGAAACAAAGTGATGATACTAAGACTGACATTCTCGGAAATGAAGACATTGTCCGGATGTCGGAGATAGCCCGATTTCTCAAATCTGAAAAAGATAGCAAAGAAGAACTGGAGAAATTGCTTTCTGAAAATGGTATATCCGACCTTGGAGGGTACAGCAATGAGAGAACCACCCTTCAGATACTTGAAATACTGAAGCAGACAACTGATGAAAAGCATACGGTATCAAAGAATGAGCTGAAACACCTGCTCCGCCTTTATCGTATAGGCAGATATAAAAACAATACATCGGTGCCGGATGACAGAACATTTAACAGGGTCGTGGCAGAGATTTTGCTGGAGCTTAACCCCGGGAAATACACTGATGAAAATGACAGCGATTATATAATTAAATACGACGGATATACAGAGGACAAGCTGAATAAAAAGATTAAACCGGATAAGAGCAGTTCTCAGAAAGTGGAGACCGCCTCTGCTCCTGCTTTGAACGGACTTCACTACGTGCATCCCTTTGAATATGAAGAAACCGACAGACTTATCCAGCTTATCAGTTTCTCGGATATGCTTTCTGTGGATGAGAAGAAAAAACTGATAGGTAAGATATGGGAACTCACCGGGAAATATTACACCACACCCTATTGGGATGGAGAGAATCTTAAGTTTAATCCCCGTGCTGTACACAGCAGGCTTACAGGCAACAAGACTTCTGACAGAGAAAGACTTGCGGAAAGTCTGAAGACACTACAGTATGCAGTGAACAATCTGGCCCAGGTACGGTTTAAGTTCAATCGTTATAATGCGGATCACGAACTGGTACCGACGAGTGAATATCTGCACGAACTTAGTCCTTATCATCTGGTGGTCTATCATGACAATTACTATTGTATCGGACTAAAGAAAGGCGACAGCCGTGTGTGGCATTACCGTGTCGACCTTATGACCGATGTGGAAATCATACGGAATGAAGATGGAAAGATTGTTCCTGTTAAGCTCACTGATTTCGAGGGACTTCCAATTTTAAGCGCAGCCTGGGATCCTGAGAAGTACATGTCAGAGCATCTTAACATGGCTTATGATGAACCTCAGGATATCAGGATCAAAATAAAGAATACAGATTATACCATCATCCATGACTGGTTTGGTGATCATTATGAAAAGGTGGATGCGGTTACCGGTGTGGATGAAAAGGGAAATGAAATACATTATGACATCGTGAAGGTCCGTACATCCCCGTCTATGATTGTCCACTGGGCTATGCAGTATGGAAGCAGGGTGGAGATTATGGATATAGAAGTTAGAAAGAAAATCTGTTATGAACTCAGAAGGGCAAGTGAAATATACAATGACAAATTGTGAAGAGATTCTAATGCTTAAAAAATCATCAGAAGGCAATTGGGACAGGGAAGAAAAGAGGCAGAGTTTGCAGTAAATAATCAAGTAAAATACTGGCGACCGAATAAAGAACAGTGGAAATTAGAATGTGTAAGTCAAAACTTTCAAAATTTTGAAGAACAATAATTCCATAATATAAATAGAAGCTATTAGGTTGATAGTTTCTATTCAACGAGGAAATCATGAAGTGATTTTCGAGTCTGCATGAAAGAGAATTGTCGTAAAGACAGTTCTTTTTTGTTACAGATACTTTGAGGCTTATGATATAAAATTAGAGCCTTCACCAAAAGCTATGGTGGATGCATTTGATGACTTAGGCAGGATCATAGCCATAGATTATATTTTTAAGTGAGGTGATCAAAACATGGATAATTCAAAAACACAATTATTGGTGTCTGACCTGATCCGCTTTCTTCAGAAATGGGGACTATGGGAGGATACAACAATTCTGGCAAACGGTAACAGGTATTCATATTCGGCTGAAAGAGCATGCTGTTATGGGAGTCTTAATTACGTGAAGTTTGAAGAAAATGTAAATCCGGAGGATTATACGAGAGGCATCACAGAAGAAAGAGACTGCCTTGGAAATCCGGTATGGAGGAGCTTTTCAAATCCGGAGCATATATTGGATATGGTTTATGAGGGTCCTCTTTGTATGCTGCTGAGATACGATACATACGAAACAAGGAAATCTGAGATATCAGAAGAAGCGTGGGAATACATTTTTGATCATACTGATATATTGGATGATTATTTGTATGAAAAATATGAATGTCAGTGTGCTTCGGATTTTCTGGAGAAGATACTGGAGGATAAATTTGATAACCCTGACTATACTGTATGGGATCCGCTTGTATTCGATACGTGGGAAGAATATCAGGAGTTTGTAAACGGAGAAGCATATGAGACGGGAGAAGAAAATCTTACTCCGACATACCAGAGATACGGAACCTATGAAGAGTACACGGCGGATATGGAAATATCAGAATCTTTGAGTGTAGAGGATATAAGACCGGTCTGGGAACAGATAGTTTCCGATACAAAAACGGAATTTATCAGGAAGTGCGTCTTGGAAGAAACCGGAATCATATCAATTCCGGAGATTGCAGGACATATAAAAACTGAGTTTGATAAGATATTTGATCGTTATGGACTATGGTATGATTTCGGATTTTCGTGGTCCCTTACCTGCTACAAAAAAGAATAGATTCTATACACCTTCAAAATTCTGAAGATATAAAATTCCATAATAATTATTGCAAGCGGATTGCAATACAGCAGTCTTTTTTCAGTTACAGAAAATACCAATGAAGAAAAGGAGAAAACAGTTATGAGAAACATGATGAAAGAGTATCTTGGAAATGATTACAGTGACAATCATCTTAAAAACTTCTGTCTTTACTGGATGAAGGGGAGAGAGACAAAACCGGCGTGGGAGAATACAGAAGAAGGGAAAGCCCGCTTCAATGAATGGAGACAGAAGAACGATCTTGACTGTCTTTACTTTAACGGAGACCTTAGGGCAGATACTCTTATGAGTGCATGGACACCGATCAGTTGGGTTGCGAATTGCCTTAACAGGGAGTATGGGATTAAATTCTTCAAATATGCTACGAATGGTGATCCTGATCATTATCTGAAGCTTCTTGCAGATGACAGTGATGCCTATCTTCCTCCAAAGCACGAACTGGTGCAGCTCCTTGACAGATTCCTTGAACTTGCGGAGCTTAGATGCAATTATATCTTGCTTCCGGACAGAGCTATGAACAGGGCAAGATACAACTGTGAGGTAAAGGGCATAGGAAGAGTCAGCTTATATGATGAAGTGCCTCCCATGCTTTATCATATTTTCGATAAGGATTGGTTCGGAAAATACTTTGAGCAGGAAGGTACGGCGTCCGGTGCAAAAAGTGTGCAGAGGGTGGATGCAGTTAAGTGGGTAAATCGTGAAAGATTGGATGTCGGATTTAGAGAAGGTATTATTTATCAAGATCATGTCATCCCGCTTCTTAAGAATCTTCACCCCGGAAAAGGGAAAAATCTGAAAGAGGAAACGGAAATAAGAGAGGCATTAACATACATGATAAATCTGCTGGAGGCTCGCATGAAAGCGATGGAAAAAACACAGTATATCGTGGTAGTGGGAAATTGAAAATATTTCTTGTAGAAATAATGTGGTTGCGGTATTGTTTGTATATACATGAAAGAGATTATTGCTGTATTAGAGCTTTGATAGGAGAAGTTATGGAAAATAATTATGAGATTGCAGCACTGCCAAAGGAACAGTGGAAGGGAAAAACTATTCCGCTTACAACAAGAAGCGATAGTTATTATGATTTTGAAATCAATCCGCTGAATGCAGACGGGTGCACTGTAAAAATCATTAAAAAGCAGGCTGAAGAGGAAATAATCCATACGCCGGAGGAATATGATTTTCCGGATTCTTTATATCAGGATCATTGGGAAAATGCAAAGGCCTACGGAGTGGTCGGAAAAGATGGTGAGCTATTGGCATGCATTGAAGTTTGTCCTGAAGAATGGTCAAACAGGCTAATGGTAACGGAGTTGTGGGTGTCGGACGAGCTCAGAGGCATGGGCATAGGAAAACGACTGATGGATAAAGCAAAAGATGTGGCTCGTGAGCAGAACAGGCGCGCAATCATTCTTGAGACTCAGTCATGTAATACAAATGCCATAGGTTTCTATCTTCACGAGGGCTTTGAACTTATAGGTTTTGATACATGCTGCTATACGAATGATGATATCGGAAGGCGGGAGGTAAGGATAAATCTTGGATTTTTCTTTCATACATATGAAGATAAAAGAGATTATTGGAGATAATTATTTTGGAAATTGGGCAAACACGCGTACTGCGTGCAGAGCCATCATAATTAGGGAAGGAGAAATACTTCT
>JAEEGL011874266.1_pt1 | contig 37537 bp, 32 predicted proteins | sample 9134231 | NCBI WGS metagenome assembly JAEEGL01 (sample SAMN16246548, study PRJNA631951) | gut metagenome | biome: gut microbiome; feature: rumen; material: fiber-attached | host: Bos | place: Iran: Karaj | collected 2018-10 | reverse complement strand
TTCACCGTTCACGTAGAAGACTGCGACACGCTTGTCGTTTGACTCGTTCCTGCCCGCAGAGACGGTTATCTTTTTGTCATCAGGGGACACGGTGAGCCAGTCCTTCTGGCTACCCTCATATGTAATATCAGACAACGTGAAGCCGACGTTCGTGTTCACCTTGAAGCTTTCGGAGCCTCCCGCTACACCAAGCGGAATGTCATAGCGAGTCAAGGTTAGGAAGGGCGCATTGCCATATTGGGTCACCGTAACCTTGGCTGGGGCCACACCTTCTTCACCGTTCACGTAGAAGACTGCGACACGCTTGTCGCTCGAATCGTTCCTACCCACAGAGACGGTTATCTTGTTGCCGTCACGGGACACGGTGAGCCACCCCTCCTGCTCTCCGTCATAAGTAACATCAGACAACGTGAAGCTGACGTTCGTGTTCACATCGAAGCTTTCGGAGCCTCCTACAACGCCAAGCGGAATGTCATAGCGTGTCAGGGTCAGAAAGGGAGCATTGGCATATTGAGTAACAGTAACCTTGGCAGGAGCCACGCCTTCACCGTTCACGTAGAAGACTGCGACACGCTTGTCGTTTGAGTCATTCCTGCCCGCAGAAACGGTTATCTTGTTGCCGTCACGGGACACGGTGAGCCACCCCTCCTGCTCTCCGTCATAAGAAACATCAGACAACGTGAAGCTGACGTTCGTGTTCACATCAATGCTTTCAATCCCCCCGACAACGCCAAAAAGCATATCATCACGTGTCAACATCAGGTAAGGTTTATTACCTTTTTGGGTCACTTTTATAGACTTCTTGTATCCATTATTGTCCCATGTTATATTAATATAAGCTGTACGGTCTTCATTTCCTGTATAATTCAATGCTGTTATCTTTACATTTTTTACACCATTTGCACTGCTTACACTATCAATTTTGAGAAAATCTTTACCATTCTTGTCAGTATAATAGCCAGTAGTCTCATTTTTACTAATTACAGTTTTTCCATCCTCGCCAGAAACAGAGTAGTTCCACTTACTATTACTGATAACATCAAAGCTCATATCTCCACCAGCATTACCAAATATAATACCGTTGCTTTCTATAGATGAAGGATTGATTGTTAGATATAATTGCTCTCCTTTTACCTGAGTTAATGTAAACTCCTTTTGTTGTATAAACTCCCCTTCTTGTGTTTGGTAATCAACATTTATAATTTTCACCTTGGCTTTTCTTTCGGTAGAAGTGCTATTCTGTTCTGCCAATAGTGTAATTTCAAAGTTATTGCTACCACTTAATTCATTCGACAATTTCTCTTCCTCATTTTCAATAGTTTTTATTCTTAACCAATCAGAACCATAACCTTCAACAGGAACAATCGTTACTTTCCAATTTACATTACTATAAACACTAAATTTCACATCTTGTTCAGATGACGTTAGTGTAGTTGTTGCTGGCTCAACAATATTCAATTCTGGTGCCTGCTGAACAACACGAATAGTCTTTGGATCTAATCCTTCTGAGCTTTTGTCCGTAATTGTTATTGTGGCCTCTCGATTCGTACCTGTATTATTGGGATCAACCTCGACAGTCAACTGGTTGCTTTCTTCCTCTGTCCCTGGTGTCAAATGTACCCAGGCGTCCTTATCAACTTTGGCCTCCCAGTCAGTAGAATTACTTATAGTAACAGGCGTAGTTCCTCCTGTTGCACCAAAAGAAAGGAAGGTTGGATCCACAGAGAACTCACTTTGTCCCAACACACTTGTTACTACCATACTAAGTATGGCGAGTAAACATAATCGTAATTTGTTAATAGTTTTCATAATATTTCTGTTTTTATGTTATTTCTATTATAATACATTATAGTAAAGATAGGATACAGCCAATAAGGAGGCTGCCCACTAACGTTCCAATCATGACAATCCATGTGAATGCCGAAGACGAGTCAGTGGAGGGCGGTTCTTTCCCTTCATAATCTGTTTCAGCAGAGGCATATCCATTATAAGGATCCACATCCTCCTCATCATCTGGATTACTGTATACAGCAGACTTTATAGGAGAACGACTATCAGAGCGGGAATTCCCTGTTTCTGTATCACGTTGTGAGTCTCCTGACTTTTCTGACTCTTTCTCATCGCCAGTTTTTTTTGTCGGCTTGATGACAGAAGGTCTTACTATTTCAATGGAATCCTTTTCCACGTGAGGCTCAGGAGCAGGTTCTTGAGGAGGAGCCTGTATTGGTTCTTCCTTTTTCTCTTCTGCGGGTTCAGAGGTTTGTTTTTCCTCATACTCTCTGATGTTGCATCCACATTCAGGACAGAACTTCACATCCTTGCCTATTGGCTTGTGACATTTCGGACATACAGTCTGCTCTTCCTGTTCTTGTTCTATTTCTGGAACAGACCGTTTTTCCTCTATTTCATGATGCACTTCCTCCTGAACACCTTTCTCTGAAGGAACATGCTCCACATCGTCTTCAGGTTCTATGTGCCGACCACAAAGGGGACATGTCCGTAGGTTTGGCTTTTTTATTTCATAGCCGCAGTTTTTACATTTCATATATCTTTCTTTTTAATAATTTGCAGAATATTTGTTGAACCATTAGATCCCGTTTATTAATAAGCAGGTGCTCCTAACAAACCAGAATTATTAATCAAATTTTGTATATTTGTTGAATTAACATTTTTGTATATCCATTCCACGATTTTGTCTGCCCACTCTTTTTCCCAGTCAGGGAAAAAGAAAGACAATAATAATCCCACAACGATACCGGCACCGAGGACAATAAGTATTGCCATACCACCAGTAATACCACAAAGAGCCACGATAATTCCAATTATGGCACCTATGATGACGCCAGTTATCATACTTATCAAGTCCTCAACAATCCTTTTGACCGCATCAGTTACATCTTTGCCATTATAAACACAGTATACATACTCTGCAATATGCATACCGAAAGGAAGAAAAGCCAAAGCTGTGAGCAAGCCTCCACCACCTTTAGGGATTTTCGTTCCAACTTTACCTAATTTCTCTGTTATAAGTTTGTCAAAGCGTATGCTTTCCAATTCTTTCAAACATTTGTTTTTTATTTGGTCGTTTAATGCCTTATTGACAGCTGCTCTGGACTGAGGGCTAAGAATCTTAGTCTTCATTTGCCTTTGAGCCTCGCCAATCTCTCGCGCTTGTTGCAAGGCTTTCGGGCCTTTGCTGTAATTTATGGCATTAGTATTGCCATGGGCCTTCTTCTCTATATCAGCCCAAATATACTTTTCAATATTACATCTTAGTTGATTTACTTTAGGCTTATTAAACATAGACCTCATTATTTCTCTAATTCTTGCAGGTGTAATTTGCTGGCCCTCCAGTCTTCTTATTTCATCACAAGCAGAGTTAGAAATGTCTCTTAGAGTATCAGCTAAGGGGGATATAAAGGATTTTGCAACTGACTCAAATGAATTATAAGTCTGTCTCAGCAAACTACCTCGTCTATAAAGCTCATCCAACTTGATAAGCGTATAAGCATCTAACTCTCCATTGGGCTGTAGTGGTCGGTTCCCGGCTCCATACGTGTCCCGAAATATTTGAAGGGCCTTAGATGTTTCTTGACCCCAAAGCCCGTCCTCTGCGATATTTAGTTTGCAAACATAGTTAAGTTTGCGCTGGATGTCCAAGACATAATTACTGGAAATTCCCCCTTTGTTGTATGCCTCTTCTATAAACCGGGCTGTAGTAGGGCCTAATATTCCAGAAGCAGGTATTATGCCTTGGCGTACCTGAAATGCTTTTACGACATCTGATGTTTGTTGACCATATTGACCGTCAACAGAAAGGTGTGGCCAATTATAAGCCTTGCCATCATAACCTTTATTCAAAGTCTTATGGCTTATTCTGATATAATTCAATTTTTCCTGTATACTTTTAATATAAGGGTCTACAGGTGGGTTTGATTTTGGGTAGTAGTCGAATTTCGGCATAGCTATATAGTATAAAAATTATTCCTCCAAATTTTTAAGTGTGACAATAATCGGCATGGCGATGCACGAGTGGTTTTCTATCTTTTGCTGCATGAGGGTATCGAATGACATATCAACAGCATGATCATAGTTCTTCTTGTCCTTGAACTCCAAGTCGATGTAAAGGCCCCGACGTAAAAATGACGGTCCACCGGCTCCCTCCACATTAATCTTAATGAATATGCGCAGGAACTCCGTCTTTCCGAACTCAGCCATGATCTCCTTGCGCAGGAAGGCATCAACATCCATCCGTGTGTAAAGACGGTCGTTGGTCAGGGCATAATAGCGTAACTGCTCAAAACGCTCGTCAGGCGTAGCCTTGTCTGCCCCACCCATAGCGCCAATATAGACCAGGACTTTCTGCTCAATGGCTGGCAGGCGCTTATTCTCCATCATGTCGCCAGCCACAGGAGTATTACCAATACGTCCCTGAGTAGTGATGTACTTCACTTTCGTTGCCGATGTCTGCTCTAACTGGTTCATGGTGCGCATGACATACGTTCCGCTATCAAACTTGTCTTTTTCGTTCTCTGTGTCAACGCTCTTGCCCAACTTGTTGATGAGTTCACGCAACATACGCAGGTCTTTGCTGTCCTTGATGCCATTATACTCCATATAGGCAAAATAATTGTCGCTGAACTTGTTATACAGATTACGAATGTCACGATACAGGTCTCCGTCATGATAGACGTTGGCATCGAAATCACGGATGACAATCTCGTCTGACGTTGCGCTGAACCCTTGTTTCTGGGCTGCCGTACTCGTCTCGAGGATACGAAGGAAGAAGGAGTTCTCGTGTTTCTGCAGCTTGGCAATGGGTGACGACTGTGTGAGCATCAGATCGCAGACATCCACATTCACCACCGGCATGGTGTTGAGAATGATTTCACAGGATGCTGGCACGACGTATTTTTCGGGGAATACCAACTGAAGCCAGAGGGTGTTTTCCTCAAAACAGCCCAGCATTTCATCCTCAAGCCACTGTTGGAACATCTTGGGAAAAGGACGTCGCTTAAACAGGTCACGATCTTCAACAGGATCGGTGATATAGATCAGCGAGGCATTCTCCATGTGGAGCAGGCTGTCTTTCCAGTTACTGATAAACGAGAAGAACTGGTTGGAGGCCTGTTGGGCATCGAAGGGGGGAACCATTTCAATATTCTCCATTTCACGCATGGAAGCAAAGTCCAGTTCCCTATGCTCATTGCCGACATAGATATGCTCCGGATAGATGCCATTGGTACCATCCAACATCAGTGACAATCCTTTCAGGCTCTCCACTTCTGCTTTCGTGGTGATGCCTACCCACAGATGATTGGGCTTTTCCATGCTGACTTCCCATTCGCCCTCTTTCTCAAACTTGTCATTAAAGGCAAAAAGATGGTTCTGTGTAACGAAATAGAGTTTGGAGAAAGGCAATGCCTGGGTGTCAAAGACGGGGATATAGTTGAGAGGCTTCTTCCATTCTTTTTTCTTGAAAGAGAATGTGCCTGTGCCCAAGCTGACGATTCCTGTGTCTTTCTTAAACGTTGGCTGGATGACAGCAATGGCTGGTACTGCCTGAATTTTCTCGTATGGGATAAATTCCGCACAATACCGTTCAATCATCTTCTGGTCTATGCCGTCGATGTAGTCAATGATTTCCTGTTCTTCATGAATCAACGCGACCAACATCATTTTGGCTATAGGATCCATCTGACTGAAGTCAATGTGCTCGTCGGAAAGCTCTTGCAGTTGCCGTACTGTCCTATTCAGTTTTTCTTCTAATTCTATGTCCATAGATCCGCTGTTATTAGATCGTTACTTTTCTGACAGTGGGTTCCATGAGGAATTCTATCGGATAAGAGTAGGGTTCGCTTGTTCCGAGTCCTCCATCAATAGTTCCTTCTACTAATATTTTGACCGTATATTTGGAGTTGACCTTATTTCTTCGGCTACGCTCTATTTCTGCAGTATCCAGTTCTATATATACACTAACCTGCCTCAGCTGTGGAGCGTAGGTGGCCAGGCTGTTGAGAATGCTCTTCTGACACTCCTCTTTGGTAATGCCGATTTCCTGGTCAACTATTCCCAACTGTCCATTGTTGAATTCCCGAAACGGAATATTTGTATACTCATAATTCCAATACTCGAAGCCGAAATCGGGATCAGCGCTGAACGTCCCACGAGGTGTAAAGACTATCAACTCTATCAGATTGTTGAGCATATCCTTTGTCTTTTGGATGTCCCGCACAATCCTGACTTCCTCGTTTCCTTTTTGGAATGTAAGTGGACTACTGATGTAATTCATATATTAAATGGGAATAGCATCCCTGAACTTTGTACTTTTGTGAAGAGCTACTTCATAACTGCTAATGCTGCTATTTATTCCGTTGGAAACCGCCATTAGCTTGATAGTGATAGTTCTTTCTTTCTCTTTTCCCTTTTGGGTGAATCCATTGTCAAATTTAATTGCGAAAGAATTCTTGGTCCTTTTAGCTGTTTCCGACTTGATCGTTGGGACTGTTCCATTAGTAGTAAAGTATATTGTAGCAGAGGAATCGCTGCACGATACAGGCATGGTGGTTTCAGGCGTGCTACATTGCTGTTCCAAAGCTTCTTTCGCAATAACAGGTGCAGGCGTTTTGGCAGGCTCAGTATATATGGGTTCTTGTTTTGTTTCAGTACTGTTTTTGATCTTATCTATTTTCTCTGTGATGGAGAAGCACAACTCCAACCCCACTTTAATCCTCTGGTAGGCATCCTTATAGGTAAACGGAGCCAACACATAACTACTGAACATCTTGGCATTGTCCAATTCCAAGCTGTCATCGAGATCACAGGCACAGGTAAAGGCACTGACACACTTCTGGACGTTCGACAATAACACCATCGGCGTCATCAACTCACATTCCTTATTGGCGGTGATACGCAGTTGCTGCACTATAGGCCAGAAGATTCGTATGGTGTCTCTGCCCCCCGACTTCATGGCCTCCTTTGCCTTGGCATCCAAGGTGGCAAGAAGATCCGAGAAACGCTGCAACAGTTCCTCATACTTATAGTGTGAGGATACAAACAGACAGGGAGGCACAAAGTCCTGTTCGTCCTGACGCCAACCATATTCATCAACAATACGGGCTATAGGCAGACTTCCTTCTGGAATAGGGTTGTCTGGTGCTATCAGAGAATAAGAGTATAATGGTTCTTCAAAGCCATCGTTCACCTCTTTCCATTGGTTCGGAAGAAGATTTATGAGCAACAGCAGCTCCTTACCTTCAGGATTGTTTGGAATCTGCACACGCGTGTCAAAGACATTTGTGTAGCTTGTGTCATAATGAACGTCTATGAGATGGCCACCTTTTGCGATGGCGAGGCAACTGAGCGATTCCACATCAACAATTCCATTACTGATGTTGAGCGATATTTTGAATGGCTGTAATGAGGGGAAAAGTCCAAAGCGTCCTATTGCAGCTAAGGCAAGTGCTTTCCCCACATACTCTGCTGAACTGCCATCAGAGGCTCTCATCACCTCGTCTGTCAGCCGCATTCCTTTTTTCCAACAGATTCTTTTTGTCATATTCCTTAAATATTAGTATTATAGTCCAAATAGTTGTAAATCAGATTGTCGGACAGTCTCAGTGGAGGCCCGTCGGTACTGATGTCAAAGTGAAGCAATTCTTCCACCGACATAAAGTAGTCCTGAACAAACAGACGGAATGTCTCCACATCGTCCACGAACTGCATGAAATATTCGTCGCATTTCTCGTCCGACCAGTAATGAATAGTGTAATAGGCGGTCTGTTCGTCAAAGGCATTGCCCGCAAAGGTATCGCCAAGTGTGCCTCCGAGACTGTCATTGTAACGCGGTATGGGGTCACGATGCTCCATGACTGGTCGGTTGAGAGTGATTCTCATTCCCTCGTCAGTGAATATTTTCCGCAACATGAGTGTCAGTAGGGTCTTGTTGCCACGAACGGATTTGCAGGCCGGCAGGAAAGGGATGGTTTGCTTGACAAGAACGTTGTTTTTTTGTTCCTCTGTAAGCCTGTCGCCCAACATATTAATCAGTGGAAGGTTTGTTTCGGCATATCTTAGCAGTTTTTCCCTGACTTTCACACGAAGCAGTAGGATACACACATCCACAGGCGCAAAGAAACTATAAGCATTTTCTATTTCTCTTTCCTGCTTATCATATTCCTCTGCAAACTCCTTTTTTTCATCTTCAATCCCAGGAAGGTTGTTGAAACGGTCAATGGGATGGAACAACAATTCTGGCAGGACATTATACAGGCTTTTCCTGGCTATGCCCAAAGAAAGGGTTTTGTCTGACCGCTCCTCCACCTCAATGATGTCATTATAAGCATTGCGCTTGTGCAATCCTTTTACGGCTACCTTAAATGACCCTTCCGGCAAATAGTCAAGTAGCAGTTCGACGTTGATATCTTCTGGCAGATTCCTGATCATCATAGATAGAGATGGGAGTCACCGCTTAATTCCACATAGAACAGGCCTTTTTCGGTAGAGACCCGAATCACATCAAATGGCGGGATGCCAATTTGCTGGAGGGTAAGTTGCTGAAGCGGGAAATCAGAATCGATATCCTCCACATAGAATTTGTGGAACAAGGTCCGATAACTCATCTTCCGCAACTCTGGATGATGTTTGATATACTCTTCAAGTTTAGACTCTGGTATCAGGACAGGGTATTCCTTCTCTGGCATCTCTGAGACAATCTTGCTGATGAACTTATTGTTCTGGAGGTTGATTTCAACCTTCTTCACGCCAAGCAACTTCTTCAATTCCTGAAGTGCCTCCTTGACAGTCATCTGAGACGAAAAGTTTTCTGCCTCCACGATGTTTTTCCATTGCTCATGTGCCACGCAGTTGTTTTTCCATGAAGCGAACTTATAGATATTCATGGAATTGGTCATTCCCTCATATCGTAGCATACGGCCTTGCAAGGTCTTGAACGGTGTCTTTTCCTGAGGGTCAAGATGAATGATCTTCATGGCCTCCTGCACTTGCATGGCTCCAATGATGGAAGCGCTTATCGGAGTGGTCGCTACCCTTCCGGCAGAACTCTGGGATTGATAGACATCTGCACAGCCTGTACGAAGCATGATATAGTTGAACTCTTCCCGCGACAAACTGCATTCATAGCAGCTGATACCAGGTGTGAATACCTTCACGGCACCTGTCAGGTTCTCAATACTGCCATCAACCCACGTCTTGTTGGCACGCATACAGAGCCTGTTCAGCCTGTAACGGGCAATACGGCTGTCCAAACAGCCAATGACCACATCTACAGATTTATAGATACCGAAGCCCACGTCTGAATACAAGTCTCCAACGATAGGAGTAACCTTAATCTGGGGATTAATTTCCATGGCACGCTTGGCTACGATTTCTGCCTTGAAGGAATGCTTATGTGCGTCTTCCTCACGGAACAAGACAGAACGGGTCAGGTTCGAATACTCTATCCTGTCGAAATCAACCACATATATGTGTCCTATTCCAAAAAGGGCCAGATCCTTGACAACCTCGTTTCCCAAGGCACCTGCACCTGCCACTAAAACGCGAGCATTCTTGACTTTGTCTTTCTTGAACCAGGAGAGAAGGGTGAACACACCTTCTCCCCATTCATAATTCTTCTCTTGCATATAGCTTGTTCGGGGCGTTTAGTCAGTTTCTACATATTGGAAAATGGTGTCACCAATCTTGAACGTGTCACCGTTGGACAGGACTGACGGACGGTTCACAGGCAATTCCGCATGGGAGTTGTAGATGACTTGTGGAGCCAAAGGCTTGATCACAGGCATAGTCCTTGCCTGATCGATATACAAAACGGCGTGTTCCTTGGCCACCTTGTTACTTTTTTCCCAGTTCATCTGGATTTCACATTCACCAGTCATGCCAATCTTCACCTTGTTGCCTCCGCCTATGGCATTCATCCACTTGTGGATGGGAATACGCATTCCTGCCCTGGCGCCATTCTGAATCACAAGGAAATACTTCTCGGCTAACAGTCTCACAGTAACGATTGATGCGCCCAAGCCGCCACCATAGATGACGAAGTCGAGCAGCATATTCATCCAAGAGTAACCAGAACTGGTTGTACTGGTGAAGTATAGTACCAGGAAACCAATGACAGCAGCACAGAGACCACCTAACATGGCACTTTGAACAGGTATGGAGGACTTGATGGTGAGGCTCAAGGAGGTGCAGATGGAGAACAGCAAGTAGGCTGGCAATGAGCAATACCAAGGAATAAATGATGCTTCCACAGAAGACAAGATCATACAGAAGATGATGCCTCCGAAGATAAACGAGAGCATACCAATAACGGCAGACAGCAAAGATAGCCCGATAATCTTCAGGTATACACTCGCATTCTTTTTGCGGTACTCATCATAATATCTGAAAGTCAGTGACAGGAAAAAGCCCAAAAGCAGTCCTATCATAATGAAGGCCGACACTTTCGTCACGCAGAGGCTGAACAGGGTTTCTTGCTTTTTCGGGTCAAGGAACTCCCTGACAATCCACTCAGAAAGAGAGGTGAACCCTCCACGGCCAGTCAATTCATAGACAATCCAGCTGACGAGTCCTGCACATATTCCAGCTAAGGTCTGTCGACAATCACGAATAGAGGTCATGCTAAAGAGGTTTGGCCAATCCACATGTTCCTGTATGCCCGTCTTGCAGTTCTGGCCAAATTCCGCGCAGTGATAGTCATTCTGCTTCCAGCAGTCCACATGCATCACATGCTTGCATTTTGCGACGACCTCCTGTCCCGGCAGGATGGGCTGCTTGCAATAATGGCAGATCCTTTTCTGAACATTTTCCTCTGGCACATACTTCTTATAATATTTGGCAGCAAAAATCTTAGACTTGATAAGAGGAATGAGGATTTTCATGATGATGAAGAAGAATGCAAAGGTCAGGAAAGTCACCAGAAGTGCTATCAAGTACTTGGATATAGTACTGCCCGTCGATTCCTTCTCCAATGGCCAGGGGGTTTCTGGGGTGCCTATAGAAAAGGATGTTTTTTTGCCAATCTCATTGTCATTCCAAAGGGCAGCATATTCCACCTTCCCGTTATAGGTCTTTCCATCAGTTGCCTTGTAGATAAAGACAAAATCATACATCTGATCCTCTACGGCCTGACTAAATTCAGACAGAATGCTTTCAAGATTGCTGGAGTCCACGTACTTACCCTTTCTTTCTTCTGGGAAAGTAACACTTTTTTCTCCGGTGACGCCACCAAGAGTCAGTTCTACGTCTTCATTGAGACCAGCACCTGAGTCATAATAAAACGAGAATATCCTCGGTCCAATATGCCGCAAATCCTTCTGATAGTCGGTCACGCCACCATAATCCAACAAGGCATTCTCCTCAAAGCTTGGTGCCTGTCCGCCATCGGCAAATACAAACATGATGTTTTTGTCTTTATTAGCCTGAGCACGCCGTGCGATGTCTGCATTATATTTATAGCCATCAGACAGCGAATTGATTTGGACGTCTTCACGATTACCCTTATAGTCAAATTCTATTAACTTGGAATAGATGGCGCCATAGAAGAATTTCCGGGTGGCACCTTCATCGAAATACCGACCGAATTCTTCTTCAAAGTTCTTTCTTGTCGCAAGCATACTCTTTGAGACATCATCGCCAAAGAAAGAGATGTACACACAACTGTCGGGTGCTTGGTCAACCAACTGCTTGACAGCCTCATAGATCTTCTTTTTACCATCGACAGGTATACCCTGATCAATCAGAACCGAGAAAGTATAGTCTTTGGGAATACCTTTCATGGCAGAGATTATGACTTTGTCTGTCGGTATTTCTTTCCCGTTTTCAAGGATTCTCAACGACTGAGTTAAATCACCCGCCCGGACATTGGCTTTATAACCATCTTGATTAAGAACTTTCAAATAGAGGGTGATGCTGTCACTACCCGCCTCATATTTATAGTCGTTTCCACAGAAGATGACATCACCTATCTCCTCTATGCCTTGAGCAGACAAGGATAGCACCGACATCAAACACACGATAAAAGCCTGTAGCCTTCTCATTCTTATCTCCTTCTTCTTGTCCATATTTTCAGATCTTCTAATTTTTGTTCACCATAATAGTTTTCATTACTACACAATTCCTTCCAGATAATCGGAATGGATGTCAAAACACCGTCCGATGTAGCATATACCATCACAAAATGGATTTTGTCGATATACGGGACGATTATTCTTCTGATAGAAGGAATGCTACAATGGGCCGAAACGATGAAACACCCAATCAATTCATTATCGGGAACATTGTCATACAGGGAAATGACGGAGACAAAATAATCCGTTTTCTCACCCTTTTGCTTTGAGAAACCGTGTACCATCCCTATGAAGCCTACGCCATGTTCTGCGGTCATAATGGCCATGTCGATAATCGCGCTGTTGCTCAGATGAATGCCGTGACACTTGTCCGCATTCAAGAAGGCTTTGGATAGGGTGTTGAAATAGTCCTCTTCCTTGGTAGTATTGCGTCCTGTTTGCAACGCCCATTGATACATCTGCTCCAACGAATACATCTTTTTCAGGTCTTGTTTGGAATTGACGGTTCCGTCTGACTTGAAAGTGAAAATACCCAGTTCCTGTTCGGGCGTCAGGATATCTATCACAAATGCGGTCAGGAACTTATGCTCTGCAGGATGGTTGAGCTGCAGATGGACATTGTTGTCAGAATTGCTGAAAAAGACATGCAGCCCTGGATGGGAATGCACCCAGCAGGTCAAGTCATATTGCAAGTCGGTATTCCGACGCAACCTCCGCAACATCTCCTTTTTCTTCACCTGTATTTTCCCGCCGAAGTTCAATTCGTATTCAGTAAACACAGCATCATCGCTTGGATAGACGACATATTCAAGCGACACATCGTATTTTTTCGTCTTCTCGTCTTGAACCCAGCGCCCCAGAACCATACAACCGTCTTCCTTGGGGCTGTCAGGGTTCCGCAGATCTTCTGCATACATATTATATATATCCTTGATACAGGTATCTTTTATGTACATCGTTCTGATAGTTGTATCACCGCAGAAGTCCACACTATCTATTTTTAGGTAGTTTTCACTGTTGACCACATCGTCAAGGCTCTTCTTACGTTGGATGGTTGACGTCGTGTTAAGCACCGTGATACCTGGATCATTGTCATACACGCCTTGCTGTTGGTTAGCATTTGACGACAAACCGTTGTTCTGCTTCTTTTTCACTTTCCTATACCAAAACAGGAGTACGAGCAGTAGTAAGACTCCACCAGCACAAACCCCAATCATCTTCCAGTCAAAGTCTTTTTCCTCTGGCTGTGGGGCTTTTCTCGTATTTTCCAGTTCTTTCTCAAGGATTGCCAAACTACTTCTCCTCACTTGAAATCTATCACGCAGGATTATTTTAAGGCTATCTTTACATCCCTTTATATTATCAACATCTCCTTTGGGATATCTCTCAAGAAAAGTATTGATTAACACAGAATCACCGTGTTCTCTTTGCTCATTTAACTTATTGTTCAATGCTGTTACACGGCGATAAACTTCATTCACCTCCTCATCAGTCATATTCTTCAAGTTTCTCAGATCATTTTGGATAAAAGAGGTGTCTTCCGCTATTTTTGTGTCAGAATAGAAAGGTATACTGTCTATGTAAAGGCGGAATTCTGAAATCACCGTGGCCAAATCCACTATTTTATTAGGGGTATTCATTACAAAAATATCAATGTACTCCTTTTCGTCAATTGGTTTGGCACGTACGACAGTACACGTATAACCAGGTGTTACCGTTTCACCTTTCTTCAATTGTTCATTCTTTTTCCCCTTATCGAAATCATTAAAATAGAGAATGTCTATGTCTTTATGATATAGATTCATGCATGATTTCACAATTACCCTGCCAGGATTAGGACTTGGTACGGTTTCAATCTTGACATAGTCCTTGCTGAATGGCTGTGCCGTCACATGCAGGGTTATCAGTAGCGCGAAAGCTGTAAAAAAAGTTTTTGTTGTCATATAGAAAAGCCTTTTTTGTTTCCTTTTCCTTTAATTGCTTTGTTGATATTGTCCTTGACAAATTCCCGACTTTTCTGGCGTGCAGCACCCTGAGCCCTGTTGATCTTGCTCCTCACCAAGCTCTCAGCACGACGTTTGGCTTCGTTCTGGGCCTGCTGGGCAAGTTTTTTCTGCATGTCATCAAAGCTCTTGGCCTTCTGCACACTTCGGAAATGACGGAAGAACTGGTTGCCAATAAACATCAAGATGGTCAATAAGACACCACCGACAATCAGCCAAATATTCCTGCGCTTCTTGGCCGACTCGATTTCAGAGATTTTCTTATCGCATTCATCAGCAGTCTGCTTCATTTGCTTGGCCAACTCCTGATTGCTATTTTTAACAGAGTAGCTCTCTTTTCTCAACTGATTGGCCGTTGACTTCAATTCCGCTATATCGCCGTCAGACAAATCATCACCTTTCGACAGGAGTTCCTTCGCATAATCTAAGTTCTGCTCGGCTTTATCTTCTTGTGCCTGCCTGATCTCCTTATTCTGACTGTCTTTTTTCAAAGCATTGGAAAGTTCTGTGACTTCCTTCATCCGCTCCTTGCAGCGTATGATGGCATTGTTGACACTTAACAAGACTCCCCGATCAGTAATACTGCTCTTGAACCCTATCAGTTCATCGATATAGCGTTGAAGTTCTTCAACTGTCACGTCCTCTCTTGAAACGACCTCGTCAATATTGCCAATCAGATTACTCGCCATTTCTGTCGGTGTCAGGTCTGCCTCACCCTGGATCTGCTCTTCAGTGGAAACAATCCTTTTACGAACAATATCATCATCAGACGAGGAAGACTCTTTCTTGTTCCTTTTATCGAAATGAAGAATCAGGTTTTCACATTTTGATATGATACGGTAATGATGTTTCTTTTCGTAATGAGCCAAATAAATGGGAATTGACAATGACACGGGCTGGTTGGAGGTTACCTCGATTCTCAACTCCGGATTGTCATTCAAGAAGAAATAACCGTCATCAGATGCCCTGTATCTCATGACGTCTCTGTTAATTCGGAAAGCCTCGGTATTGATGTCAGAGGAGAATTCACAGTCCCTGTATCCACCAGTCCGGTCAAAAAAGACAACCTTTATATCCTCCAGTTTCCGGTATTTTTCACTATGCTTCATGCCAAGGGCTTTCCGAACGCCAGTAAACCGAACGACATAACAGCCACTCTGTTCTGTTATGCCGTATGAGACGGTAATCTTGTCCTTGGCACCAGAACTAAGAGTAACCGTATAATCCTTGGCTGACAGCGAGTAGAATCCAAGGAAGAGAAGAACGGATAAAAGAACTTGCCGATTAAAAAAGAGATTCATTCTCAAAAGATTTTAATGCGGTTATAATAATCATTGATTCCTCCTAATGTTCCTGCACTGGCTGCCCCTATTTTCCTTTTCAGATTAGGACAGCTCATGAGTCGATTTGCCTCATTTTCGACAGATGACTTACTTGCCCCTTGATCGAGTCTTTGGTAGGCTCTACGCAATGTACTCAAAGCACTGCTGGCTGACATATTACAATACTCGCACTGGTGGATGTCACCGCCACCATTTGGTTTTTTATGCTTACTACAGGTGCGTTCATACTCTTTTAGATCAATATCTTCAAGTTTCTCCTTTAGTTCCTTATAGGGTTGGTATTTCTCATCCTTGTCACGCCAGTCATTACGATCTTTGATGGTTTGGATCTCATTAAGAAGATTCTGAATACGTTTCTCGTAAGGTTCCTTCTGCTTAGCCAACTTCGGAGTGTGCTTGGAGTTGGGACAGAATGTTTTTTCACTTAAATCATTTATCAACTTATCATAGCTGTCACTGATTCTCGGAAAGTCCGTGTCAATTGCAGGCCGGCTGTTGATTTTCAAGTTCAAGGTGACAATGGCCCGCTTCATAATGAGGAACTTTTCTTTGCTCAGGAATTTCTTCGCCTTGTATTTGGCAATATAAATGGGCACCTCAACAGAACCATTGTCCACGACCTCTTCAAAGACAAGCGTCCGCTTATAGGATGGTTCAATCTGTACGATCTCATCATTCCTGCAACCCTCACAAAGCATCAGGTTCTTGCTCGTTCCTCCGTACGAAGTACGATCAAACCGAATAGAAGGTCTCAGTTTCTTCAAGTCCTTCTCCGTATAAGCATGACCAAAGAGCATGACATAATAGTCATTGGTGTTCTCTACATCTACTGAAAGACTGTATTTTTCATCATCAGAAGTCCTTGCCAACCTGACAAGCAGTTTACAAATGTTGAATTCTGCTTCAACCTCCTCCGTATCATCAGCATTCAGCTCAATACTCTTACTTTCATCCTGAGCAGAGAGAAACAGGGGGATGAAAGCAATAAGGAATAATAATAGATGACGCTTTTTCATATAATAAGTGTTTTCTTTTTTATTGGCTTGTTAATTGTTGGTTCTTCAATCTCAGTACTGGGCGATACCTGAGGGGTCGGAGGTGCTGGTGGAGAACTCGGAGCTGGCATATCCTGTCCGAAACGAGTCCATCCGTTTGGCTCACCTTCTTCACGTACCCATTCTGCCACTGTCTGGTCTTCCGGATAAGGGTACGTGTTCTCGGCGTGGTACAACTGGTACTTCAGATATTGCTCCACCCGAAGGACGAGCGTCTTCAATGAGGCCAACACCCCCATCTCCTTGATGGTCAGGCACACTTTACCTTTAAAACTACCAGAATGGCGGATATTGGGATGCCAGACATTCGTTATAAAGGTAAACAAAGGACTACCATCAGCAGAGGGATAAGTACTGGGAAGAACAATACTCATTTTGTGCAGATAGCCAAAGATGGGCTCTCGGGGGGCAGCAGTGTTCTTGACGCCAACAATAGACTTGCAGCGGTACCATATTTCATATTCCGTAGGAAGACCAAGGACGTTTTTCCTACGGATAATATAGGACAAGGATGATCGCCGTGGATTAGGACTCTCCGCCTTCCGTTTGCTGCAGAGCGAATCGAGTTCCTGCCATTCACGAAGCAGGCGCGAATCGCGGCCAGACAATTCCTTGAGGCTAAAATTATTGATTAAATCATTCATTCGTGTAGTAATAGGTTTGTGATGAATAACTAATTAACCAGCAATGGGTACAGAAATAAGATGCAGATGGTCACCCGGCTGAATGTTATAGTCCATCAGGTTCTGTTCTCGGCCATCTTCGTCCTCAAACTCGAGAATGTTTGGTTCTGCATCGTCCTCTATTACCTGTGCAAGCAGATATTGGATAGGATTGCCCCCATTGTCCATCTTGGAAAGGTCAAACACATGAACAATACTGCTTATCTGGTCACGTATCGTCTTGGTCGGGTCAGTAACCTTCACTTCCACCTCTTCAAAAGAAGTGCCATCAATTGTCAAATTGATGATAAACTCATCTTCATAAAATTCTTCGTTTGCCATAGTTTTTTATTTATTGTTAATATTAGATATTCATTATTCTATCGGGAAGAATACACTGAATTAACTCAATCGATTATTTGAGTTACCTCGATTGATCGTTTGAATTAACTCAACGTTTTTTCTCGTTACCAAATCCATGCTCCGCGTTCTTGATTGTAGTTCTCACTGCGGAAACACTCAAATTTATTCTTGAATACTATCAGCTGATAAACCGATTCGCTGATGACCTGGGGTTCTTTCAAGCCATAGCGGTAGAGGGCTAATTCATATTTGTTGTTTTCGGCATCAATCCAGACCATGAAATCGGTCTTCGTTTCGGGATGTGCGCCGTAGAAGCGATTGAAGATATTGCAGATGAGTTCATCCTCAAACCAGAAATAGGCAGTATACTCCGACTTCTTAATGTGCCATTGTACAACCAACTTCTTCGGCTTTCCCGCCTCATGATAGTTCATCAGCCCACCATCATGCAGTTTATCGTGAGTTCCATCGAAAAGTGCCTCTTCAATATAGTCGAATTCAGGCGTTGGGTGGTCGGTGTTAGACGAAGCCTCTGCTTGAGAGGCTCCCTCATCACTACTCCACTCTTTCTTATCCTCGTCCCATTGTCCAAACAAAACTTGATACCTGTATGTAAACTGCTTCATGTAGTTGTCATAGAGGTTGCGCGGCGGTAACCCATTCTTTTCAAGGTTTTCTTTGACGCGCGAATCATTATCAATGTAATAATGACAATAATCATTAAGCGAAGAAAATTGGCTATTAGGTTTGAATTCGTCGAATGAGACCTGAAAGCGATCGGCATGCATCCACTCGACTAACTCAGACTTAGATTCGCCCACAACCCACAGAGCGACACCACCGTATGGGGCCATGCCAACGACGATGTGACTAAACGTCTCAGGTAAGGACTTATCCCAGATGTCTTGAATTTTCGACACGGGGAGATCTGACTCTATAGAATAGAACCGCTTCTCTACAATAGAAAGCCATACCATGTCAAGTTTATGGGGTATAGGATAGTCTTCACGAGTTAGAATCTCTGTTGAGAATATCTCACCCCAATCGCCATGATAAGGATAGCACTTGGGAATTGGCAATGATTCTTTACGACTATAATATAAAATACCAAACCAGGTCTCGGTTGGATATAATAAAGGGGCATTGCCTGATATACGGTAACGGTAATCCATTTGGGTATTAGGCATAATCTTGAGTATAATAAATACCACTATCATTCCTGTCGCCATGATAAACAATGCGACAGAGTAAATTGTCTTTCCAGTTGGGCCCATTAACGAGACTTTTTCCGACAAAATCTGATGCTGAAAAATGAATATAATTACTACGTAACCAATTATAACTGGCCGACGATAGAGATCCTCCAGGTAAAAGCCAATGACGTTTCCCGTAGGAAAGCTTGCTCGAGTCCATTAAGTTCGCATAACTATCTAGCTCACTTGGAACAAGGAAGTCTGATAGTTGCCTATATTCGACAAATAATTTTCTACCCCATGTTTGTGCAACATCGTCATTAACTCGCTTCCACATCATTTTCATAGTGATGTTACTCAATCCGCGTTTGACGGTACGCTTAAAGGAAATAGTGTCTTGAATCCAGTTTATAGTAGGATTTCGAGAAATAGAGATATAGGAGGTGAGACTCTCTCTAATACCTTCGAAGATGCCTTTTTCTACAGCCCATCCTAATGTCAAGAGGTTTTCATAATTCACCTCGCCTTTACCCTCTTCTGGATGAACTGGATGTTTCATCGCCATCATGGTGGGTTTGCCATTAAGCTTGGTCTTTAAACAACCTGTACTGTCTTTGTTGTCCTCATAGCTTCCTCCAATATCACTGTGACACCCAGGAACAAATACCTCTATACATGTACCAGGAACGCTCTTCCCTACATCGGTAATGGCAAAATTCTTCCGATATTCATCTATGGCACATATATGGAAGGTGTGTTTCACGTTCTTTAACTGAGGAGAGAACAAACCATATTGGCAAGCATTTAGGTTATGGTGTACTAAAAGATCAGAAGCCTCAAGCTCCCCATTAATACTTGACCCATCTTCGTCAATGAGCCCGATGGAACTAACGGTGTCGTAAATACCAAGATATTCTACTATTCTATTTTGTTTTTGGTATTCGTCAAGGAAGTGTAGGCGGTCGGTATAAAGTAGACTGGCTGGACCGTCAAGATAATTCTTAAAGTCGTTCTCAAAAGTAATGGTGTTATTATTATCGGCAGCTCGTGCCACTAAATATGCAAACAAACGGGCACATGCAGCTCCGCGACTGAAACCAAACACACAAAAATGAACCTTTGTCGTGATGCGTTCATTCTTGGAAGTGTGGTTATTCAAGAAACGGTGTACATCAGACACCCCTCGTGCTACTTTGGCAATGACTCCTTGATTCCAGGCACCAACAGCCATACCTATAAGCGACAAAGCCTTTTCAGCAGGCATCGCTTTAAGATTCTCCAACCACCCTTTGTCCTTTTTCCCACCATCATAAGTAGTGCCAGGGCCTTCGATATAGGTATGATAATAATACTTCTTTTTCCCATTATCATTAACTGACAGGTTCTCAGTCAACGTGCTTAAAGCAGCTACATTAGTGTCTTTTTGTTTGAGTTGGCTTGTCTTTAGATTGAGTTTGGGAGCTTCTGCTACTGCAACTGTACCAACCTTTGCGCTTTTATTAGATTGATTAGCCTTACTTCTGGTCTGCTCGGCAATATCCTGTTGCGTATTTGTCTCCATTTTATTGCTCGTACCGTCAAAAAATACACTAATGAAGAATTCCTTCTCCACATCTTGGGGTTCCTGAGAATTCTCTTTTTTAGGGAGTTTTGCTCCTACTTCACCTTGTGGCATGACAATTGCTTATTCGTTTTTCAAATCTTGCGCACTTGCTGAGACTTTGTATTATTCTTCTACTTTCGTAAACTCCGGAAAAAGTCAAAAAGATGAGCCGTCAAAAATCATCACTCGAGTCAAATGATGAAATGACTCGAGTCAAACGATGAAATGACTCGAGTGAAGTTTTTTATGTTTGATATAATCAGTCGCATTTGATGAGTCACCATTATAAATCACAAGAGAACTTTACACCTTTCCCTCATTTTTTCAAGACTGCATTTACAAGTTCATTAAATGAAGAGGTGAAAAATTTTCTGTTGCTCTCAAATTCCATATGCTTAATTTGATATCTATTTCCATAGTGCAGAGCAGGGAGAGTACTATTTGAATATGATTTGCGACCAATAAGAACATCCTTAATTGTTGTACTAACCTTATCTGTTTCTCCATAATCAATAAAAATGCAAGAAACTTCTCCTTTGTCCAACCTACTTTTTATGTACTTAGCTGTATTGGGAATGAATATATCATCAATCGTTAGAACTTTATCATGTATTATATCATACATTAAACAAATGGAAACGTCTGACCTACTTTTATGGCCTGCATAAGATTGAGTTTCCATCTTTGTTGCTTCAAAACAAACAAAAGTGCCCTTTTTCTCAAACGCTTTATGCAATTCGAACAATCGTCCTGTAACTATTTCTTTAGGATCATTTGGATTCACCATGGATTTATTCTTAAGTTTCTCTAAATAGTGCTGATACGATTCCTTTATTGACACATTCTTCTCATCAAAAAAGAACTCTGATAATTTGCTTTGCAATTGAGGAAGTCCTTCAAATAGCTCAAACTGAACTACTACAGGTAACTTTGACGGAGTTGTCTCAACCATAGTTTTGTCTTCAAACAACATCGTCTTAACTTGTGCAATAATAGCTACAGAAGAGAACAACTGAAGAATAACCAAAACAAGAAAAACTTTATAATTCATAATAATAGGTACACTTATTATTTATATCTATTGTATTCTTAACTAAATGGGGGAAAAACGACTGAGCCGAAAAAACTATATACGCATCCCGAACGTAATCATAATGCGATTTGCGGCGAAAGAACTTTTTAATTCTTTCCTTACCTGGGCATCAGCAGCAGCCATCGTTTCGCCTAATTTAAACCGTTGTTGAAATTGGGAGGTATCCTGCCTTCCTGAGGGTGTAGCTTGTGTTGCGGTTCGGCGTCCCTGCTCGTAAATAACTCTCAAAATAACCTCCACAGAGCTACTCACAGGCGCATAAGTTGATCCTATAGGGTTATATCGATATTCCTTAACCCACTTTAGTAGTTTTTCGCAATAATCACAAATTTGACAGAAGTAATCATCACCCGCCCAAGATTGCTTACTGGCTATTTCACGCCTCAGCGCATTTAGTGGTGCTGTAATCTTACTGTTGAAGTCGAATTCGGGATGACGTCCATCCATTTTCGAAATATCAGTTCTCAGTAACTCGTCAATGTTGCTGCGCAAAGAACTGAAGATGTTAATAATACCTGATAAATTTTCTTTCTCTTTCATATTTTTAATTCTAATTATAGTTATTGCCCTATTTCCTCTGCCAACTTGAGAATTGCATCGTGGTGTTCAAGATTGGTCTTGTAGTACTGCGGGATGGCGTTGTAGCCAGTGACAGTACCGATGATATTGCCAGCAACTGCACCAGTGCTGTCACTGTCACCACCATGATTGACAGAAGCAACGAGTGCGCGCTCAAAAGAAGCGGAAAGGATTTCCTTTGAGTAGTCGGTGGGGAAATAACGATGCGTACAGTAAAGTGCAATCGCCAATGTCTCCTCTGCCACCCATCCGCCACCTAACTGGGTGATATTGGTCACATCATCAACCTCATTCTGAGAGAGAGACAGGGCGTCATTGACAAGCTTTTCCATCTGGTCAAGATATCTGTCTTGTCCAGCATAGAGTGTGCGCACTTGCTGCAAACCTTCATGACAGTATTGCTCAAAACTGTCGCGAGAAGGCTGGTCATCTTGAATCAGACGGTAGATGACGTGAGACATCAAGGCGGAAGGGATGATGCCAAGAGGATGGTGATGAGTAATTTCTGCAGCATCGCCAGCCAACTTATCAGCCTCTTCGACAGACATTCTATTCCCAACTGCTGCAAAAAGTGCTATCGGGGCGATACGCATCACACCGCCACAGCCTTTGCTGTTGTTCCTGCGGTTATGATATTGCATGGCAATATTTGCCAATGCTGTAAGGCAGGTACGACCAGGAGCGCGACGTTGATGCAGTTCAGGAATCTGCATAATCCAGCACTTGGGTTCGTTCTTCAGGACGAAGTCGGTGTCCTGCGTGGTAAGCCACTCCAGATAGGCCTTCTTGATGCCTTCCGTATAAGATATTTCCAACTTTTCGGCAAGCTTCAGACCGCAAGCTGTGAACATCGTCATCTGTGTGTCGTCAGAAACGATAGCCTTGCCTGTCCATTCGTTCTCCTTCTGCCAATAAGGCTTCAAGTCAAAACGGGTAATACCCTGTTCGCCGTAACGGTTCCTTATTTCATTGACATTGCAGAACTCGACGGGGTAACCTAATGCGTCACCAATGGCACCGCCAATGAGTGACCCTTGAATTTTGTCTTGTATCATATCATTTATTCTCGTTACCATATCCAAGCTCCTCTTGGCTGGTTATAGTTCTTACTTCTGAAGCACTCGAACTTACTCTTAAACACCAGCAGTTGATAGGCAGACTCGCTGATTATTTGTGGTTCTTTCAAACCATAGCGGTAGAGGGCTAATTCATATTTGTTGTTTTCGGCATTAATCCGAATCATGAAATCGGTCTTCGTTTCGGGATGTGCGCCGTAGAAGCGATTGAAAATATTGCAGATGAGTTCATCCTCAAACCAGAAATAGGCAGTATATTCCGACTTCTTAATGTGCCATTGTACAGCCAGCTTCTTCGGCTTTCCTGCCTCATGGTAGTTCATCAGCCCGCCATCATGCAGTTTGTCGTGCGTGCCATCGAAAAGTGCTTCTTCAATATAGTCGAATTCTGGTGTTGGGTGGTCGGTGTTTGGCGAAGCCTCCGTTTGAGAGGTTCCCTCATCACTACTCCACTCTTTCTTCTTTTCATCCCAATGACCAAACTGAACTTGATATCTATATGTAAACTGCTTCATGTAGTTGTCAAAAAGGTCCTGAGGAGGCAGTCCGTTCTTTTCAAGATTCTCACGAACACGAGGGTCGGAATTGATATAAAAATCACATACCTCTTTTAGAGTAACATCTTGACGTGTAGGCATGAAATCTGACATATTAACAACCACTTCCTCGCCAAACAACCACGCCAACCGTGTTGATTTTTTTTCACCGTGAGCCCAAAAAGCCACACCACCGTATGGTGCCATACCCACTATCATATTCTTATATGGTAATCCGTTCTGTTTAGCATTTTCCCATAGTTTCTCCATCTGTTGAGAAGGAAGCATCGCTTCAAGAGAATAAAACTTTCCTTCAACTATAGACAAATAAATCATGTCTATTGAATGAGGCATAGGATAGAATTCACGTTCGTACAGATGAGTGCTTTGTGGTATCCCCCATCCTTTTCTAAATGGATATTCTTTTTGTATCTCAAGAACATCATCAGTATTATAATCCAACAATGCGAAAAATGTTAATGTCGGAAACTGTGATGACGCAGTACCTGTGATATTATAGCTAAATTCAGATGAAATAAGCATTTTTTATGATTGTATTTTGTACTCTAATAATTGTTCCCGAACCTTGGCGTCTATGATGAAGTTTGCCACGCCATGACGACCAACAGTATTTGTCACGCGAGTGTACATTGGATCTGAATCATTAACATACGATGGTTGCTTTTTGTCAAAACCATAGGGCATCTCTCCTATAAGTCTTAAAACCACATGAAGTATTTCCCCTTTTATCAAGAACGGATGCACTCGTTTGTTTTCCGTTGTCTTGTTTTCATGGAAAAAATCACCGACTTTATCAACAAGCCACTTTGATGCCGTTCTAAATACACATAAACCTGCAGCATTAAATGTCACAGCATGACGACTTTGAGTTGCAAGAGCATTTCGGCTCGCTAATCCACCACCCAGTGAATGACCTACAAATAGCAAGAATTTTGATGACAGGCTCTTATCCAGAATTATGGCGTTACGTTCTGACTGAACATACTGCGGTGCCCAGTCAATAAGCCCTTGTGCCAAATTAGAAAACCAATCTGCCGGTGATAAGGGATTTGTTCCAGCCGTACAATAAGCGAATTTACCAAAATCCTTGCCTGTTGAAGCCGGCTTATAGAAAACCTGGGAATAAAAACCTGAGGCAGAACTCTTGAGTTTGAATTGTTCATTATTATTCGTCAAGTCGCCCACTTCTTTGCTTGTTAACATCCTCCACTGGGTTGAGACATTTTCATAAGATACAATATTATTCGCATTCTTCACGCTTGCGTTCTTACTCTTCGAGAACAAACTGCGAAGCTTGTCCACTGTGGCATCTATCCAAGACTGGTCTTCAACTTTTTGGGTATCATACGTGAATTGACAAAGAACAGCAGCATCAGCTATATCTTCTCCACTTGGGGTATTGCGTTCAATGCTTTCCTTTGTACCATCATTAAAAATAGCATCAGTATCGACATCAAATGAACCAAAGAACTCAACTCCATTGTATTTTACTTTTGAACTTGTGAATAGTGGTCTAGAAAAAACAGCCTTTATCTGTGCTTGTGCATCAGATTCATTCTTAGGCTTCATGTCACCAAATAGATTGCTGACAGGATTACCTTGAGCATAAAAGTAGACAAAAAGATGCACAGTTAACTTACTTACATTAGGTTTGTCGTAATACTCCCTTGCTTTCTCATCTATTCGATTTCTGACCCTAACCACTCTTGCTTTATATCCAAAATCAGTCAACATATCCACCATAATCATATCATGATGAACCAACTCGTTTTCAACCATGCTATTTGGTGATGGACTTACCTTAGGGTTATCAATGCCTTCAAATGAAATACCGACTTCCTCTTCATCTCGCAAATTCACAGAGCGACCACTACGGTAAAGATCACGTTGAATTTTCTGTCCTTGAGCCTTGTAACCACCATCATGCATTACAGTAAGGAACAGTTCCATCTCAACGGTCTGCTTCTCTCGTGAAGTATCCTTCTTAGGTGTATCCGCATTTGTTGTGTTAAACAGTCCCATAATACATAAAAAACAAATCAAGGGGGATTTTAATCTTATAGAATAATGAAAGCATCAGGAATTATCACGAATTCTTATTCTTCTATGCGTAAATCCCAAATGATCCAAGAATGACATACCATCATTGGCCTTTCTTGATAGTGCGACGAACATTATAGCAACAGCGAACATACTATTATCCAGTTTACCATCCACAAGAATTGAAACGCCCAAATTCAAAAAAGCCATACCTACAATTATATATAATCCCCATATCTTCCATTTTAACAACATTATTACTGCAACAACCATTATTATGGAACCAATTATATCACCTATATGTTCCACAACAATATCCTCTGTTGAATCCACAAAAATAATTAGATAGAGCCAGAAGACTATTAGAGAAATATTCACTACTAACATGAAAAAAATCCACGAAGTCGCACAACCATGCCTTTGACGCATGTCAGTATACTGCTCAGACAACTGCGAAGAATTTGGAGCTATAACCTCAGATGGTTCTGAATCCATGACTGTACCAGATAATTCCGCGCTTGAAGGTTCATCCTTTCCAAAAGAATCGCACTCTGTATCATCAAATTCTGGCAGATTCCACATCTTACGACATACCCCACTCTCTTGATTATATCTTACACATTGTTCGCACTGAGTTATTTTTGCCAAGGCTCGCCAATTAATCTAACATTTATCAACAAACTATTCTAACAACTTTATCATATATCGGAAATTTAGCTGTTAAAATCTATTTTCTTTGCATCTCCTTCTTTTGTAGGTTTCTTCTCTGAGAATTTCAAGACATTATCACCCCCTTCTTTTTCCACAGGTTTTCCACCTTGACTTTTTTGACTCCATTCTGGTGATCCTTGTTTGCTTGTAGAACTACCAGTACTACTAGTAGATCTTATACTATTAACATTGTATGAATTATCAAACCCAGAAGGAGAAGAATTAACACCATCGGAATTTGCAGAATTCTTAATCGTTACAACTTCGTTGTCAGGAACTTTTGTTATAGTTGAAATATCAGCACCATTAACTTGTTTCTTTTTCTCAACTTTATAATCATTAATCCTAGCAACAGAATTATTGTTTTGTACAGATTTGCCTGATACACTATTACTTACTTGCTTTGTGCTCCCAGGAAATTTCAAAACTTTATCCGATTGTGCTATCTGCTCTTCTACTTTTGCAGCACGTTTTTCTGCCACTAATATTACTTTTTCTGAACCCTTTGCAGTCTTCTGTGTTGCTTTTGCCAATTTCACTCCATCCTTTGCGATTTTTGCGCCACCCACCACATCACCTGCACCTGGTACGGCTGCGAGGAGTGATATACCCGCATCGAGCCAATTTCCACGACAAGCAGAAATGGCAGCATTAAGCAAGTCGGGAACTGCACCAGCAAGTGGAACCATTCCTGCCGCATCAAGAGCCATCTGTATACCATCAAGAACAGAGTCTGGATCAAGACCTTCTGCAGAAATCTGGTCTTTTTCAAACTCATCAATTGATATCCTGCTCATATCGGCCGGACCAGTATTTCTCTGACCATCGGTAATCAAACTGATAGTACCACCATAAATACACTGGCAGGTGCTGGACTTCAGTAAGGCAGGGGCTCCCTTGACGATGTAGTCATTTTTGCCACCACTCCATTTATAGGGCACTTCAGGCATGCAAGGCATGGGGGTTAACTCTCCACTATTTGCGGCTGTCGCTTCAGCAGTGGGGGGAAACAACAACGACTGGCAACTTCCGCATGATTCCACATTGACGAAAGGCTGGTGATCACCAATGTTTGCCATTGGCTTGCCTGTCAAAAGTACTCTTCGGGTTGGGAGAACTTGCAATTTCCCCTGTTCTGTGCCACAAGAACACTGTATGATTGCACCAGAACAAACGTAGGAATCAGCCATGTTTCAGTTATTGTATTTTCACAATTTTGCATAGAGTTCAATGTTTCCAGTGGACTCCAGTCACATTGAGTCGGGAACCTATAAGTGTTCGAAGGCGGTCGTATATAGTTATCATGGTCAGCCTAATGGAGAAACATGATTTCGAATTAATTCATTACCGATGCTATGCCAGCACCAATCCCAGCGAAGATGAACAAGATTAAGGCAAGACCGTAAAATGCAAGTATGATTATGGTCAGTATTCCCAAATAACGCAAAATACTCCTCAGGTCACCCAGTCCGAACTCCAGTTCTCCGCTGTCAGTCATCAACGCACTGTTCTTCATGTGGGAAGCCAAGTCAAAAGCTTTCTTAACTGGATAGAAATAAATGGCAATTAAAAGAATGTAAAAAATACCTACAAAGACCATTTGCTCACCTAACTTTGCCGCCATTATAATGATACTAATTGCACCTAATACCATAAATGCCATCCCGATGACGGCAACGATAGCCAGGAACTTTGTCCATCTGGCAATGTCAAGCATGTGGGATATTCCTACATCGCTGACAGTGATTACTGACTGGCGGTTATTATCCTTTTTGTTATCCTGGGAACGGATCTGACTGACCTCCTGCACCTCGGTTTTGAATTGTGCTTTCTCCTTATCGAAGAGCTCACATTCTATATCATCGTATACCACTGGTTCCCAGTTTTTCCTACACAACCCACGTTCGTTTATGAACGCATCGCACTGTTCGCACTGTAGTTTTTTTGCCATGTTTTTTATTAGGGATTTATAAATTGTTATATTAAAATAAATAGGGATTTTGAGGATAATTATTTTATGACCAAAGCCTGAAATTCAGTTTGCCCAAAATCCGAAATGCAGAAAGTGGGTCGTTGACGTCCTTTCTCTCTTGAGTTTGGGAATCTGCGGAAGCGCTTCCTGCTGTTGACTGTGGTTTGGGACCTCGTAGTTGGTCGATAATGCCTATCACCAAATGCGGAACGCTGTCCGAGCCACTACGAGGATAGACCCTGGCCAATTCTACGAGGACTTCAGCCAATTCACCTTTCATGTATTCGGGTACAGCCCCACGGTTGCGTATGCTGCGCAATATTGAAGCTATTTCTTCTATCAGTTTCGGGCTGCTCTCAGATTTCAAGCAGCTTACTTTGTTTTTTAAATCATTGATAAGATATTGCATATTATTTGTTTGTTTAGTTAATGTCTCTATTTTTTAACTTTGCCTGCTAAAGTGATTACTTCGCTTCCAATTTCACGTACTTGGTTCGCTTTGTTGATTATTTTTGTTGTTTTTGAACCAATATTAACAAAGTTAATTTTCTTATTTATTTTCTCTATAGTATTGGTAAAGTCTTTGGGCTTTTTGATAGCCTCTATTAAATTGTCACCAGCTTGAACTGTCTGGAATGTGTCAATCCACGTGTCTTCCTGCCATGCACTACATACCAAGTATAAGAAACTCCCTGCATTCTTCTTAAAGGAATTATCTTGAACATATCCGTCTTCCATAAGGTTGTATGACTGGTCTAACAAATATTTCCATTGCTCAGTTCCAAAGTATTTTCCCTTGGCGATGTCATCCATTACATTGACAATCTTATCACCTCCAACTTTATAAATAGTATCAGCAAGTTTATCCAAAGCGACATCCTTTAGTTTCTTTCCACTATCTTCGATTTTATGAAACAGATTGGAGGCCTTTTTCAGCAAATTGTCTGTTTCTTCATCAAGAGGTGTCTCTTCGACCTTTTCTTTTGCTTTTTTTAATGGGAATTGTTCTCTCTGCCTCCGATGTAAGTCAATAGTTCCTGTATTCCTTTGACCATCCGTGACCAAACTGATGGTCCCGCCATATATACACTGGCAGGTGCTGGACTTTAGCAAGGCAGGGTCTCCCTTGACGATGTAGTCATTTTTACCACCACTCCATTTAAAGGGCACTTCAGGCATACAAGGCATGGGGGTCAACTCTCCACTATTTGCGGCTGTCGCTTCAGCAGTGGGTGGGAACAACAACGACTGGCAACAGCCACATGGCCCCACATTGGCGAAAGGCTGGTGATCACCAATGTTTGCCATTGGCTTACCAGTCAAAAGAACTCTTCGGGTAGGGAGGACTTGCAATTTCCCCTGTTCCGTGGCGCAAGAACACTGTATGATTGCACCAGAACAAACGTAGGAATCAGCCATGTTTCAGTTATTGTATTTTCACAATGCCAGCCTTGATATCAATGCGGTCTCCGGCATTCATAGCCATTTCATCAGATGCTTTCTGATGGTGCGTCTTGGAATAGAGCAAAAGTTGGTCAGTAGCCTCAAATCGCAAAGTCTCTGCAGTAAGCTGGTACTTACCATCCAGCTGTTCATCCTTATTGCCTTCAATCTTGATGAACTGGTTCTCAGCGACCGTAAGGGAGTCGTTACGATCGATGGTGGCGGTGCGATCCTGACCTGCATGCTCATAGATGTCGTTTTCAGCCGTTCGCTGCTGGTCGTGCCCTGCCTCGAGGAACATATCATTGCCAGCCGTTTCTGCAGTGTCGTGCCCAGAGCTGGTTGTGATGTCATGGTTGGCAGTAGCCATGATATCATGTCCGGCGTGCATGATGATATCGTTTTTTGCATAGAGTTCAATGTTGCCAGTGGACTCCAGCATGATGAGCTTACGATCCGTAGAGAAGGTGAGGATATAGTTCTCCTTCTCATTATCATAGATGCGGATATAGCCATCGCTACCCTCATCGTGCACTTCAATGGTATGACCATTACGCGTTCGGATGGCTTTAACTTGGTTATGACTGTTGCTGTTGGCCACCCATTTGTTGTCCACATCGTTGACGCCATTATATAACGTACCCTTGACAAACGGGCGCTCGGCATTACCACCTTCAAAGTCAATCATCACCTCCTCACCAATCTCGGGAATGAAGCTGAAGCCCTTTCCTCCACCTGCATACGGCTGTGCCATGCGGAGCCAGGGAGTCATCATGTCTTCATCCAGCTCTTTCTGCCAATCGAACTGCACGCGAATACGGCCCAACCCATTGGGATCCTCATTGTCCTTTACCTTAGCACGACATGAAGGTGCATATGGGTAGAGGTCGCTGTTGGAATAAGGCGGATAGTCACATTTGTCTGGAATGCCCACAAAATAGCTACTATAGCCATGGTCAAGAGCAATATAGTGATTTATCTCCGTAATAAGAATCAGGTCTTGCGGAACATCATTTTTCTTGGTTCCATTTTTATAGTTGTCTTTTATGTTGAGTTTTCCGCCGATGACCAATTTCGAGCTATATGCCGTTCCAGAATAGGTTAGCATACCAGCCTTTTCGCCACGTCCCTGTGTCTTTGTGGAGATATTCAATATGGTCTCACGGCTATCTGCCCTTTCTTCCTTGGCAAACCCACCAGAATGGAGATTCTGCAAGGTCTGCTTCGTGTAGATCTCCTGTGAAGCCATAAAGGCTTTTTCACTGAGGCTGTTATAGTTGCGCATCATCTCACTCAGACCGTCTTTCTGCGACGCGTCATAGAGATTGTATGATGATGCCACATGATTAAAAGCCACATGTTGGACTTTCAGATCGACCGAATACCCTGGCAGATTGTGACTGGGATAATCCAATGAAACAGGATCTTTCTCTTGCAAGTTCCCAAACACCATTTGTGTGCCAGTATTGTAGAGCCATTCGCCATAACGACGTGCTAACCTCTGCAAAAACTGGTAATTGGTCTCGTTGTACTGAACACAATAAGGGATGATGTCCTGGAAACGAGCATCTATAATGGGATTAATCTTGTCACTGTAGTCATTTGTGATATCGGCAACGATATCGGCAAGCGTCATGTTCTCAAACGACTTACAGGTGGGATTGTCATCCAGAAGGGCATCCCAGCTTCTTGCCTCCACATGGATCTGGTATTCTGTGTGGCTACGACATCCGTTGGCGGAAACGATAAAGCCATCGAAACTTAATGACCCAGTATCACCGTTTGAGTCCATTGACATGGTCTTCAGGGAAAGAGAAACCTTTTTTCCAATGATTTCGCCACACGTGGTAAAACGGGGATCATCTGCCGATTCCTCCGGATCACGGGTCAATGTGAATGTCATCGAACTTGGAAGCAACAGGCTCTGATGTATCGACAGGTTGTCTATGTGGTATTTTGAGCCGATGGTAATAAACCACTCTTTAGACTCATTGCCGTTAATTATTAAAGATATGCTATTTACAGTAACAGCCACAGATCTTACTTTTTTATGTTATTATTATTCGTCGTTCGGAAAAACTCATGTCCATTCATTATTGAACACAGCCGCACTTACTGTTACCATTTCTGCACTAATAGTAACAGTAGTGTACATAAGTTTGCTGTCATTATTGTTAAAATAGTCCTTCACGCCTACGCAGAATGCATTGGTAAAGGCTACTGTCTTATAGCTACGCTTATTATTGTTGGTGAAAACAACAAAACGAAACACCCCTGCATGGGTCTCTGTCTTATTGAACATCCATGAATAGAAAAACGAGTCTGAGTCGTTTGTCGAAGGCAGCACAAAAGTAATGGTGCCTCCCTTGGGTCGTGACGTAGGCTTGCCAGAATCATCAATTGACTGGCTGAATTCGTAGGCACATTCTACGATACCGTACTTCCTACCTCCAATTGTCAATTCTCCTTGAAGTGCCATAAGCTATGAAAAGGTAAATCTGGTGCCTGGACTGATCCAAGCACCAGAGGTTAACAGAATTAGTTGTCAATAGTCCAGCGGTTGTTGTGACGGGCGCCACCCACTGAAATCTCCTTACAGCTGATGGTGAACTCCTCGTACTGCTGGATTTCGTTCTTGTTGTCGTATGTCTCAGCATACTCAACCATGTAGCCTTCCTTGAAGTCTAGGTGCTTCATCTCACCGCCTTGACGGTTGGGGAACGAAATGCTTCCACCCTTGCTCATATAGGTGTCACACATCCACTCCATCAGGTCGGAGTTACCATCATCGTTAGACTTTACCTTCACATAGATCTTACCACCACGGGTGGTTCCTGTGGGCTGACCTTCAACATCGGTCTGCTGGTTCAGTTCATAACGACAATACATTACTTCGCGCTCGGCAATGCCATCGGCATTCAATGTTACAACTCTTGTTGCCATAATCTTAAAGTTTTTAGGGGTTAATAATTAATGAATATAATAAAAAATAAAAGTTTAACTTATCTTGTAAGAGTTCTCATCAAAGTCATACGACGAGGTTCCCCTTTGACCAGTAAGTTCAATAAAGAAGTTCTTTGCTGCAAAGAAAGGTTTCATGTCCACCTCAATCTTGATGTCCTTTGTCTTGGGATCCTGATCGAGTTTCTTAATATTATAGCTCTCAATAAGCTTACCCGGACCCTTGTAGTCGCTGAGGAAGTCATGAACAGCCTCTGTCAGACTTCTCTTGACATCTCCATTCCAGTTTGTATAAGCCTCCTTGTTGAAGAAGTCCATGAACACTTTTCCTATCCAGTCAAACGTGCGGACGATTGGATATTCCTGAAGCCCCAACGTTCCACCGTTATAAAGTGAGCGGTTGGAGAAGGCCATGGTACGACCGTCCTCTTCTACCATGGGAATCACACCAAAGTCGATAAGCGCTGCGATCTCACTCTTTTTAAGATCGAGACGAGCACCACGGACATTGTCCAAAGTGCCGTGCTTCCAACCTGCCGAACCCTGTGCAATCACGCGACCGTCATCATCGGGATCGGTATTGCTCATTCTGGCTGCCAATGCAGCTGATCCCGGTATGAACAGATCATCGTCCTCTTCGGCCAGCTCGCTCTTTTTACGTCCCAAAATATAGTTGCAGGTCATCACCATGTTGGCCATATATCCGTCCTGACTCTGAATCTGTGCGTCATCAAGTTCTTCCTTTAACATATCAAAAGTCAGACTGTCCTTGAAATCAGAGATCATAATCACTTTGTTCTTATAGGCAGTCTTAGCCCACTCGCGCACAGCCACAGCATCGCCCAAATAGCCTGGAACAACAAGCAGACTGTAGTTCTTGCGGAGGCTGAGACGATCATAGTATTGCTCCAGCTCCTGGCGGATAGCGATGGTATCTTCCGAGTCATGTTGAATCAGCGCACTCTTGTTGACATTCATGAGCATCAGTCTGTCGACCTTATTCTGTCCTGCATTGGCAAAGAATGAGTCAAGCGAGCGATATGTTATCTCCAGATTTTTTATATCTTCATGAACATTATAGAGGTTTGTAGCGAGATTTCTCTCAGCCTTGGCACATTTCTCCTTGCAGTCATCAATGATTGTCATCGGGTCTGTTGCATCGCCAGAAAGGATGTCCACCCACAAACTCAACTCATTGCGCAAATTCTTGCGAGCCTCAGCGTATGCACTATCCTGCAGGAAGATATTCTTCACTGCCTTACGCTTAGGATTCATGTTGTCAACACCCTTAATGAGTCCTTTGAGTAGCTGGAAACCTCCAAACTTCTTCAATGCGTCCAGACTGTCATTCAGCAAACCTTCAGGGTTGGCTATTTTTTCTCGCTCCTGTAACTGTTGGCCCTCAGCGAGTTCTTCTTTTTTCAGTTCTTCTGCTGCCATAATTCTATTTACAAATTACAAATTGACATTATTCGATTTGATACTTTTACAGAACAAATTATTCTGCTTCCTCGAGTTCAGCCAGCAAAGCTTGGAGAGAATTCTTCAAGTTACTGCGTGCTGAAGCATCTTTTAATGTGCTGCGCAGCGACTTGTTCTTCTCCAACTGCCTGATGACAGAATTATAAGCATCAATTTTTTCCTGCTCCTTGGAAAGAAGCTTGCTTTGAGCGATGAGCTGATCATCCTCAAAGTCTTTGATAGACTTAAACTCAAAGTTCTCATAGACAGAGCCACCTTCTTCCGTTTCCAAAGCGACACCGCCCTTTTGGGGTTGATAGTGTTCAAACACTTCTCTCATGTTCTTTGCCTGGAAAGCCTGACGTTCTTCGTCTGTAAGCGGAGCTTCCTCCGTAAACTGATCGGCATAAAGCGTCTTGTTGTCGGGAGCTTCGATAATTCGGTCATCAGTGTTAGCTGGTAAGACCTTTGAAATAACTGTTTTTCTTGCCATAGTTCTAATTGTTTTGGAATTATTTGTTTGTTCTAAAGATTGTTGCGGATTCTTCTCTGACGGCTTTTTACTTTTCGTCCGGGGTATCAATGTCCCAAGCCATTGCATGATTCTCTTCATCATACTTCATTGTTACGGTGTCACCTGCATTTATATCTCCAGAAATAATGAGTTTCGAGAGAGGACGACGAATCTCCTTACGGATAATGCCCAGTATAGGACGAGCGCCATAATGGGCGTTAAAACCGACATTTGTGACATATTTTCGGGCAGAGTCATCGATGACAAGCTCAATATTCTGATCATGCAGCATCTTCAGCAGGTTCTTGATATGGATGTCGAAGATGCGGTTAATCATTGCCTCTGTAATCGGAGAGAATGGAACGATCTCCGTCAGACGAGCCAAGAACTCCGGCCGGAACTGGCCCTGCATCACTTCAAGCAGTTGGTCATGGGACGGGACTTTTCCTTCGCCAAACGACTTGAAAATGTAATCGCTGCCGATATTTGAGGTAAAGATAATGAGAGAGTTGGAGAAATCTCCCACACGTCCCAAACGGTCATGGAGTTTTCCTTCGTCCAAGATCTGAAGGAAGAGATCGAACACAGAGCGGTGGGCCTTTTCTATCTCATCGAACAGAACGACACTATAAGGATGCTGGCGTATCTGATTCACCAAGAGTCCACCTTCTTCATAACCCACATATCCTGGAGGTGCACCGTAGAGCAGCGCAACAGAGTGTTCCTCCTTATACTCTGACATATCGAAGCGCAGAATGTTCGACTCATCGTTGAACAAGAACTCCGCAAGTGCCTTGGCTAACTCCGTCTTACCAGTACCTGTGGGACCAAGGAAGAAGAATGAACCCATCGGCTGTCCTTTTTTGTTCAGACCCGAACGTGACTCATAGATAGCATCCAAGACACTCTTGATGGCATGATCCTGCCCCACCACACGTCTACGCAGGATGTCATCAGCATTGGAAAGCTTTTCACGTTCTTCCGACTGGATGTTACCCATTGGGATGCCTGTCATTTTCGACACGACATTACGAACGGACTCTTTCTGAAGCTTTTCCTGTGTTACATTCTCAGTACCTTCTTCTTTCTTCTGAAGGGCAGTTTCATTTGCAATCTTCACTGAAGCCATTGAACGGTCGAGCAGGTCGAGAGCTGAAGAGGGCAAACGACGATCAGACATATATCTTTTGGCCAATCTGACTATTTCCGCAGGTACGTCTGCCTCAATGGAGAGATGATGGAACTGTTCATAGCTCTCACATTTGCTTTGCAGTATTTCTACAGCTTGCTGCTCAGAGGGTTCTTCTACTGCAATCTTCTCAAAAAATGCAGTAAACTCCTTATCTCTTTCTACGTCCTTTGTATAACCATCGGTAGTGACTGTGCATAAAACCTGCAACTGATTCTTTGACAACAATTTTTTCAGTCCTGGCAAGATGCCGTTCAAAACAGACTGTTTCTCCTCTATGCGATGAAAATTCTCAATCACCAATAAGGGTTGTGTTTGATTCAACAGGTTCTCCGTAACACTCTTGAAACGGTCTTCAATCTCTCCTTTGTAACTTACACCTTGGCTTAGTGATATCAAGTCGAGCTCAAAGGGTTGTAAGCTCTCCAAGGAAGCAGGAACCAGCTTGTCACGCAAACGCTGAAGGATACCATTAATCAGACTTGTTTTACCGACACCAGTATCACCAACAATCAAAACATTTGCCCGGTCCTTACGAGCCAGTACCTCAACGATGGAAAGTACTTCATCATTGAAACCTATAACAGGTAATTCTGGAACTTCAGAGAGCATTGGCGTGACAAACGACTGTGCTCCTGAAGAATCAGCTGCTACCATATTATTAGAAGAAGAATTGGTGACTGATGTTTTTGTAGGAGCACCAGACTGTATGGTTTGGATAATCTTATCGGCCTGCAGAGGCAACGTTTTTAATTGCTCGAAAGAGAAACCGATACCAGGCGTAACGATGGAGGCCAACAAGGTCTCAGCAGTAATCTGCTCAAACCCGCACTTCTCACTGATGTCCAATGCTTCTTTGACAACCGACTGAGAATCACGCGACAAGACAATTCCTTTCATTCCGTAAGGCGACTTCTCACACTGCTTCATGCGCATGTCTGCCCAGTCCACGAAATAATAGTAGTCTTCATCAAGAACGTCTTCTATGAAATGCACTAGCCCACAATCCTTGTGTAGGAGGGCACGAAACAAATGAGCAGGTTCAATCTTTGGAGACTTATTGTCTTTTGCAAAGGACTGCGCAATATGCAATAAATTGAATGGGAGTTTTTCTAATAGTTCAGCGTATTTATCCATAAAGTAATAATATTATTTATTGGTAATAATAAGATTAACTAAAGTTTCGCAAGTGATGGCACACCTGCATAATTTAACATAAAATAGGAATAAAAATGGCCTCGATGTTTGGTTATCTCACTGAAAATGAGTAATTTTACAATCGACAAAAAGTAAAATTCAAACATCAAAGCCGTGAGCAAAGTTACAACAATTATTTCAGACCTGAGAAGTTTTTTCTCAGAAAATGATAAAAATCGTGCAATTAATGCTATTATGAGTGTCATGGAGTGCATAAACATACGTTCGAGCCAGATCGGAACAGAGAAGAAGGAGAACTGCAAGTTCACGAACGTGCAGGTTCTGAGTCTCCTGATGCTGTTCCCGTTCTTCGTCGTCAGGAATGCATACCAGTACTCGGGCTCATCCTTAAGCCGCCTGTTCAGTTGTGAGAAGGACATGTTCTATCGTTTTATGAATGATGGTAACGTTAAGTGGCGCAAACTGCTCTATGCGATGA